>Ga0114959_10002281_pt1 | contig 15993 bp, 16 predicted proteins | sample C_130625_EF_Meta_FD_87317 | JGI IMG/M metagenome (GOLD analysis project Ga0114959, IMG submission 87317) | Freshwater microbial communities from Lake Croche, Canada to study carbon cycling - C_130625_EF_MetaG | ecosystem: Environmental > Aquatic > Freshwater > Lake | place: Lake Croche, Canada...
CTAAGTTCAGAAGTCAAACTTTTATCAAATAGATAAAGAATAAATGGCAAGGATAAAAAAAGTAATGCACCGCTAGCGCGATGCAAAATAGATACTTTCCCTGACCATGGTAATTTATAGGAAGTTAAGATTTGACCGTATCCAATATTTTTGAATTCACGGCGAGCTGGCTTAGGGCTCGTGTCGACAGTTTCAGACATGTAGTTCCTTTTAATTGTATTCGCTGTATAAAACTTCTACCTACTATTTTAATTTTTACAAATTTATATGTAAATTTAATTTACAGATGAATTTATATAACGTAATTTTGTCATATCCTGAGAATTCGTGATTTTTTTTTGCTAAAACTTGAGTTAAATTATCAATTAAGCATCAACTAACTCGATTAAAGTAGTGGTGTTCTGTTGTGATGTATTGGGCTTGACGAACTTCTACCGGTTTATCTCCATAAGTAAAAGCAACACGAAAAATATCTAATACAGGAACTAATGGATCAATTCCTAAATATTCTGTAGCCATCATGCTTGGCAAAACTGCATGAATGCGCTCTTCAGCATGAGTCATATGCACACCAAAATGACTTTCAAATAAGCCATACATAGTTCCTGACCAAGACTGTAATAGTTCCAGAGAAATATCTTCAAATAGCGGACAAGGTAACCAAATATCTTCAAAAACTATAGGTTTACTATTAAAACTCATTAACCTCCTTATGTGTACGAAGATATCATCCGCATGCATGTTAAAAGGCGAATAAACAACTTCTGGAGCTTTTTGATGGGTACAGAGCAAAATTTTGTTCTGTGATTCCTCAATAACACCTGCAGAATTGGCTAAATGCAAAAAACGATATTTACTTTGCTCTTCCTGGTGCGTTGCAACAAAAGTACCACTCCCTTGCTTACGAATCAGAAGTTGCTGCTGAACAAGTTCATCTAGTGCCTTGCGGATTGTGCCTTGACTAACCTGATACAAGGAAGCTAAGTCAAATTCACTCGGTATTAACTCCCCAGCCTTCCAAAGCCCCTGCTCAAGCGCAATCAAAATTTTATGCTTTATTTGCTCATAAAGTGGTAAATCTAAATGCTTTTCTGATGAATTGTCATGTTTGGTTTCCATAATAGATATCATATATGCACTGTGCGATAAAAAATATGAAACTTTATTTTTATCAAATAGCCTTTATTTTTAATTATTTTGGAGCTAGTTATGTCAAAAGCACCCCTGCGCGTAGCAGTCACCGGAGCCGCCGGTCAAATTGGATACTCTCTTTTATTCCGTATCGCCAATGGCGATATGCTAGGAAAAGATCAACCAGTTATTTTGCAATTATTAGAAATTCCTGATGAAAAAGCTCAAAATGCTTTAAAAGGCGTCATGATGGAACTCGACGATTGCGCTTTTCCTTTATTACAAAGTATGACTGCCCATGGCGACCCAATGACAGCATTTAAAGATATTGACTATGCCGTTCTCGTTGGTGCTCGCCCTCGTGGCCCAGGTATGGAAAGAAAAGATTTGCTTTCCGCCAATGCTCAAATTTTCACTGCTCAAGGTAAAGCTTTAAATGCGGTAGCAAAAAGAACAGTTAAAACTTTAGTTGTAGGTAATCCAGCAAACACCAATGCATACATTGCAATGAAGTCAGCTCCTGACCTTCCAGCGAAAAACTTTACTGCCATGTTACGTTTAGATCACAACCGTGCTTTATCGCAACTTGCTTCTAAGTCTCATTCAGCAGTTGCAGATATCGAAAAATTAGTCGTTTGGGGTAACCATAGCCCAACGATGTATCCTGACTACCGTTTTGCTAGCGTTGGTGGAAAATCCATTAAAGATTTAATTAACGACGAAGACTGGAATAAAAATACATTCTTGCCTACTGTTGGGAAACGTGGTGCCGCAATTATTGAGGCTCGCGGCCTATCCTCTGCTGCATCAGCAGCAAATGCAGCGATTGATCATATCCACGATTGGCACCTAGGAACTAATGGTAAATGGGTCACAATGGGCGTACCATCCGATGGTTCTTATGGTATCCCTGCCGAAGTGATGTATGGCTTCCCAGTTACTTGTGAAAATGGTGAGTACACGGTAATTAAAGATCTTCCAGTAGATGAGTTTTCTCGCGAACGAATGGACTTCACATTAAAAGAACTTCTCGAAGAGCAAGATGGAGTTAAACATCTCTTGTAATTAAAGGCATTTTAATGAAGCCATCTGAAGCTCTCTTCTCTGGTAAGGTCCCCAAGGCCCTACCAGTATGTGATCACTACTGTGGCACAGAAGTTCGCATGAAAAAAGCCCTTGCTCTTCAACAAGAGCTAGGGCCTTGTTTTGATATCACTTTTGATTGCGAGGATGGTGCTCCAATCGGCGAAGAAGAAAATCATGCTCATTTGGTCGCTCGCCTGATTAATAGTCCAGAAAATCAATTTGGTCGAGTTGGGGTCCGAGTGCATGACCCGCAAAGTCCTCACTTCACCCAGGATATTGAAATACTGATCAAAGAATGTGCCAATCGCCTAGCCTACATCACGATTCCAAAGGTTGAATCTGCTGTCCAAGTTAGCCATTTAATTGAACAAATTAATTCCAAAGCAACTCAGCATGAAGTAACAGTCCAGATTCCGATTCATGTGTTAATCGAAACTCATGCATCACTTGCCGATGCGATGCACATCGCCTCGTTACCTCAAATTGAATGCCTCAGCTTTGGCTTAATGGATTTTGTCTCTGCTCACTACGGCGCTATTCCTGCAAGTGCAATGAGTACAGATCAATTTAACCACCCTTTGATCCAACGTGCGATGCTTGAAATTTCGGCGGCATGTCATCGCTTTACAATTATTCCCTCACATAATGTGTGCACGGAAATACATAATTTAGAGCGAATTCGTGAAGATTGTCTAAAGGCTAAGGATTTATTTGGATACACTCGCAAATGGAGTATTCATCCTAACCAAATACCTGTTATTGTTGAAGTGTTTAGTCCTCAGGATCATCAAGTAGACGAAGCATTACAGATACTTCAAGCAGCACAAAAAGCCCTTTGGGGGCCGATTCAATTTGAAGGAAAGCTCCACGACAGAGCAAGCTATCGTTTTTATTGGATGGTTTTACAACGCGCAAAAAACTCAGGGAAAAATTTCCCTCAACTAAATCTTTTAGATTGGTTTGACTAATAATGTTTGAATATTTATTAAATGCAAAAAAGTACAACAGATATTCCCTCTATCAATTCTCACGTTTATTTATTGTTGGGACATTTTTAAGCGTCGTATTGTTGGCATATCAATCGTATGCCCATGCTCAGAAGAAAAATACGATTCAAGCGCCAACAAAAACGAACTCCTCAGAGGATGAAAAGAAGTTTGACATGCTCAAGTCTGGCAATGAGACATTATGGACTTGTGAGAATAATGTCAAAGTAAAGACTGCGCAAGCTGGAAGTCAATATCTGTTTTTACACAATAAGAAACTTTATACAATGAACGGTATAGAAGCACTAAATGGTGTTTCTCGTTTTTCAGATATTGTGCATCGTATCGACTGGATTATTATTCCAGGCAAAGCAATGTTGTTTGATAGTAAAGCTGGCCAACGTCTTCTGGACTACTGTAGCCACCCTGATTTAGCGGTCGTAGATAAATCCAAAGAAATTGATTTAATGAAATAACAATTGTTGTGCTGGTGTGTCCTCTGGCATTTCTGCATGCACTACTTCAGCAGATCGATTTGGGAATAATGGTACTCCACAATCCTCACACATCTCAGGCGTGAATAACATAGCGTGTTTAAATACATCACCAACGCCAGCCAAATGCAGTGTATCTGAAATCAGTTCAATCGTCGTATTGCCACTTCCACCATTTTCAATATCATCCATCGAAACTGTTTCTCGGTCATACAAGGGCCACACTACTCCATAAATAATCTCAGGATGCCCCTTAATTGCGAAAGAAATACGGAATTCATCGGTTATCTCATGACCAAATGGAGCAACAACACAGGAAAGTTCTGGCGGTGTTACCCCAAGTGAGGACTCCAAATAATTAACAGCCGCGGTTAAACTCAGCGGGCGAACACGCTTATCCGCTTCTCGACAATTAGTAAAGAAAGCATCAGGCAATAAGATTTCAAATTCGCATCCAGGCAATAACTCTGTCATAACTGACTGCATCGACTCTTGCCACTGTTTGAGTGCCAAGCCCCTCTCTAGCCGAAGAGGCTCTTCCGCTTGCCAAATAAACATGGGGTGACCAATTTCTGAAGCAACAGCACATAAAATAAATCGAGGGTCTGCAAGAACGGGAACTGTTTCCGGCATTTCTTTTAGCTGGTAAACAACATCCGCTTGTTCCACTGCTGATTTAGCCATTTTTTCCAATAACATTCTTGTCTGACTATGAGATTGTGGAATTTGATCAATGCTATATAACCAAGGAACAATAGATAAATGAATTTGTGTGGTGAAAATAAATTCTTTTAAATACTCAACCGTTTCGGCAATTAAACCAGTTCGAATCGGCCCTGATGGAATTGCATAACGAGTTTGAGCAATCATCGGAATTGCCAAAAGTAAAACCTCATAACATTTACCTTCGAATTCATAAACCAAGGATTCAGAAGCTGTTTCAATTGCATCTGCAAGTATTTCGAATGCAGCAGTTTGTGACTTAAAGGTTTGATCTAATGCAGCATCTAAGACAGCTTGATTTTGATTACTTAGTAGGCGATTTAAGCGTTCGAATAGTTTTTTTTCCCAAAAATTATCCTCAACTTTACTGCCCGAAGCTGCAAGAGCCAATGCCTCAGAAACCAACTTTTCAACCTCCGGAGTGTTTCTTGACTTCGTGGGTATGCGTGTCGACAAAACTGGTTTTATAGCAGATTTTGAGATGGGCATTATTTTCGTTGCTTTCTCTGAAAAACAGGCTGGTGAGTCTGAGATAGTGCTTCAACATACTGATAACCTTCAAGATCAAAATTTTGTAATTTAATTGGGTCTTGAATTGAATTTTGTATTACATAGCGTGCCATTAAGCCTCTAGCACGTTTTGCATAAAATGAAATGATCTTAAACTTTCCATCTTTTTCATCTTGAAATACCGGTGAAATAATGGGAAAGCCTAATTCTTTAGCTTGGATTACTTTAAAGTACTCTTCTGATGCTAGGTTGAGCAACATAGGCTTTTTTTGTGTTGCCAATTCTGCTTGAATGAGTTTGGTTATTTTTGAGCCCCAAAAACTATATAAATCGTTACCATGTTTATTTTGTAGGCGAGTTCCCATTTCTAAACGATATGCCTGCATAAAATCTAGGGGCTTTAATACACCATACAAACCTGAGAGGATTCGGACGTGCTTTTGAGCAAAATCTAATTGCTTTTTATTCAAAGATGTAGCGTCTAATCCTTCATAAACATCACCATTAAAGGCAAACAAGGCTGCTTTACTATTTTTATTAGTAAATGTCTTACTCCAACTAGAATATCTTGTTGCGTTTAATGCGGCCAGTTTGTCAGATAACGACATCATGGTGGCAATTTCTTGGTTAGAGAGTTTTTTTAACTCAGCAATTAACTGACTTGCCTCAGGAATAAACTCAGGTAAGGTATTTGGCAAAGACAACTCAAACTCATCAAAATCTAAAGTCTTTGCTGGAGATAAGATGATCAACATACTTTGAATAATAATGTAATTAAGTTAATTATATTTATACAAAGACTTTTACATCATTCATAAAAACAATGATTCGTCTTAGTAATGTTCTATCAGTTTACAATCAAACAATTGACATGAGGGGAATTTTGTGGATTTTACATATTCAAGCAAGGTAGAAGAATTAAGAAAGCGTTTACTTAGTTTCATGGATGAGCACATCTATCCAAATGAGCATCGTTTTTATGAAGAGGTAGCCGCCAACCGTCAAGCTGGAAATGCTTGGATACCAACGGAATTGATTGAGGAATTAAAACCCAAAGCCCAAGCCGCTGGCCTTTGGAATTTATTTCTCCCTCGCTCTAACCGAGCTCCTGAAGGACTAAATAATCTTGAATACGCCCCATTATGCGAGATCATGGGTCGTTCTCATATTGCTCCAGAAGTATTTAATTGCAATGCTCCAGATACAGGCAATATGGAAACAATTGAACGTTATGGTAGCGAAGCTCAAAAAGATATGTGGCTCGAACCCCTCTTAAAAGGTACCATACGCTCAGCTTTTTTAATGACAGAACCTGAAGTTGCTTCTAGTGATGCCACAAACATCCAATGTAGTATCAAAAAAGATGGTGACGAATACATCATTAATGGTCGTAAATGGTGGTCTTCTGGCGCAGGTGATCCCCGTTGCGCAATCTATATCGTCATGGGTAAAACAGATCCTGATGCGCCTCGCCATACGCAACAATCGATGATTCTAGTGCCAGCCAATACTCCTGGAATTCGAGTGGTTCGTCCTTTATCTATTTTTGGTTATGATGATGCTCCTCATGGACATATGGAAGTGATTCTTGATCAAGTTCGGGTTCCAGCAAGTAATATGCTCCTTGGTGAAGGTCGTGGTTTTGAAATAGCACAAGGTCGTTTAGGACCAGGACGTATTCACCACTGTATGCGTTCCATTGGTGCTGCAGAACGTGCTCTAGAGTCCATGTGCAAGCGTTTGAAAGAGCGTGTAGCATTTGGTAAACCTATTTCTGAGCAAGGTGTTTGGCATGAGCGTATCGCCGAATCAAGATGTATGATCGACCAAGCACGACTTTTAACTCTTAAAACAGCACACACCATGGATATCGCTGGCAATAAGGTGGCAAAAGCAGAAATCGCAATGATTAAAGTAATCGCTCCTAATATGGCTGCAAAAATTATTGATTGGGCGATCCAAGCCCATGGAGGTGCTGGTGTCAGTCAAGACTTTGAGCTTGCCTATCAATATGCCTGGCAACGTATTTTGCGTTTAGCAGATGGTCCAGATGAAGTGCACCGTGCTGCAATTGCCAAAATTGAACTTGGTAAATCCTTGTAAACAGCTCTGCTATTGGAAAATCACCGTACTTTTACCGTTTAATAAAATACGGTGTTCTGCTTGCCATTGAATAGCTCTTGCAAGTGCCATTGACTCTACATCTCGACCAATAGCAGTCAGCTGATCTGGCGTCATTGAATGATTTACACGCGAAATCTCCTGCTCAATGATTGGTCCTTCATCTAAATCTGTAGTGACGTAATGCGCAGTTGCACCAATTAATTTAACACCGCGTTGATGAGCCTGTAAGTAGGGTTTAGCACCTTTAAAACTTGGTAAAAATGAATGGTGAATATTGATCACCCTTCCTTCTAAAGCTTCACATAACTTAGGTGATAAGATTTGCATATACCTTGCAAGAACCACTAAATCAATTTTTTCTTTTTCAATCAGATCTAGCAACTGCTGCTCAACATCATTTTTACGTCCATCTTCAGCAGAAGTGATTGCGAAGTAATGATAGGGAATGTTATATGACTTTGCCAAATCATTGAAATCATGATGATTCGATCCAATACCAGCAATATCAATCGGTAAACTACCTGTTTTGGTTCGAAATAAAAGATCATTAAGGCAATGACCAAATTTGGAAACCATAATCAATACACGCGGTTGTTGCTGCAAATTATAAAATTTTGCATCCATCTGAAAACGATTCTGAATACTAGAAAAATTCGCCTCAACTAGAGCAAGCTGTAATGGTTTTTCTATCTGCTCAAAATGAATCCGCATAAAAAAACGACCGGAGAAATGATCCGTATACTGAGCTGAATCGACAATATTACATTGTTGCTCATATAAAAATTGACTCACTGCAAAAACAATCCCCGGACGATCTGGACAGATGATTGTCAAAATATAACCGGGATGTGGTGAACTTAGAGGGTTTGTGGATAATGTATTCATGACACTATTATCTTTCAAATTTAAATTTCTATAAATAATTCACAATGCTTAATCATACCCAAGAACTTTGGCCTCAAAAACCCTTGGCAGAGGTCATGCGACCCAACCGAGTTGAGGATGTTGTAGGCCAAGAGCATATTTTGGGTTTCAATAAGTCGTTACACATAGCATTCCAAGCCAAAAAAATGCACTCCATGATTTTATGGGGTCCACCTGGAGTCGGTAAAACTAGCCTAGCGCGACTCATGGCAACAGCATTCGATTACCATTTTATTGCTTTATCAGCGGTTCTTGCTGGAGTGAAAGATATTCGTCAAGCGGTCGATGAAGCATCACATATTGAGCAACAGTCGAGAAAAAAAACTATTCTCTTTGTCGATGAAATCCATCGTTTTAATAAAAGTCAGCAAGATGCTCTCTTGCCTTTTGTTGAATCGGGTCTTCTTACTTTTATTGGTGCAACTACAGAAAATCCATCCTTTGAAGTTAACTCAGCACTTTTGTCTCGCGCTCAAACCTATGTTCTAAAGCCACTAGAAGAAAAGCATCTTAAAGCTTTACTAATACGTATACCAGAAGTTACCCAAAGACCTTTAGAGATTTCTGAGGAAGCGATTCAAACTTTAATTCACTTTGCTGATGGTGATGGTCGAAGATTTTTAAACGCAATCGATCAAGCGCTTGCGAATCAAATCTCTAAAGATTCTTTTTATATTGATCAATCCATTTTAGAGCAGGTACTTCAAACTCAAGGAAGACGTTTCGATAAGGGTGGTGAACACTTTTATGATCAAATTTCCGCCCTTCATAAATCCGTTCGAGGCTCTCATCCGGATGCGGCCCTGTATTGGCTTTGTCGTATGTTAGATGGTGGTACTGATCCTTTATATTTAGGTCGTAGAATCATTCGCATGGCTTGGGAAGATATTGGTTTAGCAGATCCCAGGGCTATTCAATTATGTTTAGATGCTGTACAAACTTATGAGCGTTTAGGATCGCCAGAGGGAGAATTAGCCTTAGGTGAAGCTGTTATTTATTTGGCTTTAGCAGCAAAAAGTAACTCTGCCTATAACGCCTATAATGCTGCAAAAGCCTTTGTTGCAAAGGACTCTAGTCAAGAGGTTCCTTTACACCTGCGAAATGCACCCACTCAGTTGATGAAAAATTTAACTTATGGTCAGCGATATCGCTATGCACATGATGAACCTCATGCATATGCCGCTGGAGAAACTTATTTACCTGATGGTATGAAAAATCCAAATTGGTACTTACCTACAGACCGAGGATTAGAAATTCAAATTAAAGAAAAAATGGCTTTATTAAAAAGTCTTGACGAACAAGCCATGAAAAAGAAATAACTTAATTTTGCACAAATTGAACAAATTCCTGAACAGGAATACGTTCTGTTAGGAGTTGATTTTCAGGGGCATGAGTATTTTCATAACCCAATGAAATACAACAAACTAATTGCTCATCATCAGCAAAGCCAAGATGCTCTGCGACGATTTTGTGATAAGAAATAAATGCCGCTTGTGGGCAAGAGCCGATACCTCTGGCATTTGCCGCTATCAAAATGTTTTGTAAAAACATCCCATAATCTAGCCAACTGCCCTGCTCCATCATTCTTGGTATAGAGAAAAATAATACGGTTGGAGCCCCGAAAAAATCAAAGTTTTTCGCATGTTGTTCATGCATCTTCTGATGTTCACCACGAGCAATACCTACTAATTTATATAAATCAAATCCAACTTTTCGACGTCTCGATAAAAATGGCTCAACCCAGTTTTTTGGATAATATATATATTCGGGACGATATAAAGAACGAGCTGCAGGGTCATTAAATACAGCTTTCACAGCATCCGATAGACGTTCTTTTGCTGCCCCCTCTAAAACATACACTTTCCATGGCTGTATGTTAGATCCTGAAGGTGCTCTACCTGCAACTTCAACCATATCTAAAACAGTTTGATGAGGTATTGGTGTTGGTAAAAATGATCGAACAGATTTTCTGGTTCGAATCACATCATCAACAATCTCGCTGACATCTTGTTTTGTCATAAGACCTATAGTTTATTTAAACCCGCTCAATCATCATCGCAATACCCTGACCTACACCGATACACATAGTGCATAACGCATAACGACCTTGACGATGCTCTAATTCATAAAGGGCGGTAGTAATCAATCGAGCACCGCTCATACCTAAAGGATGACCTAGTGCAATTGCACCACCATTTGGATTAACCCTAGCATCATCATCAGCAACACCAAGTTCCCGAAGAGTTGCAATTCCCTGCGCAGCAAAGGCTTCATTAAGTTCAATAACATCAACTTGATCGATGGTCATTCCTAATTGTGCTAAAAGTTTTTTACTTGCAGGTGCAGGACCAATACCCATAATTCTTGGTGGCACACCAGCAGTTGCCATTCCTAAAATTTTTGCTCGTGGTTTTAATTGATATTGGTTCATTGCTAGTTCAGAAGCAATCAATAGTGCACAAGCTCCATCATTTACACCGGAGGAATTACCTGCCGTCACACTGCCATCAGGCCTAACAATCGGCTTTAATTTTTGTAAAGCTTCAATCGAAGTTGAGCGTGGATGTTCATCCAAAAGAATAGTAAAAACCTCACCTTTTTTTGACGTAATATTGACGGGCACAATTTCTTTACCTAAACGGCCATTATTTTGGGCAACTAAAGCTTTTTCCTGACTTCTTAAAGCGAATGCATCCTGATCTGCGCGAGATACGGAGTAGTCATCAGCAACATTTTGTGCAGTCTCTGGCATCGAGTCAACGCCATACATTTTCTTCATCAATGGATTTACAAAACGCCAGCCAATGGTCGTGTCATAAACAGCATTATTTCTAGAAAACGCTGTTTCAGCTTTTGGCATCACAAATGGGGCACGACTCATACTCTCTACACCGCCAGCAATACCCATCTGGATTTGACCAGAGGCAATCGCACGGGCAACTACCCCTATAGCGTCCATACCAGAGCCGCATAAACGATTAACAGTTGAGCCGGGAACATCAAACGGTAATCCAGCTAATAATGAACTCATGTGGGCTACATTACGATTATCTTCACCAGCTTGATTAGCATTTCCATAGACCACCTCATCTAACTTAGTCCAATCTACAGAAGGGTTTCTAGCCATCAACGCTTTTATTGGTAAAGCTCCTAAATCGTCGGTTCTGATACTGGATAAAATACCGCCATATCGACCAATCGGTGTTCTAACAGCATCACATATATAAGCTACTGGTATTGCATTCGACATATTAATTTCCTTCAATTAATTGGGCATGAGTGACCGCTTGAACAGTTTCGATACTCATACCATTAAATAATTCTTTGACTAAAAAGCCATGGGGAGTAATCTCAAAGATTCCAAGATCAGTAAATACCATTGCCACACACCCAACCCCTGTTAAAGGATAGGTACATTTCTCAACCAACTTACTCATCCCATCTTTTGTCTGATGCTCCATCATAACGAAGGTTTTTTTGGCGCCAACAGCAAGATCCATAGCTCCACCCACAGCAGGTATTGCATCTGCTTCACCAGTATGCCAACTTGCTAAATCCCCACTTTGAGATACTTGAAATGCACCTAATACACAGATATCTAAATGACCACCTCGCATCATCGCAAAGGAGTCAGCTTGATGAAAAAATGCACCTCCAGGTTCGAGGGTTACCGGTTGCTTACCAGCATTAATTAAATCCCAATCCTCCAGTCCTTTTTCAGGAGCTGGTCCCATACCTAATATGCCATTTTCTGAATGCAAAAAGATATCTTTATCCTCTGGGAGATAATTAGCAACCAATGTCGGCATTCCAATACCAAGATTGACATAAGAACCCTCATCTATGTGAAGAGCGATTTTTTGAGCAATTTCATTTCTTGTAATAGGCTTTAAATTATGTTGACTCATACCGGACCTTTTACTAGTGCAACGTGTTTCACAAAAATACCTGGTGTGACAACAGTCTCTGGATCAATTTCGCCAATCTCAACAATCTCGCTTACCTGAGCAATGGTGGTTTTAGCAGCGGTCGCCATAACTGGACCAAAGTTACGGGCTGCTTTTCGGTAAACCAAGTTACCATATCGATCTGCCCGTAAAGCTCTAATAAGAGCAAAATCAGCGGCTAGAGGAGTCTCAAACACATAGTGTTTGCCATTAATGAGTCGAGTTTCTTTACCTTGTGCCAATAAAGTTCCATAGGCAGTTTGAGTAAAAAAACCACCCAGACCAGCCCCTTGAGCTCGAATACGTTCTGCAAGATTACCTTGCGGAACCAACTCTAGCTCAATTTGTTTTGACCGGTAGAGTGTTTCAAAGTGATGAGAATCCGCCATTCTGGGGTAAGAACAAATAATTTTTCTAACCCGACGTGCTTTAAGCAAGGCTGCAATTCCAGTCTCGCCACTGCCAGCGTTATTGGTAATAATGACGAGGTCTTTAGCATCTTGATTCACAAGGCAATCTATCAGATCATGGGGGATACCAGATCCCCCAAAGCCACCAACCATGATTGTTGCACCATCCTTTAAACCACTAAAGGCCTCTTCCATCCTATCTAAAATTTTATTAATCATTCAATATCAACACTAATTATTCCGCTGGACCAATATGCAAATCTAAACTTCCTAAATGATCAATATTGCCAACTAAATGATCACCGGTTACAACAGCACCAACACCTTCTGGAGTACCTGTGTAAATCAAATCACCCGTATTTAAATGGTAATACTCGGATAAGTTAGCAATAATTTCTGCAACGTTCCAAATCATATCTTTTAAGTCTGCTTTTTGTTTAGTAACGCCATTGACCAATAAATCAATATTACCTTGATTTAACTCACCAATTTCTGATTTAGGTACCAAAGGAGTAATCACAGCAGAGTTTTCGAAGGCTTTTCCAAAATCCCATGGACGACCTATTTCGCGACTTTAAATTTGTAAATCTCTTCTGGTCATATCTAATCCACAGGCATAACCATAGATATAATCCTGGGCATTTTCAACAGAAACTCTAAAAGCAGGTTTACTAATTGCAATCACTAATTCCATTTCATAATGCAGATTATTGGTACCGAGTGAGTATGGGATTGTCGCACCACTGAGAACTAAAGCATTAGCTGGTTTAGTAAAATAAAACGGCGGCTCACGATCAGGATCAAAGCCCATTTCTCTTGCATGAGCTGCGTAATTTCTGCCTACACAAAAGATACGAGAAACAGCATATTGTAAATGTGAGCCACGAACGGGCACACTTGGAATGGGTTCTGGAGCATACACATAATCCATGGTTCGTAACCTTTCAGGTTGTTTAATTAATCTTGTTAGGATGATAAACCAAAAGAAAAATTAATCTCTATTCGAGATCGCTCTGATTACTCTTCACTCACGGAATTTAGTTTATTGTCAAGGATTGGCATCCCTGAACTACTATCTGAAGTCGCATTCAACTTGGTGACAGGAAGGACATTGTTAGACAAAGTATCAGATTCATCACTTTCTCTAGTTTGACTGACGACAATCGCTTTAACTGGCTCTGTACGCGATTGTATAGGTGCCTCTTTAAGCTCAATACTTTGGGTATTTTGAGTTAAATTAACTACTTTCATACCTTGATAATAAGCATCAATTTCGTTTAAATGATGGCCAAGAAGTCGAAAAGGTCCTACACCCGCCACTACTTTATTTTGTCCTGGCACAATTTCGATTGTTTGTTGATTTCCCTTGCCATCAACAACGCAGACAATTTGGGGTGTTTTGCCAGTTAAGACAACAAAATTTCCAGCAAAATTCGCATTTGTAGGAACAAACGTACTTACGTTTTGAACTTGAATTGAACACGGGTTTGTATTGTCTTGTGCTAAATTTTTTTCTAAAACAACGACTTCTTCTTTATACCCATCCTTGGTATTCAAAGATTGGGAAGTTTGTATTTCTGAGTTTGTTGCAGTTTTAACTGCACTGGTATAAAGATTCGCATCAGGGCTTAAAAATTCATAAGCACTAAAACTTACAATAATTAAACTTATCAGGCCTAAACCCATAGCACCGCTGAAAGTAAATTTTAGTTTTGGTACTGATCTTTCCTCTTGTTGAAACCCAGAAAAATTGATTTCTGATTTTAGTTCAGGTGCAATACCTAAAAATGCTTGATCATCTTTGATTTGTAAAAGAGCAGCCATTTTTTTGGCGGTTTTAAGCTTTTGAGCCTCGGTATAAAAAGAGGATTTTCCACCTTCTTCAATTTGTTGAATTTGTAATTCAGAGCAACATAATTTTTGACTAATATAAGAACGAGATTTACCCTGCAACTCTCTTGCCTGTTTAAAATTTTCGCCAATAATATAAGACTCAATATCGATATGATGCATAAATTGAATTCAAGTAATCTTAGGATTTATTAAAAAATATCTACATAAAAATTGGTAGAATTTATTAAAATGATAACTCTATTAAAAATATATGACAAACCTAATCTTTTTTGTCATAACAACTACCTATGTCGACAATTAATTACCTGACTCAAATTCATATCGAATTCGGTGCACTAGAAAAATTACCTGCAGAGTGCGAGCGGATTGGTATAAAGCACCCACTGATTGTTACTGATCAAGGCATTAAACACGCTGGTATTCTTGCCCAAGCTCTTGTTCAATTAAAAGATCTACCAGTTACAGTTTTTGACCAAACACCATCAAATCCTACTGAAGCAGCTGCCCAAGAAGCTGCTAAGATTTATAACCAATATCAATGTGATGGGCTCATAGCTTTAGGTGGAGGGTCCTCTATTGATTGCGCTAAAGCAGTAGCAATCCTAGCGACTCATCCAGGCCCTTTAAAAACATATGCAACGATTGAAGGTGGATCAACAAAAATTACCATTAACACCGCTCCTGTGATAGCAATTCCTACGACTAGTGGGACTGGAAGCGAAGTGGCTCGGGGAGCTATTGTAATCTTAGATGATGGTAGAAAAGTAGGTTTGCACTCCTGGTTTTTAATGCCAAAGACAGCTATCTGTGACCCCCTACTGACCATCGGATTGCCACCTCGACTAACTGCAGCTACAGGTATGGATGCTATTGCGCATTGTATGGAAACTTTTATGGCTGCGCCTTTTAATCCTCCAGCAGATGGTATTGCATTAGATGGCTTAAGAAGAGCTTGGGCTAATATTGAAAAAGCGACGAATCAGGGTCAGGATCGAAATGCTCGTCTGCAGATGATGTCCGCTTCAATGCAAGGGGCGATGGCTTTTCAGAAAGGCTTAGGCTGTGTCCACAGTCTCAGTCACAGTCTCGGTGGAGTCAATCCCAAATTACATCACGGTACCTTAAATGCTATTTTTCTGCCTAGTGTGATTCGCTTTAATCAAGATGCTCAATCTGTCATGGCGGAATCTAGAATTTTGCGAATGGCGCAAGCCATGGGTTTATCTTCTGCAGAAGATGTCATTCCTGCTATTGTGGATTTAAATCAACGTTTGGGACTACCAAAGGGTTTAAAAGAACTTGGTGTTAGTTCTGAATTATTCCCGAACATTATTCAAGGCGCTATCAAGGATCACTGCCATTTGATGAATCCCAAGATTGCCACTCCAGAAGATTATGAAATGATGCTTCAAGAGTCTATGTAACATATATCAGTTAGAATCAGATTGTTATTTATGTCTTGTTAACCAATTTTGAATTAATGATTAGTTTTTTTTCAAATGATTAGGAAATAATGAATATCTTAAAAAAACTCATATTTTTTTCATTCTTAGGTCTTTTCAGTTTTGTTCAGTTATCAGCTGCAGAGAACCTAGTTAAATCAACCGGGACGATTACTGGCAAGGTTATCGGTATCTCAGATGGGGATACCATCACCATACTCAACGACAAACAAGAACAAATTAAAGTTCGCCTTGCTGGAATTGACTGTCCTGAAAAATCGCAAGCATTTGGTAATCGCGCAAAAACAACCCTAAGTAATAAAGTCTTTTCTCAAAATGTAAAGGTAGAAATGCGGGACAAA
>Ga0114959_10002282_pt1 | contig 15992 bp, 12 predicted proteins | sample C_130625_EF_Meta_FD_87317 | JGI IMG/M metagenome (GOLD analysis project Ga0114959, IMG submission 87317) | Freshwater microbial communities from Lake Croche, Canada to study carbon cycling - C_130625_EF_MetaG | ecosystem: Environmental > Aquatic > Freshwater > Lake | place: Lake Croche, Canada...
GATTTCGCCACCGCCTTGGCGCAGGGGCATATCGCGTCGCTGATCGCTGAGTTGGACGGTGTGCCGGTGGGGTTTGCGCTGTGGTTTCACACCTTCAGCACCTTCCTCGGCAAGCGCGGCATGTATCTGGAGGATATCTACGTGCAGCCGGCGCATCGTGGGCATGGCATCGGCCGCGCGATCTTCCGTGATCTGGCCCGCCGCGCCTTGGATTCGGGCTGCATGCGCATCGAATGGTCGGTGTTGGATTGGAACGCGCCGTCGATTGCCTTTTACCGATCGATTGGGGCGACGCCGATGGACGAATGGACGGTGCAGCGGCTTGACGTCGCTGCGATTGCGAAATTGGCCACGTAGGGTGGGCTTCAGCCCACCACAAAGGCTCGGTCCCGGATCGGTGGGCTGAAGCCCACCCTACAAGGCTGTAGGGGATAGGATTGAACACGGCGTTGGTTCAACCGACGTCAACAGGAGGCCCGACATGGCTGATCAGAATTTCGATGTCGTCGTCCTCGGCGGCGGTCCCGGTGGCTATGTCGCCGCGATCCGGGCCGCCCAGCTGGGCATGAAGGCCTGCGTGGTGGAGCGCGAGAATCTCGGCGGCATCTGCCTCAACTGGGGCTGCATCCCGACCAAGGCGCTGCTGCGCAGCTCCGAAATCAACCATCTGCTGCACAACCTCAAGGATTACGGCTTCGCGGCCGATAATATCCGCTTTGATCTGGCCGCCGTGGTGAAGCGCTCGCGCGGTGTCGCCAAGCAGCTCTCCTCGGGCGTGGCGCATCTGCTGAAGAAGAACAAGGTCACCGTCATTGACGGTCATGGCCGCCTGGCCGGGCCGCACACCTTGCTCGTCGAGAAGGACGGCAAGCCGGTCGCCACCGTCAAGGCGCCGCATATCATCCTCGCCACCGGCGCCCGCGCGCGGCAGCTTCCGGGCATCGAGGTGGATGGCAAGCTCGTCTGGTCCTATCGCGAGGCGATGGTGCCGACCGCCATGCCGAAATCGCTGCTGGTGATCGGCTCTGGCGCCATCGGCATCGAGTTCGCGAGCTTCTACCTCAACATGGGCGCCGCGGTGACCGTGGTGGAGGTGATGGACCGCGTGCTGCCGGTGGAGGACGCGGAGATTTCCGCCTTCGCCCGCAAGAGCTTTGAGAAGCAGGGGATGAAGATCCTCACCTCGGCCGCGGTGAAGGGCCTGGTGAAGCACGCGGACAGCGTGACCGCGACGGTGGAGATCGCGGGCAAGAGCCAGGAGATCACGGTGGACCGGGTGATTTCCGCGGTCGGCATCGTTGGCAATGTCGAGGGCATCGGCCTGGAAGGCACGGCGATCAAAGTGGATCGCACCCATGTGGTGATCGATGAATTTTGCCGCACCGGCGAGCCTGGCGTGTATGCCATCGGCGATCTTTGCGGCGCGCCCTGGCTGGCGCACAAGGCGAGCCATGAGGCGATGGTGTGTGTGGAGGCGATTGCCGGGCTGCATCCGCACCCGATCGACTGGACCAACATCCCGGGCTGCACCTATTGCCGCCCGCAGGTCGCCTCCGTCGGCCTTACCGAGGCACGCGCCAAGGAGCAGGGGCACGAGGTGCGCGTCGGCCGCTTCCCCTTCATCGGCAACGGCAAGGCGATCGCCATGGGCGAGCCGGAGGGCATGGTGAAGACGGTGTTTGACGCCAAGACCGGCGAATTGCTGGGCGCGCATATGATCGGCGCGGAGGTGACGGAGATGATCCAGGGCTACACCATCGCCCGCACCCTGGAAGCCACCGAGGAAAGCCTGATGCACACGGTGTTTCCGCATCCCACCATCAGCGAAACCATGCATGAGGCGGTGCTTGACGCCTATGGGCGGGCCGTCCACTTCTGAGGGATCAGAAGGCCCCACCATGCGCATCGACATCAACCACGCCCGCCACCCCGAAAAGGCGCATCGCCCGAACAATCCCATCCAGCGCAAGCCGGATTGGATCCGGGTGAAGGCGCCGAATCACCCGATCTATCACGAGACCCGCGCGCTGATGCGCAGCAACGGTCTCGTGACGGTGTGCGAGGAGGCGGCCTGCCCGAATATCGGCGAATGCTGGTCGCAACGCCACGCCACCATGATGATCATGGGCGACACCTGCACCCGCGCCTGCAGCTTCTGCAATGTGCGCACAGGCATGCCCGAGGCGTTGGATGCGTCCGAGCCCGATCGGGTGGCCGATGCGGTGGCGAAGCTGGGTTTGCGCCATGTGGTGATCACCTCGGTGGATCGCGATGATCTGGCCGATGGCGGGGCGGCGCATTTTGCCGCCGTGATCAGGGCCACGCGGGCGGCGGCGCCGGCGACGACGATTGAGGTGCTGACGCCCGATTTCCTGCGCAAGCCCGGCGCGCTGGAGATCGTCGTCGAGGCGCGGCCGGATGTGTTCAATCATAATCTCGAGACCGTGCCGCGGCTCTACCCGAGCATCCGCCCTGGCGCGCGCTATTTCCAGTCCCTGCGCCTGCTGGCGGATGTGAAGACTCTGGACCGCACCATCTTCACCAAATCCGGCCTGATGGTCGGCTTGGGCGAGACGCGGGTGGAGATCATGCAGGTGATGGATGATCTGCGGGTGGCAGATGTCGATTTCCTGACATTGGGCCAATATCTTCAGCCCACGGTGAAGCACGCGGCGATTGCCGAGTTCGTGACGCCGGAGGCCTTTGCCGATTACGCGAGCCTGGCGCGGGGCAAGGGGTTCCTGCTGGTGTCGGCAACCCCGCTCACCCGCTCCTCCTATCACGCCGATCAGGATTTTGCCGCGCTGAAGGCGGCGCGTCTGGCGCAGGTTGCCGTCTGATCCATGCCCACTCATGCCGAGAACCGGGTGATTCCGCACACGCCGGTGCAGATGTTCGATCTGGTGGCCGATGTCGGCAAATATCCGCAATTCCTGCCCTGGTGCGTCGGTGCCCGGGTGCGCAGCCGGACCGAGACGGAGCAGGTGGCCGATCTGACCATCGGCTTTGGTCCGTTCCGCGAGAGTTTCACCAGCCGCGTGTCGATGCAGCGCGCCGATGGCGACGGGGTGAGCCTGATCCAGGTGCGCTATGAGAACGGTCCGTTCCGTTATCTGAACAACCACTGGAAGTTCATCCCGCATCCGAAAGGCTGCCGGGTGGATTTCTGGGTGGATTTCGAGTTCCGCTCGCGGGTGTTGCAGGCGGCGATCGGCGTGGTGTTCAACGAGGCGGTGCGACGCATGGTCAACGCCTTCCTCAAGCGTGCCCGCGAGGTCTATCAGGAGACAAGCGCTGTGCCCCAAGCGTCTCCGCTCAGTTCAGAGGAACCTTCAGGCTGACACCAGGCAGCGACATGCGGCGGCGCTCCTGGGTGGAATGCGCGGCCGAGCCAGGGGTATAGCCATCGCCGCGGGAGGCGCCGCGCAATGTGCCGAAGTTCGGGACGATGGCGGTGCCCCGTGATGTTTCGCCGCGCGGCGGCAGCAAATCGACATTGGGGGTTGGGGCCACCTCATAGCCCGAGGCCGAATGCGCGACAGAGGCTGGTTGTGCGGCCGAGACCTGTTCAGATTGGACGCGCGCCATCGGCGGCAGGGTGTTATCGGCGCTGAGTGGGGCGGCATTGGCCGTCACGTGGCAGAAGAAACACAACGCAGCGCAGGCAACCGCCAAATGCAGCGGCCGTTCCGTCACTCTGAACAGTACATCAAGGTCGTTCATGCACGTCTCATGCAGCTTGGGTCGTTTCTGTGCAACGGTTAAGATGGCAATGCGGTATTATCCGAGGGGCCATGGCAACATCACCACAGTGCCAAAAATCCGACGTGTTTACACCAGCATGTCCAGCAGCGATCCGCGTGGCAGCGTCCGGCGCTCCGCGAGGGCGGCTGCACGGCGCGCCATGCCGCTGGCGACCCGATCGGTCGGCGCCTGAGCACCGTTTCGCGTCGCAAGTCCCGAGGAGGGCCTGCGAACATCGTTCACGGGCCTGCTGGTCAGCAAGTTGGAGAAGGCCTGAAGGGGGCCGGTCGCGTTCATGGGCCGAATTATGTCACGCATTGGTTTCCAACTGATGAATCGTGCCAGGTGGTGTTATGCGCGCATTTTAACTATTCGTCCATAAATTTAAACGAACCTATTTTTGTTCCCCAGATTTGATCAGCTTCCCCGCCCCGCCGGCCTGCGCAAACTCGGCCCGCAAGGCCGATTTGCTCAAGGCGGTTTCGGGCAGCGTGTCCATGCCGACCGTCAACGCCAGATAGCCGCGCGGGCCGGATGCGCGGGGAGACACCAGTTCGCGGATGAAGTTGCGCAGATTGGGGATATGGTCGAGCCGGCTGACCTTGGTGACCGCAATCAGGGGACGCGCAAGGATGTATCGATTCGCGTCCAGATTGGCGACGTCCGGCTCCACGCCGTCGATTGGCAGCGGCACCATGTCCTTGGTGAGCAGCATCGCGCGGCGCTCGTTCAGTGCCAGTTCCATCCCACGCGGCACGATCTCGGGTTTGGCGTTATATTTCGCGCCATCTGCGAAGGTCACTGCGGGGCCGCCGCGCCGCGACAGGCAATGTGACTCAGCGGTTGCCTCGTCCACCTTCGCCAGCGCCTTGATCGCCGGCATCTCGAAGCAGGCCGGACGCATCAGCAGGCTCTCCACCGTCAGCCATTGCGGTGTGCGCTCCGGCGGGCCGAGGACGCGGATCGGGATATCCGGCAGGTCCGGCGAGATATCGCTCCAGCGTTGATAGGGGTTGGGACGAAATCCGCCTTCCGCCGAGTCGGATTCGATATCGCGCGGCAGTTCGCGGGCCAGGGCGCGAAACAGCTGCCCGCGCGTCACGTTGAAATGCGGGCCGCCTTGGGCCGCATACAGCACGAAAACCTGCCGTCCGAACGGCAAAGCGAGCAGGCTCTCATTGGGGCCGCAGATCTCTTCGGGGGATTTGTCAATCCCAAACGGCGCGATCATCATGTCGGGCGAATCGCGCAGCTTGGCGCAGAATGTTCGCCTGGCCCCCTCGCCGCTGGACTGCTCGATCTGCGGGAACTTGCGCTGCGCCTGCTCGCTGAGCTTGGTTGCGACCTGGGCGGCGTAGACCAGCATTTCTGATGCGCCAATGACGCGCATGTAGTCACGATCATCCTGCGCCCGCGCAGGGCTTGCGCCGAGCAATGCGGCAAGGCAGGCGGCGAAGGCCAGAAGCAGTCTGCGCACCCCCAGGATCGGCATCAACGCCATGTTACGCACCTGCCGGGTAATAGAGAATGCTGGGCGTGTCAGCGACCCGCACCGAGGCGAAATTCAGCAATTTGGTGTAGATGCGCCCGTTGGCGCGGAACGAGATGCGGCCACCGACGCCGTTATAGGCCAGTTCGCCATGCATCACCCGTTTCGCCTCATTGACGTTGAAGCGACCGGCACGCTCGAACGACGCCGCCAGCAGCCCCACCGCGTCGGTGCCCTGCATGGAGAGGTCCAGCGCATCGGTTCCGAAACGGGTCTTGAACTGATCGCCCCATTCCACCTGTTTTGTGGAGAGATTGCTGCGCGCCCGCAGTACCGGGATCAGCACGCGCGGGAAGCTGGGATCAACCCGGCCATTGGCGATCCTGGGGGCCGCTGCCAGCAACTGGTCGCGGAACATCTCCACATTCACCATTGTCGGCAGCACGCACAGCACCGGCAGACCGAAGATATGCGCGAAACGCACCAAGCCGATCTGCATCTCCATTGAGCCGATGATCAACAGATGATCGACACGCTTGCCTTGCATTCCCGCCAGATAGTCGCGCGGGCTGCTGCCTTTCGGCAATGATCGCTCATCGATGATCTCCAGCCCCAGCACCGCGGCCTCGTTGCGATAGGCGCGGGAAATCTCCAGAGCGCCATCACTGCGATCGCGCAGGATGATGGCGCGGCGTCGTCCGATGTCAAAGGTGAGGCGCGCCGTCTGGGTGCTGATCTCGGCGTTGTCGGGCATGATGGCGAATAGATTGTCGAGCCCGTGCAGCGTGAGGTCTGATGAGGTGATGGAGGGGGCGATGAACGGGATGCCACGGTTCAGATAGGTGATCGAGGCGGGCAGCGCGTCATCGACCGCCGTGTGGCCGATCACCCCGATCAGCCCGCGCTGCCCCATCACGCGCCGGGCAACGCTGAGCACGGCGCTGCGCACATCCCGCCCGACGACGTCAGAGGCCGGCGGCAGATCGGTGGATGCATCGTAAAGTCGCAGTTCGGTGCCGAGCAGACCACCGCTGCGATCGGCCTTGTTCAGCGTGGCGTTGATCTGCTCGATCTTCAGTTGCATACCATCACGCACCATCGGCCCGAGCTGCGGATCGCCGACCACGGCGATCACCGCCCCGTCGGACGTATCGACATCCTTGGCACCCTGCTCTTCGATTCCTTCCGCCATCGCCTGACGCGATCCCAGGGCGAGCGTGCCGGACGCTCCGGCCAGCAAAGCGCGGCGCGTGAGGCCTGAGCGATCAGGGCGCATTGATGTTGATCTGCCGATGGTCTGCACCGTTCATGATGATGAGCTTGGAGTTGTTCGACTTGGCGAGTTCGCCCTCGACCTTGATGGCTTCCCAACGGAGCAGCTCTGGGGTCAGGCCCTGGCGCATGATCTCGTTGGCGTCACGAATGGCAGTGGCCTCGATAATCTTGCGCTCGGCTTCCTTGCGTTCCCCTTCCAGGCGGAACTCGTAGCCTTGCGCCTGTTGCTGATAGATCAGCTTGGTGGAGATCGCGTCTTTCATGGCATCCGGCAAGGCGACCTGGCGGATGATCACGTCATCAATCGACACGAATTGCTCGCTGGTCTCCTCGATGGCGCGCGAGATGATCGAGGACAGCACGCCCTCCTTGTTGGAGTAGATCGCCTCCGGGTCTTCGCGGCCGATATAGCGACGCAGCACCGATTCGACGGTCGGCTTGACGATCTTGCTGACGTAGTCCTTGCCGACCCGCTGGTCGAGCAGCGCCACCGTGTCGAAATCGGGGTGATACCGGATGGTCAGTTTCAGCGCGATCGGCAGACCTTTGTTGGTCAGCACGGTGAAGTCTGAGTCCACCGATTGGCGCCGCGTGTCGTAGATGGTGAACCGGTCCCAGGGGAACATGATATGCAGCCCTTCGCCGAACACGTGATCGGTGACGGTGCCGCCGAAGAACAACTGCCACATCACACCGGCGCCACCGGCCGGCACGATGTAGATCACGCGCTGCCACAGCACGACAGCGACGAGGAGCATGATGCCAAGCAGCCACGCTGAGGTCCGACCACCCGCCCGAAGCACTGCGCCCACACGTTTTGTGCGCGGGCTGGGCTGGTTCGGCGTCTCTGGTGTCAGCCCTTCGGCAGCCGTTTCTTCAGTAGTCGGGTCGAAGAGAGAGGCGGACATTGTGCCATTCGGTCCATCGGTGCGCTTGTGGATTACCGTCTCCGCCAGGGGGAAGCAACCGGCTTCACGAGGTCTTGCGCAGTTCGGCCCTCGGGCGGATGGGGTTCAGACCAGCATGCGCGTCAGCTTGGGGATATTGCCGGCCCGGCGCCTTGCGTCACGTAATGTTAACGTATTGTTGAACGGGGTTCGAACCCAATTGGCACGGGACGTGTCCGTGGTTCGCAACGGATGACGCGCTGGATGACGCGGCTGCTCAGAACACCAGTCGATATTCGAGATAGGGGTAGAGCGCCCATGTCCTGGTGGTGCCCACCACCAGACGCTCAAAGCCGGCGCCGACCCTCAAACCAGGGACCACGTCGTCTGACAGATCGCGCAGCACATTGACGCCGACCTTGCTGTCATGGGCGCGGTAGGTGCCGCGCACGCGGCGCAGATCGCCGACCACATCGACTTCCCACCGGCCGCGTGTGAGTTGCAGTCCGGTGGTGAGCGCATTGTAGGTAAGGCCTGAGACGGTCACGAAATTGCTGAACTGTGCGAATTCGGCAAAGCCGCGCAGCCGGGTCTGATCGCCGATGATGCCGGTGCCATACGCCAGAGTCGCCGCTGCGCCCTGCTCGGCACTGCCACCGGCATAGCCGGTCGCCTCCTGGGTTTTGGAGAACTGCCAATAAAGCCCGTCCTGCTGATCGCCGCCGCTCACCGACACTGTGTAACTGTTCAGGCGGCCGGTCGAGGCGGGGCCATAGCCCTGCGGTCCGTAGAGGTAGGGTGGTGGCCGAACCGTGACGAAATCACCCGGCAAAGCGCGCGTGCCGGACCCAAACGAGTTATTGTCGGCGAAGAAGTTATCCACTGAAATCCGCACCGATCCAAGCACCGGCATCGGTGGCAAGGTGACCCGCACGCCATAACCGACGCGCTCGGTCTGCTCGTAATCCTCTGCGAAGGTCTCGATGAAGCCGGTTTGGAGCAGCCACGCGGCGCCGAATGAGCCGTGCAGCTTGCCGGCATAGACGCTGAGCCAGTTCGTCGGTTTCAGGGTAACGACCGCTTCGCCCAGATAGGCGCCGGAGGGGCCGACATAGCTCGCCGGATTGCCGCGGATGACCCGCTGGCCCTCGTTGCGCTTGAGACGGATATAGGTGTTGAAGTCGAGATATTCCGAGGTGCCCAGAGCCATCAGCCCGCTGTCAAATCGCGGATCGACCGTGTTTGAGCCGGTGTCGTTGAAGTGGAATCCCGGATCGAGGCGGGTGGTGACGCTGCCGCTCCAGTTCAGGCCAGCGAACTCGAGGCCGGCCGGCGGTGGGGTCTGCGCGCCGCCGGTGCGTGCAAACAGCACGATCAGGATTGTAACACGCCAGGCGACAGACACTTGCATGCCACATTTTCCGTAACAAAGAGCGGGGCTCTTTGAGCAGGTAGGGTGCGGATAAGCAATGAGTACCCGGAATAAAATAATGCCAGAGCGTGCCTCAATTTTGATTGGCGTGAGACGCGTCGCCTGTAATTTACGTTGCGAGATCCGTCACGATCTGTCCGTCCGCCAAACGCAGCAGCCTGTCGCATCTGTCAAAGAAGCGCTCGTCATGCGTCACCGCCACCACGGTGATGCCGCGCGCCGCGAGGTCCGGGATCAGCCGGTCGAAGAACTCCGAGCGGAAATCCGGGTCCTGATCGGCGGTCCATTCATCCAGCACCAGAATTGGCCGGTCCTCCAGCAGCGCCTGCACCAGAGCCAGCCGTTTGCGCCGCCCCGCCGACAGCCGGCCCATGGCGAAACCGGTCTCGCTCACCCGCACATGCCCATCCAGATGCACCATGTCCAGCAGCGCCTGGGCGCGGTCCTGGTCGAATGCCTTCGCGTCCTGCGTGTGCTCAAAGACGTGGAAATCCGTGAACACGGTGGAGAACAGCGCCCGCTGATCCTCAATATGCCACATGGCGCCGTCGATCATCACGAGGCCCGCGGTGGGGCGGTACAGCCCGGTCAGCACCTTCATCAGGGTGGATTTGCCGCTGCCATTGCCGCCCGTGATGAACACCACCTCGCCCTTGCGCAGATCAAGCGTCAGCGGGCCGAGCGTGGGGGTGGGCGCGCCGCTGTAGGAGAATGCAACGCCGCGCAGCGAAATCACGTCAAAGCCGCGCGGTGCGGCGCGGCTGGCGCTGCGGGGAGCTGGCTGCGCCGCCGGCACCAGGGCAGCGGCCAGACCGTCCAGTCGCTCAATGGCCTGACCCGCCTCGGTGATCAGCGGCAGATAGGTGACCACCGCCTGCAACCCGTCATAGGTGTGGGAGGCGACGAACACGGCGAGCGCGATACCCGCTGTCAGCCCCATGACGGGTGCGACGAAAGCGGCCACGAGCACCAGCGTGAGCGCCACCCAGGTCGCAACGCCGGCGCGATAGGCCGTCACCCGGGCGAGGCCACGCTGGGCGGAAAGGTCGGTGGCCGCCGGCAGCAGATGCCCCGCCACCAGATCGGCCTCCCGCCTGCGGCTGCCGAGCAATTCGCGAAAGCCGCTGGCCAGATGGCGGGACAACAGACCGACTCGGGCGTCCTCGCGCTCGGCGCGACGGGCGATCGCCTCGGCCCGGGTGCGCACCCGGTCCTGCAACACAAAGCCGAGCAGCGCCACGCCGAGCAGCATGATCGTCGTGCCGGAGCTGTAAAGCGCCAGTGCGCCCAGCAGGCCCACCAGCTGCGCCGAGGCGAACAGAATGCCGAGCGCCGCATGCGCGCCACGCCGCATCGCCGCCACGTTGCGTGACAGCGCATCCACCACGCGCAGACCGCCCATCGCCTCGATGGTGGCCAACTCGCTGCCGGCGATGGCCGCACCGATCCGCTCGGCGGCATCCGTCGTCATGCGCTCCACCAGGCGTTGTCCGGTGAGTTGGGAGATCGCGGCGATGACGACGAACAGCGCCAGCATGGAGGCGAACAGCGCACCGGCGGACCAGTCCAGCGCGCCGGCCTCCAGCGCCTGTGCCCCCAGACCGATGCCGACCACGGCGAGCGCCTGACTGAACCCAGCCACCACGGTCAGCGACATCGCAAGTGACGCGCCACCTGCCTCCCGTAGCAGCAGTCGCGCGCCGCTCACGACACGACCTTCCCGTCTTCCAGGCGCAGCAGGTGATCGGCCGCATCGTAATAGCGGTCGTCATTGGTCACGGCGATCACCGTCCGTCCGGCCGTACGCAGCGCTGGCAGCATCACGCGGTAGAAATGCTCGCGAAACTCCGGGTCCTGATCAGCCGCCCATTGATCGAGCAGCAGGATGGGCCGCGCCTCGATCATGGCGATCACCCAGGCGAGACGCTTGCGCTGGCCGGTGGAGAGATCGGTGGAGGTGAAGCGCCCGGCGACGAAGCGGGTGCGGCCCAGAATGCCCATCTCGTCGAGCAGCGCGTTGACCCTGTCCGGGTCGATGTCAGGCCAGCCGTAGAGCCGGTCGAAGATATAAGGATCAGCGAAGATCGCGGACACGCCTTCGCGCAGATCGGCGGCGGGCAGCGGAGCGCCGTCCAGGGTGATGTGGCCGGAGGAAGGGGTGTAGAGCCCGGCCAGCAGCTTGATGAGCGTGGTCTTGCCGGCCGAGTTGCCGCCGAGCACGAAAGTGATGCTGGCGGGCGGAAAAACGGCGCTGACCGGGCCGAAGGCGAAACCTTCCTCGTCGTCCTCATCCGGATAGCGATAGCTGACCTGAGCGACCTCCAGACGTGCGGCCAGCGCGGGCGGCGGCGTGTCGCTGGGCACGGCGATGTCACGCATCGGCCGCAAGATCTGGCTGAGGCGCTGCATATCGGCGATTGCCTGCTCGCCGCGTGCCAGCAACGGAATGTCACGCACCAGCGCGAGCGAGATGTTGGAGACCAGCATGGCGGCGGCGATCATTGTGGTGGCGCCGGCACCTGGAACCAGGTTGGGTACCACGAAGATGAACACGCCGCTCGCGCCCAGGGTGGCGCTGGCCTGCAACACCACGCCGATGGTCTGGCGCCGGTTGGCCTGGGCGATGGCGGCCAGAGTGGCATCGGCTCGGGCGTGCAGTGCGGCCAGCAACGCCGCTCGGCGGGTGCGGTTGAGGCGCAGTTCCTTGAAACCGAGCACCAGCGCGCGCAGATCCGCGCGCATCGCCCCTTCCAGCGTGCCGGCCTTGGCCAGCGCCACCATCACATCGCGATGGTTCAGCACCAAAGTGGAAGCGATGATCAGCAGCAGCCCAGCCATCACCGCGAAGAGCTGCCAGGCCAAAGAGGCCAGCACCACCAAGGTGCCGATGATGTAGCAGCCAGTGCGAAAGCCGCGTGCCAGCAGCGGGGCGGTGGCCATGATGTCGCCGGGTGCCGCGGTCAGTGCCGCCAGCAGGTTCTCCGCCCCGGCCTGCTCGACCATCGACAGATCGCTGCGCAAGGTGGCCTCGATCAGCCGGCGCCGCCCGACGCTGACAGCGATCAGCAGATTCTCGGTGACGCGGCGCACCGTGGTGATCCCCGACCAGACATAGGCGGCGGTGACGAGAACCAGCGCCAGCGCCAAGTCGGGGCGTTCCAGCCCGAGGGAGGCAGCCTCGACGCCCTTGGCGACGATCGGCCCCTCGAAGCCGAAGCTCATCATCAGCGCGCCGCAGAGCATGCCGGTGGCTGCGACGCGGGTGCGCTCCGGGCCGAAGGCGAGGCGGAAAATCTCCATGCCGCGTCGCTATCGGCCGGTCATTGCGCGATGCTGGCGCGATCGCCCTCGATCGTCTTGCCCTCGATGTTGCGGGTCGCGGCGATGCCTGCCACCGGACCGGTGAGCCGGCGGCGACGCTGGCCGAGCAGCAGGCGCCGCGCCGGCTTGCCGGTGGATTTGCGCACATGTGATTGCAGATCCTCCGGCCAGGGGCGCAGGAAGGTAGCAAGTGCGGCGCCGACCGAGACCCAGCCAAGCGCGAAGGCGGTCATGAAGCCGCCGCCGCCGAAGAGGATCAGGGCGACTGAGATCGAGTCGGGGATGAAGGCGACCATGATCGACTCGCTCATCCGCTTGCGGAACAGATCGCCGATCTTCATCAGATCGGTGACGTGCTTGAGGTCGCCGTCATAGATCACGATGCCGGCCACCGCATTGGCCGCCGTGGTGGCGCCGGCGACCGCGACCGAGACCTGGGCGGCGCGCATCGCCACCAGATCGTTGATGCCGTCACCGACGAAGCAGACGAAGCGGCCCTGGGCGCGCAGTTTCTGCACCACCTCGGCCTTCTCATGGGGCAGCACCTCGGCGTCAAACCCGTCCACACCCAATTCGGCGGCGGCCGCCTCGGTCTGGGCGCGGCCGTCGCCGGAGAGGATGCGGACATGCATGCCGCGCTCCTGCAACGACTTCACCACCTCGCGCGCCTCCTTGCGCATGGAGGTGCGCAGCACGATGGTGCCGGCCATGCGGCCATCAATGGCGACATAGACGAAGGGCCGCCCGGCGGCGCGCGCCTCGCTCTCCGCCTCACGACCACGCGCCGAGACCTCCACGCCCATCATGTCCATGTAGCGACCGCTGCCGATCTGGATGAGACCGGCCGGGATGCGCGCCTGGATGCCGTTGCTTGGCGAATAATCGGTGGCCTCGGGCTCCGCCACCTCCAGCGCGCGGCGGGCGGCCTCGGCCTGAATGGCGAGCGCCACCGGATGGCCCTGGCGATGCTCAGCCGCTGCCGCCCAGGCCAGCAGGTCGTTCTCGCCGATGCCGGGCTCGCAGATGATGCGGTCCACCGCGGGCACCGGGTCGGTCAAGGTGCCGGTCTTGTCGAACACCACGGTGTCGATCTCAGGGATCATCTCCAGGGTGCGGCCATCCATGATGGCGATGCCGTGGGCGGCAGAGCGGGACAGGGTGCGCAGCATGCCGATCGGCCCAGTGAACAGCAGCACCTCGGCGGTGGGCAGCGCCAGCAGCAGGCCCGCGGTGCGATACATGCCGATGAACGGCAGAGCGAGCGCGCCGATGCCGAGATGATAAGGGGCGGCGCGGTCGGCGATCTTCTTGGCCTGAATCTCGGTCGTCAGGCGATATTCGGTGGTCTGGTTGAGCACGGCGACGATGCGCCCGGCGGTGGTTTCCGCCCCGGTGCGCTCGGCGCGGATATGCACCTTGCCGCTGATCAGCTGGGTGCCGGCAAAGGCCCGCGCGCCCTCGAACAGCTCGATCGGCCGCTCCTCGCCGGTCAGCATCTGCTGATCGACCCGGGCGGCGCCGTTGACCACGACGCCATCGACCGGGATGAGATCGCCGGCCTGCACCGCCACCACATCCCCCACCTTGAGGGTGCGGAGCGAGACCGAGCGCTCGCCGCTCTCCGTCACCAGCCAGGCGCTGTCCGACTGCTTGCCGAACAGCTCGGAGATGACGCGGCGTGAACGATCCTTGGTGCTCATATAGAGCTTGCCGTGGCAGTAGCGCATCAGCAGGCCGACGAAGAGCGAGCCATAGCTTTGCGACAGCAGCAGCAGGCCGAAGCGCGTGACGCCAAGGGAGTAGATGTCGGGTTTGCCCTTCTTCTCCCAATGGTCAATGGCGCTGCGCAAAGCGGGCATCGTGGCCCACACTGCAATGGCGGGGGCTGCGACGAGCGCGGTCGGTACGATGGTGGCGGCGGCGACCGTGGTGCCGATGGCGGCGGCGGCGCGGAGCTGCATATTCGCCTTGTTGACGATCTCAGCGCTTTTTTCCTGGACAGCGATGATCTCCTGCGCGCCCACGCTGCCGATCACATGGTGGTCAGCCGGGGCTGTTGCCACGGGTTTGGCGGCCACGCGGCGGCGATGCCGCCGCTTGGGCGGCGTGCGCGTTTCGTGGTCATAGAAGTAACCGACGGCGGCGGAGACGATCATGGTGCTGAACAGCAAGGGAAGGCACTCTCTCTGTTGCGCCGGCTCGGCAGTCTCACGGCGGTCATTGTCAAGTCAAGGAAAACGAGTGGGGTTCAGGGGGGGGCTGACTTCGTCAGGCCGTCATCTCCAGCAGACTCTGATGGAAGAGTGCATTCATTTTTTCCACCATCGCACCGTCCCACACATCCTGCCGATGCATCATGTGGCAGGTGAGCCCAGGCCCGGCGGCGCCCGGCGTTTCCCACAGCACCAGATAGAGCGCCGGGCGGGAGATCGGGTTCCACCAGGTCTCCTGCCACGCGGCGCGGGTGCCGGGGAGGCGGAGCTTGCCGTGCGGGGTGTCGGCGAAGGCGGTGCAGACCATGCGGAACAGCGGGCCTTTCGGCCGTTCCGGCAGCACCTCATCGAGCGGCAGATCCTGATGCGCCAGGGCGCCGGCCAGCACGTCGCGCACCCGTTGCAGCAGCACGGGCAGCGCCGGACCGTCGGTCATGTCGACACGCAAGGCGGGCACCACGATGCTGGCGCCGATCATGCCTTCAAAACGATTATCGTCACGGTCGGAATAGGTGGTGCCGATGGTGAGATCATCACAGCCGACAAAGCGGCGCAGACCCAGCAGATAGGCGGTGAGCACAGCGATGGTGACGGTGACACCCTGGGCGCGGCTGAAGGACTGGAGTCTGGCGTAATCCTCGGCGGAGAGCCGCACCCAGCTCGGCAGCGTGTTAAATCCCGGGGTGGCCGGTGTCTCTCGCGCGGGCCAGGTCCAGGCTTGCTGCTCGCCGCGGGCGAACCAGTCCTGCCAATAGGCGCGGCGGCGTGGCATGGCCGGCGCGATGCGGGCGGCCTGCCAGCGCGTGTAGTCGCTATATTGCACCGGCGTTGCGAGCAAAGCCGGGCGCTGCTCGATCAGGCTCGCGTAAAGCTCAGACAGTTCGGCAAGAATGGCCAACATCGAGGCCATGTCGAACACCACATTGTGCAGACAGAGCTGGAACAGCCAGGCCTCGCTCTCGATGCGCAGCAGGGTGGCGCGCAAGGCAGGGTCGTTGGCGAAATCATACGCGCGTAGCATCTCCCGCCGCAGCACGGCTTCGGCCGCGCCGGTCTCGGCGTCGCGCAGATCAGACTCCAGCCAATCGACGCTGCCCTGCTCGCCAATCACCTGCACGAGCTGGCCGTCGCGCTGATGCAATGTCGTACGCAGGCTTTCGTGCCGGGCGACAACGTCCCTCAGCGCCTGATGCAGCAGGGCGGCATCAAGCCTGCCGCGCAACTGGAACAGGAAGGGCACGTTGTAGAACGCCCAGTCCGGATCGAGCTGCTGCAACGACCAGAAGCGGCGCTGCGGCAGCGAGGCCGGCAGGTCGGCGTGGCGCAGATGCTCGATCAGCGCTGGCTTCACCGCCTGGAGCCGCGCGCGCAGCTCCGGGGTCAAGGCGCCGGTGGGGGCGGTGAAGCGCAGTGCCTCACCCTCCAGCCGCAACTGGATGCCGCGGGTGTCCAGTTCCTGCAGCAGCGACCGGAGGTCCTGGGCGGACATGTCAGATCTCGCCTTCCTCGGTCAGCGCCAGCTCGGTTTCGCGCAGAAAGGCGGCGAAACGCGCCACGTTGGGCGCCTGGAGCAGCACGGCGGGGCGCAGCTCGCGGTCCAGCCGCTTGCGCAGCCGGTGCATCAGGATCAC
>Ga0114959_10002283_pt1 | contig 15989 bp, 14 predicted proteins | sample C_130625_EF_Meta_FD_87317 | JGI IMG/M metagenome (GOLD analysis project Ga0114959, IMG submission 87317) | Freshwater microbial communities from Lake Croche, Canada to study carbon cycling - C_130625_EF_MetaG | ecosystem: Environmental > Aquatic > Freshwater > Lake | place: Lake Croche, Canada...
GTGAGGTGTCGCACGATTCCGGCAGCGCTCGTTGCCGACGGCCCAAGCCTTTGTGTGGCCTGCTTCCACGAAAGGCCCGAAACCTTCAGCACGACGACTTCACGATTGCCGTCAAGGTGCGCCTCGAGCATTTCGCGCTCGGTGCCGTGCTCTTCGTCCAGTGGCATTGAAACATCCTCTCGTGATGTGCAGACGCTATAACCCGGTTGCCGTCTTGATAGAAGGAATTGGCCGTGGAACACCGATAATTGTGGCGGGAGCCTAGGTTTTGCCGATGGGCGGTGGATACCTGCGCGCGGTGCTGAAATGACCAGTCGAGAAGAACCAGAGCAGCCGTCCGACGATGATGACGCCGGAAAAAGATCTCGAGCGGGAGCAGCAGATGCACGCGACCGAGCCGCCGAGGATCGTGATGTTGCTGCCGAGCTGCGCGATAAGAATGCCCTCGTACGTGACGAGTCGTGGACCCTGCAAGATTCCTTTGCGATGCTGCAACGGTCTGCTGCGGCCGACCGAGCAGATGCCGCTCGCGACCGTCAGCGTTCAGCCGAGAACCGCTCGGCGTCGGCAGTCGATCGAAGCCTTTCATCATTCGACGAATTGACCGGCGCATATAGGCGTACACCCGGAATGATCGAGGCACGGCGCGAACTTTCTCGATCACGCAGACTCGGGCAGAGCCTCACGCTGGTGTTTGTTGATGTCGACGGGCTTAAGTCTTTGAACGACACCTCGGGTCACGCCGCAGGTGACCATTTGCTTAGTGCTGTCGGACGAGAGATTCGACAGGCTCTTCGAACATACGACGTCACCTTGCGTTACGGAGGAGATGAGTTCGTTTGCGTTCTCGCGAATGTCGATTCGGCCGAGGCGGCTGCGCGGTTCCATCGTGTGAATGCGGCATTGGCGGCTAGGCCAATGCCCGGTTCAGTCTCAGTGGGCATTACGGAGGCCGAGGGAAACGAGACATTAGACGATTTGGTGGGCCGAGCTGACGAAGTCATGTACCTCGGGCGAAAGCAACGCCGAACTCCGCAGCGTTAGCGCTCAGAACGTCGGGGCAAACGCAATTGGCCAATTCCGGGAAAGATGCGCCCGGCGGCCGTAGCATGTCGCCGTGGAACTCATTGACTTCAGACCTGATCGCTCGCAGTTTTGTTACACCTTCGGTGGAGCAGCACCGCTCATGCGCATCAAGCCGGGCACTGCCCTTCGACTGTTCACCGAAGACGCGTTCAACTATGCGCTGCAGTCAGTTGATGACCTCGCCAGCGAAAAGGTCAACCTGGCTGAGGTGAATCCACAAACCGGCCCGTTCTATGTTGAAGGAGCCGAACCCGGCGACACCTTGGCGATTCACATTGTCGATCTCACGCCTGCCCGCTCGTGGGGAGCGTCGGCGGCTATTCCGTTCTTCGGGGGGCTGACCTCAACTGACGTCACCTCAACCCTGCAAGACCCTCTACCCGACACCACCTGGATCTACCACCTCGACAGCGCAACCAACACAGTTGGTTTCGAACCGCGGTTCGGCTCTGGCCCCTCGGTAGCGCTACCGGTTGAACCGATGCTCGGAACTGTGGGTGTTGCGCCGGCTGGCCGTGAGGTGCGCTCATCGCTGGTGCCCGCTCGATTCGGTGGCAACATGGACACCCCAGAAATGCGCGCGGGCGTCACCACGTACCTCGGGGTCAATGTTGAGGGTGCGTTGTGGTCGCTCGGCGACGGCCACTACCGACAGGGTGAGGGCGAGGCCTGTGGCACGGCGGTCGAAGGGGCCATGAACGTCACGGTGATTGTCGACCTGATTAAGGGATCGGCCCCGGGTTGGCCACGAATCGAGTCTGATACGCACTACATGGCCGTTGGTTCCGCGCGGCCTCTGGAAGACGCATGGCGCTCTGGCCAAGTCGAATTGGTGCGCTGGTTCGAACAACTTTACGGGTACCACCAGATGGACGCGTATCAACTACTCTCGCAAACAAGTTTGGCCCCATTGGCCAATGTGGTCGATGTCAACTACAGCACGGTGCTCAAAGCCGCCAAGAACCTTGTGCCGGCCGCAACAGCGTTCGACGGCATGCACGCGAACATGCGTGAGCTGGCCCAATCACTCGGCACGATTACCTACGACTTCTAGGAGACCAACATGGACCTCAAACTCAACGGACTCACTGCGGTTGTCACTGGCGGAACACGCGGAATTGGCCGAGCCACCTGTGAGCTCTTTGCCAAGGAAGGCGCCCACGTTGCTTTCTGTTCGCGCAGTGCCGACGATGTCGCTGAGGCGCAGGCCGCTCTCGCAGCCCACGGTGTGACCGCCGTTGGTACCGCGCTTGATATCTCCGATGCCGATGGGGTGAAGGCGTGGATCGACGCCACCGCCGCCCACTTTGGTGGCATCGACATGGTGGTTAATAACGTCAGCGCGTTGGCGATTCCAGACTCACCCGAAAACTGGGAAGCATCATTTCGCACCGACCTCATGGGCTCGGTCAACACCGTGAACGCGGCCCTGCCGCACCTGCGCAAGAGTGCGCACCCTTCGATTGTGAACGTGTCGAGCGTGTCGGGTCGCGAGGCTGATTTTGCGGCTGGCCCGTACGGCACCTTCAAGACCGCGTTGATCGGATACACCGGCGGCCTTGCCCTGCAGTTGGCTCCTGAAGGCATTCGTGCGAACACGATGTCGCCAGGAAACACGTACTTCCCCGGAGGGGTGTGGGAGCAGATTGAAGGCGGAAACCCCGAGCTGTTCTCAATGGCCATGGGCATGAATCCGACCGGCCGCATGGGCACGCCTGAGGAAATGGCCTCGGCAATCGTGTTCTTGTCGAGCCCGGTCTCAAGTTTCACCACCGGAACCAATCTGGTGGTCGACGGAGCCCTCACGCGCGGCCTGCACGTCTAGGGCGACCGCGCTTGGGGCGGTAGCCTAAATGTCGTGACTACGCCATCTACCTCGGTTTCGGTCGATCGGTGGCAGGCGGCACGAAGCACGCTGGTACCCGTGGCCGTGGTCGTGGGGCTGATGTGGGTTCTGGAGCTAGCCGACCTCATATTTGGTCACCGGCTTGATCAGTACGGAATCGTCAGTCGCAGCATTGCCAGTCTTCCCGGAATTGTGTTTGCTCCGTTTCTGCATCTTGGCTTTGGTCACTTGGCGGCAAACACGGTTCCGTTCGTGGTTCTGGGTGCGTTGGTGTCGTGGCGCAGCGGCAACAGGTTCTATTTGGTTTTCGCCTTGATCACCGTGCTCGGTGGGCTCGGTGTGTGGCTACTGGGGCCGAGTAACACGGTCACGATCGGTGCCAGCGGCGTTGTGTTTGGCTTCCTGGGGTATCTCCTCACCCGAGGAGTTCTGACTCGTCATTGGGTTGATGTGCTGGTGAGCGTCGCGGTGTTCTTTTTCTACGGGGCGCTGCTCTGGGGTGCGACACCTTTCGGGGTAAGCGCGGGGGTGTCATGGCTAGCGCATCTCACGGGTTTCGCAGCCGGCATCGTCACAGCATTCGTCGTTCCGAGGCCGGCAAACACGCTTTCGGTCTGACACAATTGCGTCATGACCGATACCGCAGCAACCCTCGCCGGCCGCACGTTTGATGTGACTGAAATTGCCGGAAATCCCACAAGCCCCGAATTCACGCCGCAGTTGACCTTCGCGGCAGACGGGTCGATGTACGGCCTGGGTTCAGTTAACCGAGTTCGCGGCACCTGGAGCGTCGACGGGCAAACCCTGAATTTAGGACCAATTGCCGCCACCATGATGATGGGACCCGACGAGGCCATGCTCCAAGAGCAGGCGCTGTTGAAGTACCTGGCCACTCCCCTGCAGATCGGGGCCGACGGCGACGACGTGCTGCTCAGTGATGGCGTGTCGTTTACTCGACTCACTGTGGCGGTAGACCGTACTCAGGTTGAGGCGCCTGATGACGCTCGCACAGCAAGTGCCACCATCACCGGTTCGGTTGTGTACCGACAGCGCATCGCGCTACCGCCCGAGGCCGTCATGACCGTTCGGCTAGAAGATGTGGCGAAAGCCGATGCCCCGTCTGAGGTTCTCAGTGAATGCGTTTCAGTCGGCGGACAGGTTCCGCTTCCATTCGAACTTGGTGTGTCGACCGATTCGCTCACCGGCAACGAGCGGCTCATCGTGAGTGCCCGCATCGAATCTGAAGGCGAGTTGCTCTGGATCACTGATACGGCCTACGTGGTCGATGCGAGCAACCTGCCAACCGATCCGATGACGATCACGGTGGCGCAGGTGGGCGGGTCTGTCTAGCTACGTTCGTACACGACCTTGCCCGAGGCCAGGGTGAGTTCGACGTAGTTATCAGAAATGGGCGGTGCGTCTTTGGCGAAGAGGTTGGCGCTGATCACAGCCAGATCGGCTCGTTTACCAACTTCGATTGAACCTGAGTCTCGCTCGTCGTGATTCACGTACGCCGTGCCCATCGTGAATGCGCCCAACGCGTCTTGCAGAGTTACCCGCTGTTCTGGCAAGAAGGGCTCATTGTGGCGGTTCTCGGGATCGATGCGATTGACCGCAACTTCGATCTCTTCGAGCACATTGGCCGTGGTCACCGACCAGTCGCTACCCATGGCAAGTTGTGCACCACTTCGCAGGAGATCGCCGAACGGATACTGCATCGCGGCACGTTCTTCGCCGAGGAACGGCAGGGTCAGAGCGCTCATCTGAGGTTCCATTTGGGCCCAGTACGGCTGGGCATTTGCGATCACGCCTAGTTCTCGGAAGCGGGGCACGTCGGAGGGCTGCACAATCTGAATGTGGGCCATGTGGTGTCGATTGTCGCTCGGGCCATTTGCTTGGATGCTCGCCTGCACAGCATCGAGCGCTGTGCGCACAGCACGATCACCGATGGTGTGCATGTGAACCTGAAATCCGAGCCGATCAAGTTCGGTCACGGCGGCCGCAAGTACCTCGGGCTCAACGAAGTTCAGACCGCTGTTCTGGGTGTGCCCGCCACAGCCGTCGCAGTAGGGCTGTAGTAGTGCGCCGGTGTAGTTCTCGAGCACACCGTCGGTCATGATCTTCACCGATGTTGGGTAGAAGTTGTTACCGCCACCATCGCCGCGCTGCTCAACGAAGTTCGGAATCTGCTCGACCCCTTGCGAGCGCTCCCACCACAGTGCACCGACCACACGTGCCGTCAACGAACCGGCCGATGCGAGGTTGCGATACGCGGACAAGGTGTCGGGCGTTACCCAGGCGTCTTGCCAAGCAGTGATTCCAAACCCATGCAGATAGGTCTGAGCGGTAAGAATTGCCTTTTCCCAGTCAGCAACGTTTGGCAGAGGCACAAAGGCATCGTTGAGCGAGTAGGCAGCACCCTCGTGAAGGGTTCCGCTGGGCTCGCCCGTAACTGCGTCGCGCTCGATGCGTCCATCGGCAGGGTCGGGGGTGTCTTTGGTGATGCCGGCGATCTCGAGGGTCTTGCTGTTCACCCATGCGCCATGCACATCGCGATTGAACAAGAACACCGGACGATCAGGGCAGATCGCGTCGAGGTCTTCCTTGGTTGGCGTGCCTCCTGGGAAGAACTCCATCGCCCATCCGCCACCAATAATCCATTCGGCATCGGGGTTGGCGTCGGCGTACTGCTTGATGCGCGCGAGATAGTTTTCGCGACCCTCGATGTCGTTGAGGAAGATGTGCAACATGTTGCGCCCACCGAACGGTGGGTGAATGTGCGAATCCTGGAATCCAGCCGTGATCATGCGCCCTGGCAGGTGGCGACGTTCAGTGCCCGCGCCGGCAAGGGCGAGCACATCGGCCTCAGAGCCGACTGCCGAGATGCGGTCGCCCGTGATGGCCACTGCCTTGGCCCACTGTCGTGCGGCATCGCCGCAGTACACGTCGGCACCGGTGATGATCAGATCTGGACTTGTCACGTTGATACTCCCTATGTCTGACGTCTAATGAAGTTGAGCGGTTGAAAGTTAGCCGTTACCGCGATGCACCACAGTTCCATCAACCACGGTCAAGTGCACCGGCAACTCGCCCACATCTTTGGTCGAACAGGTAACCGGGTCGGCCCCCCAGGCCACCAAGTCTGCCCGCTTGCCCACGGTAAGCGAGCCCGACACGGCTTGCTCGCCAGAGGCAATAGCCGAATTCATCGTGTAGCCGGCGAGAGTCTGTAGTCCGTTCAGCGGGCGGCTGGTGCCGATTGCCGAGTGTTCCGGACGATCAGAGCCTCGTCGCTCTTGAGCGGCCACAAAGCCCATGCGAGGGTCAAACGGGGCGACTGGCCAATCTGACCCCAGCACCACGAGCGCTCCTGCTGCTTGAAGGTCGCCCGAAGGCATGACATGTTCGCAACGCGGCCGACCAAGTCGCTGACTCCACGGATCGGTCATGTCTGGTGCCAGCCAGCGCAGGTGGATCGGCTGCATCGACGCGATGACGCCCTCGGGTGCGAAACGTGCCACAGTGGCGTCGGGTGCCGCTTCAATATGCTCAATTCGTGGCGCACGATGGCCAGGCTTGAGCCCGGCGTAAGTGTCGAGCACCTCGCGAATCGCTCGATCGCCGATCGCGTGAGTTGTTACCGCAAAGCCAGCGTCGGCGAACTGAGCAACAGCCTTGCGATAGGCCACGATGTCGGGCCACATCGACTCAAGCCCATCGCCATGCGTGTCGGGTTCTTCCAGCCAAGCCGTACCTGTGTCGATAACGCCATCGATCATGAACTTCGTGCCGTCGGCGCGCCAGCGACGACCCTTGAGATCGCGGCTGGCCACCAGTTCTGCGCGGGTGGCGTCGTCGGTACGGGCATCGACCCAGTAGTGCACATTCACCCGCAGGCTCAAGGTGCCACGCTGTTCAAGGGCAGAAAGGGTTTGGGTGGTGGCCAGCGATGCATCCATCTGATGCACGGCAGTGATGCCGACCGCATTCTGGGCAGCCATTGCTTCTTCGTACCAAGCTAAGGAGTCTTCGTCGACGACTTCGCTGAATTGATCAAGCACCAAGGTGATGGCAGACATTTCGCGCAGTTCACCGGTGGGCAGGCCCGCGTCGTCGCAAACGATGATTGAGCCATCTGCGAAGCGGCGGGCACCGGTGATGTTGGCTTCGCGCAAAGCGTGGGCATTGGCCAACCCGGTATGCATATCCAAGGTGTAAATCAGCATCGGCCCGTCACCAGCCGCGCTATCGATCAACTCGTGGTGGTAGTCGGCGCCTTGTAGGGCCCCGTATTCGAAGGCATAACCCAGCACCCACTCACCGGGGCCTACACGCTTGCGCTCGGCGGCCAACAGGGCGCGAACGTTGTCGAGGGTGTCTACGCGGTCGAAGCAGATTCCTCGCCCAACTCGGGCACCCATGAATAGATGCTGATGGCCATCGACGATTCCTGGGGTAACAGTCCAACCACTGCCGTCAATGACTTCTGTGGTGCCGTCAATAGCGGCGGCGACGTCGTCGCCGAGTGCAGTGATAATTCCGTCTTCCACGGCGATGGCAGTGGTGAACGGCAGGTCAGGATCCATCGTGCGAATGCTGGTTGCAACGATTGCAAGTTGCGCTGGCACGAGGCCTCCTGAGGGGTAAGTTTTCTGGTGCAGGCGAGGCTAGCAGGCGGCCGGGTATGGCGGTCTCGTCACATCTACACTGATCGCACTCGGCGATCGGGTAACGTGACCGCACAAGACACAAGTCGTGAGGAGGATGCGACATGACAACGGCTGAGCCAACATTCGCATCCGAGGGTCACCAGGAGCGCATGGCGTGACCACACTGCGATTCTTGATTGGGCGTTTGGTTGCCCTCGCTATCACCCTGTTACTTGCCAGCATGGCAATTTACGGGGCCATGTTTCTGGCTCCCGGAAGCCCGTTGGCCTTTCTGACACGTGGGCGCACCATGTCGGCCGAAGAACTCGACGCCATCGCAGCCCAGTACCACTTGAATGAACCAGTCTGGCGCCAATACTTGTACTGGCTCGGTGGCGTTCTGCACGGTGACTTGGGCACGTCGATCTTGCAAAAGGCGCCGGTGACTTCCCTGATTGGCGAACGGGCCGTGAACACTCTCTGGCTCGTCGCATGTGCGTCGATCTTGATTTTGACTGTTGGTCTAACCGTTGGAATCATCGCGGGTCTTAAGCCCGGGTGGCTCGACACGTCACTCATGCTTACGGCTACGGCGGCAATGGCGGTGCCCGCATTCGTGGCTGCGATCATTTTGATCCTGATCTTCGCGGTCAATCTGCAGTTGTTTCCGGTGTTTGGTCAAGGCGAAGGTTTCAGCGACCGTATTTATCACCTCGTTCTGCCAAGTGTTGCCCTGGCGTTGGCGTCAGTTGCATATGTGGCTCGGTTAACCCGTGCCGCCATTCGCTCTGAAGCGGCAAGTGATCACGTGCAGACTGCGGTGAGTCGCGGATTGCCGCAACGAACCATCGTTTCTCGCCACATCTTGCGCAACGCCATGATTCCGATCGTCACAGTTGCTGGGCTAACCATCGGCGGCCTGATCGCCGGAGCGGTAGTGATCGAGCAGGTGTTTCAGTTGAACGGATTGGGCAGCTACTTAGTCGAAGCGGTCGGTTCAAAGGACTTTCCGGTGGTGCAGGCCATTAGCTTGATTTTGGTAGCGTCATTCATCGTGCTCAATACAGTGGTCGATCTGCTGTACGCCGCGCTTGATCCCCGCATCGTTGTTGGGAGGCAGCACTCGTGAGCATCCTTGAAGTGCAGAGCGCATCTCCAGAGCCGATCGAATACGACGACGTCAAGGGCCAGCGAAAGGGCTTGGGGCTCACTGGTTGGATCGCGGTGGCGGTGCTGTCGGTCATGGTGCTCATTACGGTCTTTGGGCCAATGCTGTACACCGTCGACCCCGACAACATCAGCCTCATGGACACCTTCGGCCCCCCGCAGCCAGGCCACCCTCTGGGCTTTGACGGTCAGGGCCGAGACCTACTCGCTCGCCTGGTGGTGGGCGGGCGCACCTCTCTGCTCGGCCCGGTAATCGTGGTCATCATTTCGACCTTGCTGGGCGCACTGCTGGCCTTCAGCGCGGCCTGGATTGGCGGCACATACGACACGGTCGTGTCGCGATTCATCGACACCATGTTCGCGTTTCCGGGATTGTTGCTGGCCATCATCGCGGTGGCAATCTTCGGCCCGGGCCTGATGGCCGCTTCGATCGCTTTGGCCATCGGCTACACCCCATTTGTGGCCCGCATCATTCGAAGTGCGGTACTGCGTGAGCGCAATTTGCCCTACGTGTCGGCATTGACAGTGCAAGGTCTGGGTGGGTTAAACATTTCGATTCGACACCTGCTGCCAAATGTCGCGGGCATCATCATTGCGGCGGCGACCCTGTCGTACGGTTACGCGCTAATCGATCTTGCGGCCCTGTCATTTATCGGCCTCGGCGTTCAGCCACCTCAAAGTGACTGGGGTGTCATGGTGGCCGAGGGAATTCCCGGTCTCTTGTCGGGGTACCCGCAGGAGTCGCTTTACGCGGGCCTGTGCATCATCATCGCCGTCGGCGCCGTGAACCTGCTCGGTGATCGCTTCGCGGCCATGGCAGAGGAGGAGTAGATGACTTCGCTGCTGACCATCGAGGGGCTCACCGTCACCCTCCCCGTAGCGGGTAAGCGCAAGCCCGTGTTGCGCGACATCAACCTAGAGATTGGCGCTGGCGAAGCCGTGGGCCTGGTGGGTGAGTCAGGCTCAGGAAAGTCGATGACGGCGCGATCGATTGGTCGATTATTGCCGCCGGGTGCCCAGACCAGCGGTTCAATCACATTCGACGGAAAACCAGTGCTCGAACTCAAGGGCTCTGACTTGCGCAGTTACCGCACTGAAGGCGTTGCGATGATCTTCCAAGATCCGCGAGCGCACACGAACCCAGTGCGTAGCGTGGGCGATTTTCTGACTGAGGCGATGCGCACGAACATGGGCATGAAGTCATCGGCAGCTGATGCGCGAGCTGTTGAGTTGCTCGAATCGGTGGGCATTGATGATCCTAAGCGCCGCATGCAGCAATACCCCCATCAACTGTCGGGCGGCATGTTGCAGCGGGTAATGATCGCCTCGGCTCTGGCGGTGCGGCCGCGACTGATTCTGGCCGATGAGCCCACCACGGCCCTCGACGTAACAACGCAGGCTGAGGTGATGGCCATTCTCGACACACTGCGCCGCGAGCACGGGGTGGCGCTGGTGTTCATTACCCACGATCTAGAACTGGCAGCGGCCGTGTGTGATCGCACCGACGTCATGTACGCCGGCTCAATCATGGAGCAGCAAAGTTCAGATGCTCTTGATCGAGATCCGCTGCATCCGTACACCGCTGCACTAGTGCAAGCACGGCCGAGTATTAGTTCGACCAGCGACCGACTTGCAGCTATTCCCGGTCGCCCTGTGTCGGCCTTCGAAGCGCCCAATGGCTGCGCCTTCGCACCCCGATGTCGGTTCGCCGTGGCTGAGTGCAGTGCAGGTACACCGCCGCTAGTGGCAGTTGAGCCGGGCCTAAGCCGCTGTATTCGAATCGACAGCATTCGTGGCACCATGACCGCCGGTGAGGTGAGCAATGGCTAACTCCCCCATTGTTGAGGTCACGAACCTGCGCAAGGTTTATCCGAGCAAAGACGACAGGGGCCGTCGCACCGACTTCGTCGCGGTCAACGATGTGTCGTTCACAATCGAACCGGGATCGTCGCTGGCCATCGTCGGTGAGTCAGGTTCGGGCAAAACCACGATTGCCCGCATGCTGGCCGGCCTTGAGCAACCCACGTCGGGCTCAATCATGTTGGCGGGCAAAGATCGGTCGAAGCCCGAACGCGGAGCCAAAGCCCGCCGCCAGCGCGGCCGAGACGTGCAGATTGTGTTCCAAGATCCCTACACCTCACTCGATCGCCGCCAAACGGTCGGTGACGCCCTAGCCGAAGTGGTGCGGCTGCATTTTGCGCAAGACAAGGCGTCGGTGCAGGCCCGGGTGAACGAGTTAGCCGAGATGGTGGGCCTCGATGCTCGAATGGTGGCGGCTCGCCCTAAGGGCCTGTCAGGCGGCCAGCGCCAGCGCGTTGCCATCGCTCGCGCCTTGGCGGCTGAGCCAAAAGTGCTGATTCTCGACGAGTCAGTAGCGGCCCTCGATGTCTCAATCCAAGCTCAGGTACTCAATCTGCTCGCCGATATCCGCGAAGCCACCGGAATCACGTATGTGCTGATCAGCCACGATTTAGCGGTGGTTCGCCAACTCACCCGTGACGCAATCGTGATGCGACAAGGAGCAGTTGTTGAACACGGCACCACGGCAGACGTGCTAGACCATTCTCAGAGCGCATATACGCGATTGCTGCGCGACAGCGTGCCGGGTCCGGGTTGGGATCCACACTCGATTGACCGGGCAGCCGCGTTGGCTGCAACGGAAAGTAGTAACTAGTTGATGAAGGAGCGCGTCACGTGAATCGATCCACCATTGTTCGTCTTGCAGTGCCTCTGGCAGGCGCCGCAATCATCTTGTCCGCGTGTAGTTCGGGCGGATCCTCTGGCGGATCTTCGGCCTCGGGGTCGGGTTCCAACGGCGGCATCACCTTGATTACCGATACGCCCAAGGCGACCGGACCGATCGATAAGGTCACGTGGAACTCATGGGAAGGCGAGCCCTACACCACCGATCCGTACACCTCGGTTGACTACAAAGAGAACACTGTCGCGTCGAATATGTGCGAGACGCTGTTTGTTTACGACTCGGCCTACAACTTCAAGCCGGCATTGGCCAAGGGTTTCACCAATCCCGATCCGTTGACCTGGGTCTACGACCTGCGCGATGACGTCACCTTCTGGGATGGCTCGCCCATGACTGCACAAGACGTGCAGTACAGCATGAACCGCAACCTCAAGGATCCCGCGAGCTTCTACCACTACCTGTACTCGAACGTCGCCAGCGTTGCTGTCACGGGTGCGCATCAGGTGACGGTCAAGATGAGCAAGCCCGATTACCTGTTCAATCGCGAACTTGCTGACTTCGCCGGCGTCGTTGTGCAGCAGAAGTACGCCGAAGCTCACGTCAAGGATTGGGGCACGCCCACAGGCGGTGTCATGTGCACTGGCCCGTTCCAGTTCACCTCGTGGACCAAGGGCGACAACATCACCTTGACTGCGTACGACAACTACTGGAACAAGGACGCCAAAGCGCTGGCTAAGACCTTCGTGTTCAAGTTCCTGACCGATGAGGCCGCCATTACCGCAGCACTGCAAACGGGCGAAATCATGGGTACCTTCGATCCGCCGCTGTCGGGTCTCAAGCAGCTTGGTGCCAACACCACTGGCAAGCTCTTCTACGGCGAAATGCCATCAAATGTCACCTGGACCCTGTCAAACCCCGATGGCGCGTTGAAGAACCAGAAGGTTCGTCAGGCCTTGCAATTGGCAGTTGACTGGGACGGCATCGCTAAGGCGATCTTCCAAGGAACTGGTGCCACGCTCAAGGCCGAGTTGCCGCCGGTGACTTTCGACGACGCTAAGGCGCAGTTGCAGCCGGCCTACGATGCCCTGCCAAACAACAAGTCAGCCGATATCGAGGGCGCAAAGGCTCTGCTGGCACAGGCGGGCCCTGATGCCCAGAAGCCGATCGTGTTCGGAACCATCGCAAGTGCCACGGGTCGTGCATTCGGTAACGCCGTCGTCGACGGAGCCAAGAAGGCCGGTCTCAACGCCTCGCTGAAGCCGATTCCGGTTGATGCTTACACCAACTACCTGTACGACGCTAAGACTCGTGCAGGAGTTGACATCCTGTTCACCGATTTCTGGTCGAACATCCCCAATGCGCTTGACTGGATGGGTACCACGTCAACCACCGGATCATCGTTCAACCAGTTCAACTACACGGCTGCCGATGGTCTCTACGCTGCAGCTCGTGCTGAAAAGGATGATGCAAAGCGCGGCGAAATCACGGCACAGATGATGACGCAGTTGGCCAACGAGAACGTGACGATGGGCAACGGCATTCAGCGGTACAGCCGCCTGTGGATGAATAACAAGATCACTGGTGCACCTGCCACCTTCACCTACGTTTACGCTCCGTGGGCGAACATGGTCGGAGCTGCAGGATAGTTCGTAGACATAAGAAAGGGGCTGGACACCGCACTGGTGTCCAGCCCCTTTGCTTGTGGAACTACTACTTACCGGTGAGCTTGTCTGTAACGCTTCCAAGAGCGTCTGACGCCGAATCGACGGCACTGCCTGCAACGTCGCCGGCCTTGCCCGCAACATCAGTGGCAACTTCTCCAGCCTTATCTGCGGCACCGGAAACGGCATCTGAGACGCTGTCGAACAGATCGCCGAACTGACCCGCGTACTTTTCCTTCAACTCACTGATCTTGCCCTTGAGGTCGTCGACCTGCTCGGGGCTGAGGCTATCGGCCTTCTCCTTGAGCTTGTCCTGCAGCTCGCCGAGATGCTTCTGCAGATCGCTGGCATCAACGGTGCCGAGCAGTTCTTCTGCCTTGAACTTAAGATCGTCAAACAGACCCATGATGAACCCTTCGTAGAAACCATAAATTGTCGGCCGCACGCGCGACCCGCGGTTTCATTCTGGATGATCGACTGCGCCGATGGCCACCCGAGAGCAATGACCCACGGCCAAATGGGCCTAAACCCGACGAACCGTCACCAGCGCGGCAACGCCTTGCCAGGATTGAGGATGCCGCGGGGGTCGAGGGCGGCTTTGATCCGACCGTGCAAATCGATCGCCACCGGATCGAGTTCGCGGGCAAGAGCGGCCCGTTTGAGCAGGCCCACCCCGTGCTCGCCAGTAACGGTGCCATCAACATCGAGGGCGACCTGCAAGATGTCATCGAATGCGGCAAGTGCCCGTTGTGCCGCTGCTTCATCTCCGCGAGGAACCACGATGGTTGGGTGCAGGTTGCCATCGCCTGCATGACCAAAGGTTGCGATGACCACATCGCGCGCTTGTGCAATTCGCTCAATGGCGCCCACTGCATCGCCGAGTCGGCGGCGCGGCACCGAAATATCATCGAGTAGCCAGTCGCCCATCGCTTCGAGGGCTGGAATCGTCATGCGACGCGCCCCAAGAAGAAGCTCGGCCTGCTCGGGGTCTTCAGATCGATACACCTCGCGCGCACCATGCCGCTCACATTGGGCCAAGATTGCGTCGGCCTCCTGTTCGCCGGCGCCCGCGGGTAGGTCGCTCTGGGCGATCAGCAGTGCGGCGGCATCGGTTGCCAACCCCATTGGCCGCCACGCCTCAACGGCGCGTAGTGACGTGCGATCCATCAACTCAAGCAAACTTGGGGTTGAGGTCGCCATGATGGCTTCAACGGCTCGACCCGCGTCGGAAATGTCATCGAACACTGCGACAGCGGTGGTCGGAGTGGGCGGTAACGGTCGCAGCCGCAAGCGAGCCATCGTGACCACGCCGAGGGTTCCTTCACTTCCTACCATCAGGCCGGTGAGGTCGTAGCCAGCAACGCCCTTAACGGTTCGCCGGCCGATGCGGGTGATTCGTCCGTCGGCCAGCACCACTTCAAGTCCGAGCACCGCGTCGCGGGTAACGCCGTATTTCACACAGCACAGGCCCCCGGCGTTGGTATTGACGTTGCCACCGATCGAGCAAAAGTCTTTGCTCGCGGGGTCGGGCGCGTACCAGAGGCCATGGCCTGCCACATGGTCGCGCAGATCTTGATTGATTATTCCGGGTTGGGTTTCGACATAGCCATTGCCCACATCGACGCCAAGCACCGACTTCATCCGCTCAACGCACAGCACCAGCGACCCATCAATGGCGTTAGAACCACCAGACAGACCCGAGCCTGCTCCTCGGGGCACCACCGGCACGTGGTGCTCGTATGCAGACTGCACAATGTGCGATACCTGTTCGGTGGTGCGAGGAAACGCGATGGCGAACGGAGTGCCGGCCACAGAGCCGGTGGAACGGTCTGCACGGTACGAGGCAATCAGATCTGGGTCTGTCGTGAGGTCACCATCAGCCAGAACAGAGTCTGCGGCGCTGAGTACGGCATCTTCAGGAGTCACGGGCGTGACGTTACCCGACCCTCGTACGGCACAATGGGCAAGTGCCCAAAGATGCACCGCAATTTCGCGGTATCAGCCCTGCCGAGGGCGTATGAGCACTGAACCGAGTCAGCGCAACGACCCAAACTTGGTGGCTGGCCTGCAGACATCTGCTGGTACAGCCGAGCTATTTCGTTGGCTGCGCCCGTTCACCAAGCCCAACCGAAAGGCTTTCTGGGCGGGTCTGATTCTGGCGTTTGTCGCTTTGTTCGCCGCCGCAGCAATCCCGCTCGTGCTTGAACACCTGTTGTCTGAGCCAGAGCACGCCGTACGACTGTTGCTCCTACTGTTGGTTCTGGTCGCTATTGATGTGTGTTGCGTTTATTCCTCAGGTGTATGGGCGGCGCGCGCGGCGGCAGATATGGCACGACTGCTCTCGATGCACATATACGCGAATGCCTTGGAAAGTCCGATGCTGCGACAGATCGGGCTGCGCCGGCCAAGTGTGATCAGCCGGCACACCAGCGATGTTGATCGGATCGAAGAGGCAGTCGATGCCACGGTTGCCGAGGGAATTCCCGGCGTAGCGAAAATCGTCGTCAGTCTGGCTCTGCTGTTCTACGTCGATCCCAAAGTTGGTGGCGCCACGCTTTTTGCGACGCTCGGCTTCTTGACTCTAAATCGCCGAATCGGGCGAGGAATGCTGGGCAAAGATAAGGCCCGGCTCGACGCCAGTAGCGAGGTCGGTGCTCTGGTCGATGAATCGATCACTGCGAACGCGGCCGTCACAGGCCTCAATCTCCAGACTTGGATGAAATCGCGGTTTGCCGAGCGGGCGTCTCGTTTACATTTGGCTACGAAGATTCAAAAAGGTGAGGCGGTGCGTCTCATCACGGCGGCACGCTTCACCGGATCCGTTGCGCTGGTTGTGATCGCTGCCATCGCGATTCAAGGAGGCTCAAGCGAGGCAGGCA
>Ga0114959_10002285_pt1 | contig 15978 bp, 15 predicted proteins | sample C_130625_EF_Meta_FD_87317 | JGI IMG/M metagenome (GOLD analysis project Ga0114959, IMG submission 87317) | Freshwater microbial communities from Lake Croche, Canada to study carbon cycling - C_130625_EF_MetaG | ecosystem: Environmental > Aquatic > Freshwater > Lake | place: Lake Croche, Canada...
TACACCTGGTGGCCCCCATAGAATCATGGAGTGCGGTTTGCCCGATTCAAAAGCTAAGCGAAGTGGTTTACCTGGTCCCAACAAATGGCGCTGGCCAATGACTGCATCCAAATGATCTGGGCGCAGGGCTTCAGCTAAAGGCTTGCGGGGTGACTGTTGAAAAAGATCTTTGGCCACGCTTACTCGCGAATGATATCCGCGCCAACGGGGGGGCGAAACTGAAAGACATCTGCAGAACTGCGAATCGGGGCTTTATCAAAATGGCTCAGGGTGATGTGCGTCAACTGTCCAAAACTATCTTTTAATTCCATCCGTACTAATTCCGTACCAGAAAAACCCAAACGAATACGCTCAAAGCCAATATCTTTGCTGCGCGGGAAGGCATCCACCCATTCCAAAGATTCGCTGTTACCACCCTCCACTAATTTAAAATCGGCATCGAGTTTTTGAATGTCACCTGAAAGAATAGCAGCAGGACTGGCGCCCAGTGCTTTCTGTTGTGCCTTAACAGTAGCCTGATTCAAGTCGGCATCCCACAGCCAAACTTCATGCCCATCCGCTACGATCAGTTGCTTGTAGGGCTTTTGCACATCCCAACGAAATTGACCCGGCCGCATAAACGATAAGCGACCACTGAGTGGCGTCATGGTCTTCCCTTCGCGAGAAGTGACTTGCTGAACAAAATCAGCTTGCCCACTTCGCGTAGATTCCATGAATGAACGCAGTCGAGCAATGCCATCAGCACATACTGGAAAAGCAAACCCTAGCGCAAAGAGAAAACCCATCATGCCAAATATCCGGCGCATCAGCCGGTGGCGATGGATCATGCGTGCGCTGAATACAGCCCTCATTCCTCTCTCCCTCCGCTCGGTGCCAGTACTTCACGATTCCCATTATTCGCCATCGATGAAACTAATCCTGCCCGCTCCATTTGCTCGATCAAGCGCGCAGCACGGTTGTAGCCGATGCGTAAATGTCTCTGCACCAAAGAAATTGAAGCCCTACGCGTCTTCAATACGATCGCCACAGCTTCATCGTAAAGCGGGTCGGCTTCTCCGCCACCATCCAGTAACTCTCCGTCCGCACCCGCCTCACTGGGGTCATCTAACAAACCTTCAATGTAGTTGGGTTCCCCCATTGCTTTCAGCGCGCTCGCAACTTTATGTACTTCTTGGTCGGCTACAAATGCACCATGAACCCGCACGGGGTAGCCTGTACCTGGAGGCAGATAAAGCATGTCTCCTTGTCCCAACAGGGCTTCTGCTCCCATCTGATCCAGAATGGTGCGGGAATCAATCCGACTTGAAACTTGGAAAGCAATGCGAGTGGGTATGTTGGCTTTGATCAAACCCGTGATGACGTCTACTGAGGGTCGCTGCGTGGCCACAATGAGATGAATGCCCGCAGCACGCGCTTTTTGTGCAAGACGTGCAATGAGTTCTTCCACTTTTTTACCCACCACCATCATCAAATCAGCGAGCTCATCGATCACAACAACAATAAGCGGCATGTGGTCGAGGGGCTCAGGTTCCTCTGGTGTTAAGCTGAAGGGGTTACCGATAGGCTTGCTATCTCTCTCTGCTTCGGTAATTTTTTGGTTGTAACCCGCCAAATTGCGTACCCCCAAGGCAGACATCACTTTGTAGCGTCTATCCATCTCGCCGACACACCAATTCAGCGCACTCGCTGCTTGTTTCATATCCGTCACAACAGGAGCGAGCAAATGCGGAATACCATCGTAAATGGAAAGCTCTAACATCTTGGGATCGATCAAAATCAATCTCACCTCAGCAGCTGTCGCCTTGTAGAGCAGGGACAAAATCATGGCATTAATTGCCACAGACTTTCCTGAACCCGTTGTACCCGCTACTAAAAGATGCGGCATGCGCGCGAGATCTGCTACAACAGGATGACCTGAGATATCTTTGCCTAAAGCCATCGTTAATGGCGAAGCTAAATCCCCATAAGCCTTACTGGACAAAATCTCAGATAAGCGCACCATTTGGCGACGGGGATTGGGGATTTCTAATCCCATGCAGGTTTTTCCCGGAATGGTCTCCACCACACGAATACTCACCACCGACAAAGAACGCGCCAGATCTTTGATGAGATTCACAATTTGACTGCCTTTCACGCCCGTTGCGGGCTCAATCTCATAGCGAGTGATCACTGGCCCCGGATAAGCTGCTAACACTTTTACTTCCACATTGAAGTCTAAAAGTTTTCGCTCAATCAAACGGGAGGTGAATTCTAGTGTTTCATCACTCACCGTCTCGCGCATCACATCTGGCGGATCCAGCAAGGATAGCTGAGGCAAGGAAGAATCAGGCATATCTTCAAATAATGGCGCTTGTTTTTCACGCACCACACGCTCTGATTGCGGGATTTCAACAACGGCAGGTGCGATAACCACAGGCTCCGCTTTTTCTACCTGAAGTTTTTCGCGCACTTCACTCACTGCAACCTCGCGGGCCTGCGCGGCCTGTCGGCCCATTCGCCGATCCCGCCAAGTCTGAAACTGATCTACCACCCCCTTAGCTGCATATTCAGTCCAACGCCCCACACGCTCTGCAATTTCTATCCACGATAGTCCGGAAAATAAATTGAAACCAACAGCCATCGCCGCTAGTGCCAAAAGCAAGGTCGACACAAAACCCACCTGCGCCAAGAGTGCCTGTCCCAAAACTTGCCCCAAAATTCCACCCGCCGCTCCAGGTAAACCCAACTGATGTTGGCCTAAGCGAACAAACTCCAAAGCACAAGAACCCGCCAAGGTAAAAATCAAGCCAAGTCCAATTAGCAGCCCCGTCCACTTGAAACGAGACGCAGCTTGTTTCCTAAACAAGGCTAAACGCAGATCCAGCGCAATAGCCACCACCAACCACCACGTTGAATAACCAAAAAGTACATACAAGATATCTGCAATCATCGCCCCCAAAGGGCCTCCTTGATTGCGAATCACTGAATCGTTACCCACATCAATTGACCAACCCGGGTCGCTAGTGTGGTAGGTGACCAAACACAACAGTAAATAGATTCCACCTACTAGCCTTAGGGCCCAAAATGCATCTCTAAGCAAACGGCCCAAACGCGGATCAGCAGTTGGCTTGGGCTCGACTGAAGGAGTGGCACTAGCGGGCCCCGCGGATCGGCCGGGAAACCCAGAATCAGACTTTCGGGAGGAAGAAAATGGAAACATACTCTGGCGCACTTAATGCGCATGTAAGGCAGCTCGTGCGATTATAGCGGGTCTTTAACACTTCATATCCCTGCTTTCCATGACCACTCAAACCCCGCGCCATATTGGACTTCTTATTCTTGGCTCCGGTCCTGCTGGATATACCGCTGCTGTTTACGCGGCTAGAGCCAATCTCAAACCAGTTTTAATCACTGGTTTGGCACAAGGTGGTCAGTTGATGACCACCACCGATGTTGAAAATTGGCCTGCTGACCCCGATGGTGTGTTGGGCCCCGATCTGATGTCCCGCTTTCAGGCCCATGCCGAGCGTTTTCAGACCGAAATGATTTTTGATCAAATTAAACGTGTCGATTTGCAGCAAAAACCCTTTTTATTAGAAGGCGATAGTGCTCAGTACACTTGTGATGCGCTGATCATCTCCACGGGTGCTTCAGCACAATACTTGGGCATTCCCTCAGAGGAAGCGTATTCAGGACGAGGCGTTTCAGCCTGTGCCACATGCGATGGTTTCTTTTATCGCGGCGAAGACGTAGCCGTAGTCGGTGGCGGAAATACAGCGGTAGAAGAAGCCCTTTACCTCAGTAATATTGCCAAGACAGTCACAGTCGTGCACAGACGAGACAAATTTCGCGCTGAAGCCATTTTGATTGATCGCCTTAAAGCTAGAGAGGCCGAAGGTAAAGTACGGTTTGCGTTCAATTCCACTCTAGATGAAGTTTTGGGTGATGACCGAGGTGTCACGGGCCTGAGAGTGAAATCAACCATAGACGGCAGCACTCAAGACCTTACAGTAAAGGGGGTATTTATTGCGATTGGCCACAAACCCAACACCGATATTTTTGTCGGTCAATTAGAAATGGAAAACGGCTACATCGTTACACAAACAGGGCGCCAAGGCGGGTTCACCCACACTAGCGTCCCCGGCGTATTTGCAGCTGGCGACGTGCAAGACCATATCTATCGCCAAGCGGTGACCAGCGCGGGAACAGGCTGTATGGCTGCCTTAGACGCACAACGCTACCTCGAAGCATTGCACGGCTAAGAACTGCAAAGCATGGAACATACCGGTATGGGTGATGAAGATTTTTCGCTCTTCCGAGAGGCGGTGGCAGACGCACAGCCCGTCCGGGACCCCGGTCGGGTTCTTCAAGAGAAGCCCAAGCCCAAGCCTATTCCTATTCACAGTCAAAGGGATGAAGATCAGGCTCTACTCGATGCGCTTAACGCACCGGATGGGCTTTCTGATGCGATGGAAATGGGCGATGCAGAACGCTTCTTAAGGGCTGGGTTACCCCACAAGATCTTGCGCGATTTGCAACGCGGCCGTTGGGCAGTCCAAAACGTAATTGACTTGCACGGGCTGCGCGTGGAAGAAGCCAGAAAAACAGTGGTACTTTTTTTGACTCAGTCGCGACGTCAAGGTATGCGATGTGTGCAGTTAATCCATGGCAAAGGTTATGGATCTCCCACGGGTGAGCCCGTGTTGAGAAACAGAGTACGCTCTTGGCTGATGCAAAGAGATGAAGTTTTAGCCTTCAGCGATGCCCCATTGGGAGCAGGAGGCAGCGGGGCAGTCGTAATTCTGCTCAAAGCTTCATGAATCATGCAAAAATTTAATTCCTCGCGCTTAGAGTTCCTCGCCCCAGTGATTGCAGCTGTATTGGTTTTCATATTGTGGTGGGCTGCGTGGGACAGCAGGCCCCTGGCGCGCCCAGACGAAGGGCGCTATGCCGAAATACCGCGTGAGATGGCGCTATCCGGTGACTACGTGACACCCAGGTTGAATGGTATTAAGTATTTCGAAAAACCCCCGCTGCAATATTGGGCTACTGCTATGGCCTACACAAGTTTTGGGCAAAGTGAACGCAGCGCCCGTTTTTGGACCACCTTTTGCGGCTTTCTCACCCTCATTTTTACTGGCTGGTTGGCGGGCAGCCTAGGTGCACCGCGCACCACAAAATGGCTTGCGCCTTTGATTTTAGCTGGGGCGCTCTATCCGGCCTTAATGGGGCATGTGAATACACTCGATAGTGGAGTGACGGCCTTTCTAACGGGAGCGATTGCTGCTTACATGCAAGCACAACGCAGCGCGCACTCCAGAAAATGGATGGCCCTGGCGGGCATCAGCCTGGGGCTTGCGGTGCTCAGCAAAGGGCTCATTGGTATTGTGCTCCCTGGCATTGCCATGGTGCTCTATACGCTCATCACACTTAATTTTTCAGCTTGGAAGCGTGTTCATCTCCTCACCACCACGGTTGCGGTGCTGATTGTGGCCGCCCCTTGGTTTATGCTCTGTAGCCTGCGTAATCCTGAATTTGCTCACTTCTTTTTTATTCACGAACATTTTGAGCGCTTCACCAGCACGATTCATCAAAGGGTAGAGCCTGCGTGGTATTTCATACCTATTTTGCTAGTAGGCCTTTTGCCTTGGACTTTACTTCTGCCTCAGTCATTCATCAGCGCATGGAAAAACACCGCCTTCACGGCTCACCGTTTTCAGGCTAGGCGATTTCTGCTGATCTATGCATTGGGGGTGATTGCCTTCTTCAGCAGTTCCGGCTCAAAGTTACCTACCTATATCCTGCCGGCCTTCCCCCCTCTGGCCACACTCATTGCGCTTCATCTCTGCACTTCACAACGAAAGCAAAAACATCTCATCGGTCTTGGCAGCCTAATCTACGGCCTTCTTTTTCTTTTAGCAGGCTTGTTATTGAGATTTCCTGAGCAGTCCATTCAACAGGGTATTCCACTCGATCTCGATCCCGATATGCTCGTCCCCTATTCAAATTTGGCACCTTGGTTGGCTGCCGGAGGAGTCGCGTTACTTTTCGCTTCAGCGACTATGTATGCACTGAAAGAGCGCTTCCGTATGCTCAGTTATAGCGTGATGGCCATGGCAGGACTCATCGCTGCTATGACGGGTTTACAGGGCGCAAGTTCGCTGGCAGTCTTTAATTCTGCCAGTCCTTGGGTGGCCTCATGGCAGTCACAAGTCAAACCCAATGCTCGAGTGTTCAGTGTGAATACTTATGATCAGTCACTAGACTTTTATCTCAAGCGCACAGTAATTTTGGTCAACTTTGAAGATGAACTGGGGTTTGGCCTACAACAAGAACCCCATCTTTCAATTCCCAAGCTCAAAGACTTTTTGCAGACTTGGGGAACCCAGCCAAACGACCTCGCTATTTTTGAAATTGGTCAATTACCTGTCCTTCAAGCAGCAGGAATGAAGATGCATGTACTGGCTCAAAACACACGCCATGTGGTAGTTTCGCCACCATGAATATAATCAGTTTTAGTCTCATCTTGACCGGGGTATTGCTTAACGCCCTCGCCCAATTACTCCTTAAGGCAGGCACTAATGCCATTGGTCACTTTGAGTTCAGCGCCAACTCTATTATTCCGATTGGCCTGCGTATCGCTACTTCCCCTCCAATTATTGGCGGATTAGCCTGCTACGCCATCAGCGTAGTGGTATGGATTTTGGCGCTCTCGCGTGTTCCCGTCTCACAAGCTTACCCCCTTCTTTCTATCGGCTATGTGGTCAATGCCGTGGCGGCATGGTGGCTTTTTGGCGAAAGCTTAGGAACGCACAAGCTCGCAGGCATTTCTTTAATTATTGTTGGAGTAATTTTGGTGGCACGCGCATGACTTTGGGCTTCCTTCCCTTTGCAAGACCGACCATTGATGAGCAGATGATCAGCGGAATCGCTGAAACAGTGCGCAGCTTTCAACTCACCAGCGGCCCACAAGTTCAAGCTTTTGAAAAAGCACTCTCGGATTATCACGGGGGGCGTCCTGCTCGCGTTGTGACCTCTGCGACAGCAGGCTTGGAACTTGCTCTACTAGCATGCGGCATAGGGCCGGGCGACGAAGTCATCATGCCAGCTCAAACCTTCTTTGCTTGTGCCAATGCCATTTCGCGCACGGGTGCTAAGCCAGTTTTTGTGGATGTAGAACTCGAATCGCGCAATATGGATCTCGCAGCGACGGAAGCCGCCATGACTTCCAATACTCGGGCTCTGATGCCCACCCACTTTGCAGGCCATCCTTTAAATATGGATGCGTTATATGCTTTAGCAAAAAAACACCATCTACGCGTGATTGAAGATGCCGCTCTGGCGATCGGAACACGCTGGCAAGGCAAACCCATAGGCAGCTTTGGTGATATCGCGAGCTTTAGTTTTCACCCCAACAAAAACATGACCAGCATCGAAGGGGGTGCGCTGGTCTTTGCTCATCCTGAAGAAGCCGAAAAAGTGGAACGCCTACGTTTTCATGGCATTCGCCGCTTAGCCGATGGCACCCGAGATGTGGATATAGTCGGCGCAAAATACAACATGCCCGATGTGCATGCACGTCTGGGCATTGCGCAACTTGGAAGACTCGATGAATTCAATGCGCGTCGCAGGCTTTTAGTCGCGCGCTACTTTGAGCGCTTAACTGATTGCTTCAGCGGCATGCTGCCGATCAAGGGAGACGAAGGTCATTCATGGAATATGTTTGCACCCTTACTGCCCTTAGATCGCATGACCATCAGCCGCGCAGAACTCATGAAAGCACTCCATCAGCGCGGAATCGGTAGCGGGATTTCATACGAAGCCGTTCATCTCACCACTGCTTATCGCGCGCTAGGATATAAAGAAGGTGACTTCCCCAATAGCGAGCGCATAGCGCGTGAAACACTCACTCTTCCTTTATTCCCCATGATGGGCCTTGAAGATATAGACCGTGTCTGCGATGCCTTATTGGAGCTGACCCCTCAATGACTAGCATGAATCCAATACCCTCAGCGCATCGTCCCATTCACTCCTCAGGATTACCTGAAGTATCGGTGGTCATCCCAGTTTATAACGAAGAAGAGGGCCTACAAGTCTTGTTTGATCGGCTATATCCAGCACTAGATCAACTGGGTGTGCGCTATGAAATCATATTCATCAATGATGGCAGCCACGATCGTTCAGGCGCTATTTTGCGTCAGCAATTCCAATTAAGACCTGATGTCACGCGCGTTATTTATTTTAACGGCAACTATGGCCAACACATGGCCATCATGGCGGGCTTTGAAAGAGTGCATGGCCAACGTATCATCACCCTAGATGCCGACTTGCAAAACCCTCCTGAAGAAATTGATCACTTACTCAAAGCCATGGATGAAGGTCATGACTACGTAGGTAGTATTCGCCGCCAGCGCCATGATGTGGCCTGGCGCAAACTGGCTTCTCGCGCCATGAATCGCCTTCGTGAAAAACTCACTCGTATTCAAATGACGGATCAAGGCTGTATGTTGCGCGCCTATGATAGAAAAATTGTAGATGCCATCACTCAATCGCGCGAGGTCAGCACCTATATCCCCGCGCTGGCCTATACCTTTGCAGCCAACCCCACCGAAGTGACGGTAGAACACGAAGAACGTGCAGCAGGCGAATCAAAATATTCCCTTTATAAACTCATTCGTCTCAACTTTGACTTAGTCACCGGCTTTTCGATTGTGCCTCTTCAACTTTTTTCTCTGCTGGGCATGGTGCTTTCTTTGCTCTCAGGATTGTTTGTCATCTATCTGGCCATCCGCCGCCTGATCATTGGTCCTGAAGCGGAAGGTGTGTTCACTCTGTTTGCAATTACTTTTTTTCTTATCAGCATTTTGCTATTTGGCATTGGGCTACTTGGCGAATACGTTGGTCGCATCTATCAGCAAGTCCGCATCCGGCCCCGCTATCTCATTCAATCTGTTCTGCAAGCTGATGACTCGGAAAATACCTAAGCGAAGCTGGAACATATGAACCAAGCTGCAACATCAGCCCAAAAAAGTGCAGTCGTTTTTGCGTATCACAACGTGGGGGTTCGTTGTTTATCGGTATTGCTAGCTGGCGGTGTGGATATTCGATTAGTTGTCACCCATCAAGATGATCCCAAAGAAGAAGTGTGGTTTGAAAGCGTCGCCACAATAGCCGCTCGTCACGGCATCCCCATCATGACCCCCGATGATCCTAATACCGAAGAAGTGATTGCTCGTATTCAGGCTGAACAGCCTGATTTCTTTTTCTCCTTCTATTACCGCAAAATGCTCAATCAAGCTTTGCTGGCCGTTCCTCGAGAAGGAGCATTCAATATGCATGGCTCTTTGCTGCCCAAATACCGCGGCCGTGTCCCCGTGAATTGGGCCGTGATTAGGGGTGAAACTGAAACTGGCGCCAGCTTGCATGAGATGACGCTCAAGCCAGACCAAGGTGCGCTTTTGGGTCAACAACGCGTACCCATCTTGCCCAATGACACCGCTTTTGAGGTCTTTCAAAAAGTCACCTGGGCCGCTGAGATTGTTTTAGAAAACGTACTCAGTGATCTTCTGCATGGTAAATCAGTGCGAACGCAACAAAATCTGGCAGAGGGCAATTATTGTTATGGCCGCAAGCCGGAAGACGGCAGGATTGATTGGTCTGAGTCCCTTCAAGATATTCACAACTTAGTCAGAGGTGTCGCCCCACCTTACCCCGGAGCGTTCACTGAACTTGCCGGCATTCCTGCGCGGATCTTACGCACCCAGATGATTGAACGGAGCGCATTTCAAAGTCAGATCCATGCAATAGACCCACGCTATGCCGCCTCGGCCCCCCAGATCCCTCAATCAGCCCGAAAACAAGCTGTCGTACTTCATAACGACGCTCAATATGGTCTATGGGTCGACAATGGCTCTGGGCCACTTTTAGCCATTCTAGCGCTCGATTTAGGCAACCATGACCCAAGTCCGCAGGCTGCCGCAAGCCGCCTCCCCAAAGAAACAATATTGTTTGATCGCAAGGATTCCTGAATTCTCCGCCCAACGCGGTATAATCTATGGCTTTCCGTCTGCTAGGCTCCATCCATGAAAAAAATCCTCATCCTCGGTGTGAACGGCTTTATCGGCCATCATCTTAGCCAACGCATCTTGTCTACCACTGACTGGGAAGTCTATGGCATGGACATGAATAGCGAGCGCGTCACCGAACTGATGGAACATCCCCGTTTTCATTTCTTTGAAGGTGATATCACTATTAATCGCGAGTGGATTGAATACCACATCAAAAAATGTGATGTGGTCTTGCCTCTTGTTGCCATCGCCACACCTGCAACCTACGTGCAGCAACCTTTGCGCGTGTTCGAGCTAGATTTCGAAGCCAATCTCCCCATCGTGCGCAGCTGTGTGAAATATGGCAAACGTATTTTGTTCCCCTCCACCTCTGAAGTGTATGGCATGAGTCGCGATAGCGAATTCGATCCCTATGCTTCTGAATTGGTGCTGGGCCCCATTGATAAGCAGCGCTGGATCTATTCCTGCAGCAAGCAACTCATGGATCGTGTGATCTGGGCCTATGGTGCACAAGAAGGACTGGACTTTACTTTGTTCCGTCCCTTCAACTGGATTGGCTCAGGTCTGGATAGCATCCATACTCCCAAAGAAGGCAGCTCACGTGTGATCACCCAATTCTTTGGTCATATCGTTCGCGGGGAGAACATCAAGTTGGTGGATGGCGGCAGCCAGAAACGCGCTTTCACCTACATTGATGATGGCGTATCGGCACTCATGAAAATGATAGAGAACGAAAACGGAATCGCCAGCGGCAAGATTTACAATGTAGGGAATCCCAAAAACAATTTTTCGGTGCGTGAACTCGCCACCATGATGTTGAGCTTGGCGGCTCAGTACCCCGAGTATTCTGAAACTGCAAAGCAAGTGCAATTGATTGAAACCACGTCTGAGGCCTACTACGGCAAAGGCTACCAAGACGTTCAAAATCGCGTCCCCAAAATCACCAACACCTGCGATGAACTCAATTGGGCGCCCACGGTGACCATGGCAGATGCCTTGCGTCATATTTTTGATGCTTACCGCGGCCAAGTGGCTGAAGCGCGCGGCTTGGTAGACTAATTTAGCGTTACAGGACGGGTCAGCATGAGCAATGGTCAAGGCAAAGTAGTGCACCTCAAGCCAGAAAACGCTCCGGTGGTCGGCCTGATCATGGGGAGCCAAAGCGACTGGGACACCATGTCTAGCGCGGCTGCGATGTTGGAGCAATTTGGTATTAAGTTCGAATCACGTGTGGTCTCTGCTCATCGCACCCCTGACCTGATGTTTGAGTATGCAGCCTCTGCTCGCGATCGTGGCCTGCAATGCATCATCGCAGGCGCAGGCGGGGCGGCACACCTACCAGGCATGGTCGCCGCCAAAACCACGCTGCCCGTTCTAGGGGTGCCCGTTCCAAGTAAGCATTTGCAAGGCCAAGACTCTTTGCTGTCTATCGTACAAATGCCCAAGGGCGTTCCTGTTGCTACTTTTGCAATAGGTGAGGCCGGTGCCACCAATGCTGCCTTGTTTGCTATCTCACTCTTGGCAAATCATGACTCACATCTAGCCAAGAAACTGAGCGCTTACCGGGAAGAACTCGCCGAGCATGTATCTAAAATGAATGTGCCACCGGAATCGTAAGCTCCATGCAGCAAAAGCCTGATGCAATTCAACATTCCCCTATTCTGCCCGGCGCCACCCTAGGCCTTCTTGGAGGCGGCCAACTGGGGCGCTATTTTGTTATTGCTGCTCGGACTGCAGGTTATGAAGTATGGGTGCTCGATCCCGATCCGCATGCTCCTGCCGCGCATTTTGCAACGAGGCATCTTTGTGCCGCCTATGATGATCCAGAGGCATTGAAAGAGCTTGGCAGCCATTGTGCGGCTGTGACGACTGAGTTTGAAAACACGCCAGCTAGCGCTATGGCTCAACTGGCTGAAGAGTATGGTTGCGCCGTTCGCCCCTCTGCACAAGCTGTATCGATAGCCCAAGATCGCATACGCGAAAAGCAGTTTTTTACCCTATGTGGCTTGCCCGTGGGGCCCTACGTCTCAATCCACAGCCCAGCTGATATCCCTGCTGCACTCGCAGCGTCAAGCTTTCCTGCCATCATCAAAACAGCTCGATTTGGCTATGACGGTAAAGGTCAGGTGCGCGTTGCCAATAGCGACGCAGCACTCAAAGTACTGCAGCACAATCTGGATTTAATTCCTTGCGTGATTGAGCAACAGCTAGATCTTGCCACCGAGGTTTCAGTAGTTCTTGGAAGAAGCGAAAGCGGCGCCATCCAATGTTTCCCCATTTCAGAAAACCAGCATAAAGAGGGCATTCTCGATATCAGTATTTTGCCTGCAAGGGTGGATAATGAGATTGCCGAGCAAGCACGCCACATGGCCATGGCAGTCGCCAATAAGCTTAATTATGTGGGCGTGATGGCAGTAGAGTTTTTTGTGCTCAAAGAGGGCCAATTATTGTTGAACGAAATGGCTCCTCGCCCTCACAACAGCGGGCATGCCACCATCGATGCAGGAACCTGCAGCCAGTTTGAGCAACAAGTCAGGCTCGTATGCGGTTTTGCACCAGAAGACCCATCACCTGTTCCTCCTGCCGTCATGGTGAATATCTTAGGCGATGCTTGGGGTAGCGAGGGGCAAACACCGGTTTGGGATCATCTGCTCAAGCATCCGCAAGTCAGACTGCATCTTTACGGAAAACGCGAACCTCGAAAGGGCCGAAAAATGGGGCATTTCACTGTTCTCGGTGCAGACCAACACCAAGTTATTGACACCGCGCTCCGATTGAGAAAGTTGCTTTTAGCGAACTAAAAACCATATTGCACATTGTTTTCAATTTTTCCCCCTGGTCTCACACCTGAGGGTAAAAACTAAATCGCGTCTTCGTTCACTTCGCCTGTTCGGATCCGAATGACACGGTCTACGTTGGTTACAAAGATTTTGCCATCGCCGATTTTGCCGGTATGGGCTGCTTTCACAATGGCATCTAAAGCTTTCTCAACCATATCATCCGTTACCACAACAGTGATTTTTACTTTAGGTAAAAAGTCCACCACATACTCTGCACCACGATACAGTTCAGTATGTCCTTTCTGGCGACCAAAACCTTTTACTTCAGTGACGGTCAATCCAGAGATACCCGTTTCTGACAAAGCTTCACGCACTTCATCAAGCTTAAAAGGTTTAACGATTGCTTCAATTTTCTTCATGACATGCTCCGACGATTCACTATTACGTACTTTTAAAATCATAGCACCTCACGGCCTGTTCATTAGAATTTAAGAAAAGGAAAACACTGATTTTGACTCTGGAAGCCCATCTACTGGCATCGTTAGCGGATATTTCGAGCAAAGAATGGAATGCGCTTGCCGGTCCACACCCATTTCTGCAACATAGCTTTCTATATGGATTGGAACAAACGGGCTGTGTAGGTGAAGGCACAGGGTGGAACCCTCAGTACCTCGTCATCAAAGAAGCAGGGGAAATAAAGGCCGCTGCTCCACTGTATGCAAAAGAACATTCCTATGGTGAATTTGTATTTGATTGGGCATGGGCGCGCGCCTACGAACAACATGGCGAACCCTATTATCCCAAGTTGCTCTGTGCCATCCCCTTTTCCCCCATCAGCGGTCCGCGGCTTTTAGTTCAAGACGAATCATGGCGGCCTGTTGTTGCTGAAACCTTAATGACCCTCGCCCCCCGCTTGGGTTGTTCAGGCTTACATGTGCTATTTCCTGAAGAAAATGATCGCAAAGCATTAGCCACTCAAGGGGCATTAATGCGTCAAGGCGTGCAGTTTCATTGGCACAACGTTGAGAATGAAGGGTACGCTGACTTCGAGGCATTTCTGGCCACCCTCTCACACGACAAACGCAAAAAAATCCGACAAGAACGCCGCAAAGTGCGGGAAGCGGGTGTCACCATGAAACGCTTACGCGGTAAAGAAATCTCAGAGGAAGATTGGCTGTTCTTTGCGCGCTGTTATCGCAACACGTATCGCCAGCACGGCTCACAACCCTATCTTAATACCGCTTTTTTCCTTCATCTGGGCGCTACGCTCCCTCAGCACGTTTTGTTGGTCCTGGCATATCGTGATGGCCAACCCATTGCAGCGGCGCTAGACATCTACGATCAAGGGTGTTTGTGGGGTAGGCACTGGGGGGCCATTGAGCATGTTCCCGGCTTGCACTTCGAGGCGTGCTATTACCAAGGGATTGAGTTTTGTATCGAGCAAAGGATCACTATTTTTGAAGGGGGAGCGCAGGGGGAACACAAGCTCGCTCGTGGCTTTATGCCCACTACCATATGGTCCGCACATCAGATTGCAGATCCCCGCTTTGCAGAGGCCATCGCGCACTTCTTAGAACGCGAGGGCCAAGGGATTGCACATTATGTGAGCGAGCTCGAAGAGCATGCCCCTTTCCGATCTGCAGATTAGTGCAAAGCGCACATCATTTTCCCACCCATCACTCAATTAAAGAACTCGCCACAGCCACCCTGCAAGCAGCTAAGCTAGATCACCAGAAGTTTTAAACGCAGATATTTAATCTTAGTAAAACTATGCTCAGTTATCGCCACGCCTTTCATGCCGGCAATCATGCCGATGTCCTCAAGCACGCCGTTCAAATTTCTATCCTAGATTATCTGAATCAAAAAGATAAACCTTGGTGGTATATCGATAGCCATTCAGGGGCAGGGCTCTATGACTTACAGGGCGACTATGCGCTTAAGAATGCTGAATTTGAATCGGGAGTGGCGCGCATATGGCAACATCAAGACTTGCCGGAGATGCTTCAACACTATGCAGAAATAGTACGCGAATTAAACCCAGATGGAATACTTAAGCTATACCCAGGTTCACCTTGGTGTGCGCATCAAACCACTCGGCCTGACGATAGATTGCGCTTATTTGAACTGCATTCCACCGATCTGCGCTTACTATCCCAAAACTTTGGGGGAGCCGGGCGCAGGGTCCGGATTGAAGCAATGGACGGATATGCTGGATTGAAATCTGTACTCCCTCCCCTGACTCGACGCGCGTTAGTATTGATTGATCCATCTTATGAATTAAAAACGGACTATCAAGCTACGGTCAATGCCGTAAAGGATAGCCTGATTCGTTTTGCTGAAGGAACCTATGTAATTTGGTACCCACTTCTGCAAACGACCGATGCTAAACAACTCATTCAACAGTTCAAAGCCATGCAAGCAAAAAGCTGGTTAAACGTTAGTTTGAGTGTTCAGAAACCCTCAGACAAAGGATTCGGTATGCACGGTAGCGGGCTCTTCATTATCAATCCACCATGGACACTCCCCAGGCAATTAAATGAATCCATGCCATGGCTAGTTAAAACGTTGGATCAGGATGGCGCAGCCAGTTTCAATCTTGAACACCACATACCCTGAGTACTCCATTCTCCAAGACATACAACCATCAAGGGATAAGACACAACTTTAGCCGAATACTTTTTACTCGATCTTTTGTGCAGATGAACCTGCGCAAGCCATGTGAACTTTAAAGGTCTCATTGACTCTTATAAACATAGGTCCAACACACTGGAGTTATCGCCATGCATCGACGCCAATTTTTTGTGCAATCCGCTACTACAGTCTTGGGCATCAGCGCCTTTTCACTCAGTACCATCAGCCTCGCCGTCCAAGAAACATTCGAAGTCAGTTACAAGGATGAAGAATGGCAGAAGCGACTCAGCCCTCCCGCCTATCGGGTTTTGCGCCATGAAGGCACCGAACGTCCGTTTACTAGCGCCCTATTAGAAGAACACCGTAAAGGTATATTTACCTGCGCAGGGTGTGCGCTCCCTTTGTTTTCATCTGAAACCAAATTTGATAGCCACACCGGATGGCCCAGTTTCTGGAAACCCCTTGCGAAAGCCATCATAGAACGGGAAGACGGAAGCCTGGGCATGCAAAGAACCGAAGTA
>Ga0114959_10002286_pt1 | contig 15977 bp, 17 predicted proteins | sample C_130625_EF_Meta_FD_87317 | JGI IMG/M metagenome (GOLD analysis project Ga0114959, IMG submission 87317) | Freshwater microbial communities from Lake Croche, Canada to study carbon cycling - C_130625_EF_MetaG | ecosystem: Environmental > Aquatic > Freshwater > Lake | place: Lake Croche, Canada...
TCGTGGTTGTTAATTTCCCCAAATTTTAATCCAGTCTTTTCCGTCAAATCCCTCGACTTTACGGCAGTCGTAAATCGTTATTAAACGTGTCTCCGTGCCCTTGGACTCAACTCTTCCAGAACTAATCCTAATTTTGGTCAACCCATTTCGACGACGCAAAATAGGAATATCTGAAGAGGGATTTTGTGGATTAGGTGCAGAATTAAATAAGTCTCCCTTGCCATCTAAAAAGTAAGCCTCTGTTGACTTGAATTGACAACGAACATTCAGTGCGTAACGCCGACTTGCTCCTTCTCTCACGCCCTCAAGGATAAATTCATCCATTCGGTCTTGGACCGCTAATTTAGTTCCCGAACCTAGCGCCTCCTTTTGACTCGATACATCAATTAAATCTCCTTCAACTGAAATTACTTTTCCTTCATAAATATCCCCAAATCCTTGGTCAAAAACTTCGGCTAACTCTTTAGCACTTAACGAGTCTTTTGCTACGGGCCTTTTTTGACGTGCGGAGGGAATTTCAACTACCAGCATATCGTCTGAATCCATTACCCAACGGACCCCTTTATCCAAAGCGAATCCTGTTCGCACCCCCTCATAGGCAACAGAGAGCGCCTGTAATGCGTAGCTACCCACAAGTTTTCCAAGTGGAAGATGGCCTATTTTAAAACTAGTCAAATCTGCTTCAGTCCATGACTGCCCCTTAGAAGGCTCTGAAAAAACGAAGATCAAATTGATTGGTAAAATCTTTAATACCAGCGGTTGAACAACAAGAAGCTGTTTGCTTTCGCGTTTTATCATTGGCTTTTGTAAGCACCAAAATAGTGAAGAGAGATCCTCCGTGCCTACCTGGAGAGTGCCTGAAATAAATCCTAGCCACGCCTCAATTGGAACATTCACCTTCTGTGAGGGCTGATCTGCCCACTGCTCAATTAAATTACGTGAGAGCCAAAGCCCTCGCTGTGCAGAGCTGTGAATTTCAGTATTTTCGCCAGTTGGGAGTATCTTTGTGGCTTCGGGCCAAAGCACGAGACCTAGCAAGCCACCGCCGGTCAATGCCAAGACAAGCCTAAGCAACCCAGCCAAAGGAAGCCGCTCCTTGAATCCTTGAATCGCACCTGAGACGCCACTAATAAACATAATCAAGGGAACCACAAGAATCACCCAAAGGATCGCCCCGGGGACAAAATTGTCACCAAAGTTACCGATTTGAAAAGCTGGGTTTGTTACTTTGGAAAGATCAATTTTCGAAAGTTCCCTTAGCCCTTTGACTTGTTCATAGATCCTCTTTTGCTCTTCAGGAAACTTTTCAGCAAAGGACTCACCTTGCTCACTCAAGGCGCGAATCTCGTCCATTTTCGCCTGCGGCGATATTTTAGTGGCAGACTGAAACCAATCCTCAAGGGCTTTTCGCTCAATTTCATCTGCTTGGGTCGCCTGACGGGAAAGCTTATCCCATTCAGCGATCGTAGACGCCGTTACTTCAACCCGATCGGGGAAAAGTTTTTGTGCTTCTATTAACACAGTCAGGGCTCGTCGAGCATCACTTTGGAGGTAAGTTGTTCCAGCTAGTGGGATTTTTGGTAATACCGCGAGGACTTGTTCCACTGGCAGAATAAGAAGACCGCCTTCATCTCTCTCTAATTCAATTAGACCGCCTTTGATTTTGCCTTTCCGCACAGCCTTTTCGACTGTTAGTCCATTATTTTCCTTGATCAATGCCGTCTTTAGAAACGGAGATTCCAAGTCCATTGGAGCCTCAGCCCATAAACCCGCTGAAAAAAGTCCAAGACAGAGGTACAACCCCCAACGCATATATTCGAATTAAGGGATTAATCTACTTCTGGCAAACTAATCCTCGTCTCCAAGAATCTCCACCGGACACTCAGGAAGAATCTTTAAAAAACTCTTCCCATAAGTCCGACTCAAGATCCTTCCGTCCAACACCGCAATCTGACCCCGATCCTCTCGGCTTCGAATCAACCTCCCTACCCCCTGCCGAAACTTCAAAATCGCCTCAGGCAACTGCAACTCCCGAAACGGCTCCCCACCCAACTCCTTGATCCTTTCACACCGTGCCTCAAATAACGGCTCATTCGGAACCGAAAAGGGTAACCTCGTCAAAATCACATTCGAGAGAGCCTCCCCAGGCACATCCACCCCCTGCCAAAAGCTGTCCGTCCCAAAGAGTACGCTATCCCGATCCTCTTTAAACTCCTTCAAGAGGCGAGTTCTCGAATTTCCCTTATCCTGCACTAGCAATCGAATCCCCTGCTCCTCAAACCATCCAGCCATTCCATCCGCCGTCTTTCGCAACATTGCCCGACTCGTAAACAGCACAAACGCCTTCCCCTTGGTCATCCCCACAAAACGCTGAATCCACCCCTCCAACGCCTCCTGAAATCTCTGCCCTTCGGAAGGTTCCGGCATCCCCTTAGGCAAATACACTCGCATCTGGCTCTCATAATCAAAGGGGGACTCCACCAAAAGTGTCTCCGCCTCCCCCGCCCCAACTCGTTTTGCAAAAAACTCCAATCCCCTCCCCACATCCAACGTTGCACTCGTCATGATCGTGGTGCAATCCGACCGAAAAACCAGCTCCTCCAACCTTTTCGCCACCTCCACCGGCGAAGCATGCAAACTCATCTCCCCCCGCTGCGCCCTTCCATCCTCCGCCACTCTCCTCTCCACCCAATACACATGCCCTTCCCGACTCATCTTTAAAAACTCTCCCAACCCAAAGGCACTCCCCTCCAGCCTCCTCGCATGATCCTTCAACTCGTTCCGCTCCTCCCCATCCCCTGCATCTTCCGCTAACTTCAATAACTGAGCCCGCACATCCATCAAACTCGGCCCCAACTCGCTCTTCACCCCCAGTGCTTGTCTGACTCTCTTTTGCCCAGGCCCCTTCAACCCCGCACTTTCCAAAATCTCCTCAAAAGACGCCTCCAAAATCCCCAATACTCCCAACGTCGACTTCACCGCGTTTCCATCCCCAATCCGGGTTAACACTCCCTTCTTCGTCCGCGGATGAACCAGCCGTTGCAGCAAGAACCTCAACGAACCCAATCTCACCTCCAGGCCCAACGCCTTCGCCGCCACGTCCTCCACTTCATGAGCCTCATCCAGAACCAAAAAATCGTTCGGAAAGAGATACCCCTCACTCGGCTCCTCCTCGCTTTCCTCCGCTCCCGCCAATAATCCGAAAAGCAGTGCGTGGTTTAGAATCACCACCTTGGCATCCAGTATCTTGTTTCGAGCCTTTTGATAGAAACAGCCCGTCGGGCCTCCGCAATGTCTTGGCGTACAAGCAAAAGCCTCACTGCACACCTGAGCCCACACCGTCGCATCGACCTGAAATTGGATATCGGACAGCGTCCCATCCGTTGTTTTTTCCGCCCACTCCACCAATCCCCTCAACTGCTCCGCCTGCCCAGCCGCAAAAAGATCCCCTTGATGCTGTTGTGCCTTCTTCAGTCGGTGCGGACAAAGATAGTTGTGCCTTCCCTTAAGCAAAGCCGCCGAGAACTCAAACGGTACCAGTGACTGAACAATCGGCACGTCCTTTCCAAATAACTGCTCCTGCAAGTGAATCGTATAGGTACTAATAATAGCCTTCTTTCCCAACTCCTCCGCCGCATAAGCCGCCGGCACAAGATAGGCCAAGCTCTTGCCTGTTCCCGTTCCTGCCTCCACCACCAGATGCTTTCGATCCTCAATAATCTCGGCCACCCGCTCTGCCATTTGTGCTTGTCCAGGCCTCGACTCATATCCCTTCGCTTTTCCCAACTTTCCCCCATCAGAAAAGAATTCTCCCATTCGGAAAGCTAAGTTTCCTAGCGGATCCCGGCTCATCGCGCCTCTCCGCGGGGCTTGGATTTATCGGCCAGCAAGAACATCATCCTCAAGGTATGGAAGCTCTTGAGTCACTTTGCGAGTCCTGCCTCAAAGCAGGGGCCAGTGACCTCTTTCTTCGGGAGGGCTCAGCCCCTTTTCTTCGATTGGGCGACCAGCTGATTCCCATCGAGACCGAACCCACCTCCAGCGACCTTCTCGACCATCTTTGGATTGCCTGTGGCGCCCCAGCAGATTCAACCGACCACGACGCCAGTCTCGTGACAGCCTCCAGCCTACGTTTCCGCGTCAATCTTCACCGCCAACTCGGTGTTCGTGGAGCCGTCTTACGGAACATCAAAACCCAGATCCCTAGCATGGAAGATCTCGGCCTGCCCGTCGCCCTTCTCCAAAAATGGTTTTCTCGCCCCTCAGGCCTAGTCCTCGTGACAGGCTCTACCGGAACGGGAAAATCCACCACGATGGCCGCTGGCCTCGAGTGGCTGAATCAAACCGCCACCCGCCACATCATCACGATTGAGGATCCGGTCGAATATCTCTTTCAAGAAAATCTCAGCCGCTTCACCCAACGCGAGGTGGGCGCCGATACCCCCACCTTTGCCGAGGGCCTTCGCCGAGCTCTGCGACAAAGCCCAGATATCATTCTCCTGGGAGAGATTCGGGATGCGGTTTCCGCTAGTACCGCCCTCCAAGCGGCTGAAACTGGTCATCTCGTTCTTGCCTCCTTACACAGCAGCAGCGCCGCAGAAGCCGTCGAACGCCTCCACCGGATTTTCAGTCCCGAAGAGCGCGAGGACGCCTCCGCCCTTCTCGCCGCCCAGCTTATCGGTGTCTTCACCCAGCAGCTTCTCCCGGGCTTAAACCAAAAACTTTTTCTCGTCGGAGAACATTTCGAGAACCAAGCGGCCACACGCCAGTGGATTCGCAAAGGCGGTGGAACTGAGCTGGTCGATTTCATGCAAAACTCCCAAGCCCCAGAAAATCGATCGATGACCACCTCACTTGTCCAAGCTTACCGCGATGGACTTGTGTCTCAAGAAGTAGCACTGGCTGCCGCTCCCGTACCCGATGAGTTCCGCCGAGCATCCATGGGAATCTCCAGCCAAGCCTTTCAAACAACGCAATCCTAGCCATGAACGATATCAACATTCTTCAGCTTCTTAGTGATGCCAGCAAGCGGGGTGCTTCTGATCTTCACTTCACCGTTGGCCAACCCCCCGCCTGTCGTGTCGAAGGTGTTCTCCAATCCCTACCTTATCCCCCCATGACATCCCAACTGTGCCGTGAGCTCACCTTCAGCGTTCTCACCGAAACCCAACGGGCAAAACTAGAGTCCGAGCTGGATCTCGACTTTTCGATGGATGTCTCGGGTATCGGTCGTCTTCGCGGAAACGCACATTATGCACGCGGTACAGTTGAAGCAGCTTTTCGCTTTATCAACCGCAGTAACCCATCCCTAGAGCAGCTAGGTCTACCTCCCGTGGTAAAAAAACTTTGTTCCACGGAAGAGGGACTCATTCTCATCACCGGTGCCACCGGTTCAGGCAAATCCACCACCATGGCCGCTATGATCGAGGAGATCTCCCGCACCCGGTCAGGCGTCATTGTTGTCTTAGAGGATCCTATCGAATACGTATTCCCCCCTGCCCTTTCCCTGATTAAGCAACGGGAAATCGGTCGGGACACACAATCCTTTCCCGCAGGCCTTCGTCACGCCCTACGCCAAGACCCCGATGTCATTGCCGTCACCGAACTCCGGGACCAAGAATCGGTCCAAGTAGCACTCCAAGCGGCTGAAACAGGTCACCTTGTTCTTGCCACCTTCCACGCCTCCGACCCAGTGAAGGCTCTTGACAGAATCCTTGAAATGTTTGGTTCGGAAATGCTTCCCCAGATCCGCGCTCAACTGGGTAATGGTCTCAAGGCCGTCATCTCACAGCGTCTACTACCCAAGGCGAGCGGCCAAGGCCGTGTTCTTGCTTCTGAGGTTCTAACCGCCAACCCAGCCATCTCCGCTTGCCTACGTACCGGCCGAATGGAGCAGATTGTGGGCATTATGGAAATCGGGGGTCGGGACGGGATGCGCACCATTGATTCCAGCCTTGATACTCTTGTTGAAGCAGGCCTGATTACCTCCGAAGAAGCGGTGCAAAATGCCCGGGACCCGACTCGTGTTGCCTTGGCGAAAACCAAGAAAAAAGGGCTCTTCGGTTAACTCTCGACACAACTCCAAAACATTCCGCACGGACCCGTGCAAAGCATGGGCATCTTGGCATCTCTATCTACAGGCTTTTCCCCTGCCCACAGGACAGCCTTTAGACATCGTTTCTTGCAATTTTCCTCGATCACCCTTCGAGGCATATCCCCGGCTTTCGCCACCTTGTTCCGAACGCGCTCCGTCTGCTTTGCCAATGCTTCGTCCCATGTTTGAAACTTCAGTCTCTCATCCCTCCAAGCCTCAGCATTCCCCCACAAGCCAGGATAAATCACCTCCATCGCCTCGCGAAACTCCGCCACGCGCTTGGCGTCATACTGCCAACCCGAACCTAGATTTCCTTCACTCCGAAGGGGTCGGTACTTTCCCTGCTCATCCCAACGCACCACCTCCTCCAACTCGTTCAGGTTCGTTATGCTACGCAACTGCCCAACTGCTTCCTGATCCTGAATATGCCTAACTTCCCAAACCTCCCCTTCCCTTTTCCAACATACCTGCCCCATTTCGCCTGCTTCATCACTAGTTTCCATGACGACTTACTTTCAAGCCTTGCCTAATGCCAATTCGATAATCATTTCTTCTACCTCTTCCGGCCTTCCCAAAGGTTCCCCATAACCCACTTCACCCTTTTCAGATCCATACCAACCCTCCACCGACCCCGATATCCCCAAAAGCTCTGGGACATCCTCCGAACCATGTAGTCCACCCGCCAAAAAATGTGGCAACACCACCACCGGCCCCTCCGGAATGAGAACTCTCCAGTCGGCAATCTTTGGTTCCTCCTCCAGAAATACAGCCCTCGCTGATCGATAACCATCTTTGGCCAGCTGTTCTGCCAAACCAACCGCTGCTCCGCGTGAACCTGTGTGCAGCGGAGTTCCATGACTCGCCACCAATAGACTCACTTGATTGGGTTTCCAATTCTTCACCGCCAATAAACGTTCGGCCCGCTTTTGAAAATGACCAAGAATCTCAGGCCTCGATCCGATCGGTTCCGTTACCCGACACTCCACTCCCGCTGTCTCTGCAAACTCCCGAGCTAGAATCTTGGCTGTAAAATACCCATTCGCCAGAAACCACGGAACCACCACCACCTTTTTTGTTTTCAACCCCTGAATTGCGTCCGCATAGGAGGGTTGCTCCTTCCAAAAAGCCGACCGTACCTCTCCAAAAATCCCCCTCTCCCTGATTCGGTGAGCCGTCTCCCTCGTGAATCGACTCGAGTCCGCATTTTTGGTTGAGCCGTGCCCTGCAAGAATCAATGCTGTTTCTTTAAGCATTCAACCCTCCAAAGCTGAGCGAGCTTGTCGAGACTGAGCGAAGGAGGGTAGAGCCGTGGCCTGCCAAAATGAGTGCTGTATCCTTAAACTGCATGGGGGTTCCTACTCCTTCAGAATCAAGCCGCACAACAGGCGGCACGAGTTAGCGACTGGCTTTTACCGGCATTCCCTGGTTCGCAGGTCCACCCGAGGGATTTGGGAAAAGAGGCGCCGGCTCCACGATCCGCGAACTATCTGGCCGAGCCGAAACCGTAATCGTGAAAATCTGCTCTTTCCCATCCCGCTTCACTTTGACGGGAACCTTGCCACCAACTTCTGAGAAAAACGCCGCGTCCAAAATATCGGAGGGCTCTCGGACTGCCCGACCCCCAATCGAAATCACCTCGTCGCCCATCTTCAACCCGCTCTTCTCCGCCGGTGTTCCTTTGTAAAGACGATCCACAAATACTGGGGCACCCCGCTCCGGCCGGCTTCGATCCGGCATCACCCCTACTCCCATCCACCCGTGCCGTGGCTCACCGTACTTCTGAATATCCGAGGCCACTTTCGCTGCAGCTTCAATCGGCAAAGCATAACACGCTTTCCCCTCATCAATCTCCAACATGAGCACTCCGACAACTTTCCCTTGGCTGTCGAGTAACGGACCACCGATCTGACCCGGCTTGATCGGTAGGTTTGCCCTGAGGTGAGTCGTCGCAAAAAACCGCGTGAGATACTTCACATCAAACCCCGCCACAAATCCAAATGTCGGCTCTGCTTTCAGATCATAAGGAAAAGCCACACTCACCACCGCCGATGCAGGGCGTAGTCGCATTCCTTCCCCAAACGCTAGATGCGGCGTCTGGGTTGCCTGAATCTTCAACACCGCCACTCCGCTTCGGGGATCCCGACCGACAACTTTGGCAGAAAAAGTCCGTCCATTGACCTCAACCGAAACCGAGTCCGCCTGCCCCACCACCGCATAGGCCGTTAAAATTGTCCCCTGCCCGTCGATGAAAAATCCTGTCCCCGCCAACTGCTCCGCTCCATCCGTTGATCGCAAGCGTACTACCGTAGGTGCCGCCTGCTCATACACCCCACTGACCTCGGCCGCAATCTGATCAAAAACACCACTGCCTGCAGGCATCGGTGGATTCGGTGTGGAGGGAGTCAGCGCTGCAGAAGTAGGAATGGAACGCTCAGGACTGGTAAGAGCGAGGGTTTGGCTTGGATGGTGGGCTAAGTAGTAAGCCCGCCCGCCAATCAACCCCACCACACCAAGGAGGATGACTAGGAGGGAAAGAAAAAGGTATTTAAAACGCGAGACGGGAATCATAAGCCACTGCACCGTGCCCATTCACATACAAGGGCCGAAGCTGAGTCCCTTCCCCGCCCGCGGCTGTATCGATCAGCTCAGGCTGAATTTGCAGGGAATCCTCAGTGGAATTTGCTGCCACAATGATTCCTTTTGCGTGCGCGACTTTTCCGTCCGCCAAGGGTGCAGACCCAGGCGCTACGGGCCCAAGGAAAAAAGCAATTCCCGCAACCAAACACGCAGCGGACGCCGCAACCGTGGCTAAACGAGGGACACCTGCCACCCAAGGCTCCATTAAAATCTCTACCACTTTGGAATACCAAGGCTCTTCACGCAAAATTTCCTGCCTTTGATACTGGTGAAACGCATCCACAAAACGATCAAAGTACTCCTGCCCTGGAGTCTCCAACCTTTTTAAACGAAGTAGCTTTTGTAACTCTGAAAAATCTTCTTTTTGGTTCATGAATTGAGCCTTTATTTTCTACCTTCGGAGGTAAATGCCAAGCGATTTCTGAAGCTGTTTGTGTGCATAATGGAGCCTTGAACGAACCGTTCCTTCGGTCGTTCCCATGATCTTTCCGATCTCAGCATGTGCAAGTCCTTGTATATCATATAAAGTTACCACTGTTCTATGTTCTTTTGACAGGCAAAGCATCGATTCGTTCAATTTATTTTGTAACTCATTGAGCATAGATGACTTAACTGGGTTGTTTCTCTGGATAGGATCGGGCATGTCGTACTTGGGAAGCCCATCCTCATCGATCTCGTTCAAACTCATCGCCCCCTGCCTTCTTTTCCTCTTTTCCAAGAAGTTGAACGTCCGGTTAATCGCAATCCGATAGATCCAGGTGTAAAAGGAGGACTGCCCCCGAAAGGTGGGCAAGCTTCGGTACGCCTTGTCAAAAACCTCCATCAACATGTCGTTCGTATCCTCATGATTCGACGTCAAATGGTAGATCACACCATACAAGCGGGACTGGAAACGCCGAATCAACTCATCATAAGACGCCAAATTACCCTTCACGGTCTCCGCAACCAACTCCTCGTCAGTCGGTCCGTTCTCTAAATCTAATTCCTTGGTAGCGTCCGCCGACATTATTTGGACTCTATCTCCATCCCCCTGAACTCGAAAAGGTCAATTCACCCCCCAAAGTCCGATACTCCCTTACTCGTCGCTCGCTGTTCTCAGATACTCCTGCAAACGATCCGTCATACTCGTCAACTTTTTTGCTTCACCACCGTCTCCCAAAACTTTCAAATCCCCCTTCGCCCTTTCCAAAAGCTCCACTGCCTTTCGTAACGCAAACTTTAATCCCCCAGCCTCCCGCACCTTGTCCGATACCCCCTCCACCCCACCTTCTCCCACCAGCTGGCTCCGTAATCTCTCCGACTCCTCCTTCGGTAGAGTCTGAAGTGCGTGTAGCACCGGCAAGGTCCACTTCCCTTTTCGTAAATCGGTTCCCAATGTCTTGCCACTCTCCTCATCCGTTCCAAATAAATCCAGACAGTCATCATAAATCTGATAGGCCACCCCCAACTGCTGACCAAAGGAGCGCGCCGCCTCCCTTTTCACCTCGGCCGATCCATACACCAGAAAAGGCACCTCCGCCGCTACCCGAAATAAAGCGCCTGTTTTGAGTCCCACCACATGCAAATAATCGGCCGTCGACATCTTTAAATCAAAACGTCTCTGAGTTTGTAAAATTTCACCCTCACAAAGATTTCTCGAAGCCTCAGCAATTTTCCTAGCCACCTCCGCATTCTCCAACTTCGTCGCTAGCTGTAATCCGTGCGCAAAAAGCGCATCGCCCAGCAAAACCGATAGCTCCACCCCCCACTTGGCATTGCACGTCGCTCTCGCCCTACGTAAATCAGCCCGATCCAATACATCGTCGTGAATCAAAGAAGCCACATGCACCAACTCCACAATTACCGCCAAATCCAGAATCGCCTCACTCCACCCCCCCGCGACCTTGCCTGCCAACAGCACCAGAGCTGGCCTCAACCTCTTTCCCCCGCCCTCCAGCGCGTATCGAACATACGCCTCCGCCCCAGGATCAAACAAAGAGGCCTGATGCAAAATTCTCCTCTCCACCTCCTTTAACTCACTCTCCAACTCAAGATCCGCGCCCAGGAAATCTGGCTTTGCCCTCAACCCATATTTTTTCTGCAAAACTTGCATCTTCAAAACCTAGAAAAGAGATCGTTGAAGTCAAATAGCCATGGTCATCCAGCCTTTCTAAAGAGACCCCTTTCCCTTACTCTCCGCCTCATGCCGCTGGCCCTCGCCGCCCTACTCCTCGCCATCTCCCTTACCTCCTGCTCTCGTCCCGATGGTCGCCTCGCCGAACGTGCCCACCAACTCCTCAACGAGGGCAAACTCCAACAGGCCCAAGAGTCCCTCCAAGATGGATTTCGCCAATTCCCCCAAAGTGTCGCTCTACGCCAAGAAAGACTTCGCCTTAACCTACTGGCAGGCCAACCAGAACTCGCCGCCGCCGAAGCCCACCAAATTTTACAAACCCAACCCTCGGCCCAACCCTACCGCCTCCCCCTTCGCGATCCCTCCCCCGCCATCCGCTCCCTAGCCATCCGCGCCTTTGCCCTCGATCCACCCCCACGCCCCTCCCCCCTCAGTACCCTACGCAACGCCCTCCGCGATTCCGACCCCACCGTCCGCCGCGAAGCGATCGAGGCAACCCGAATTCTCTCTGCCACCGATTCCACCCCGCTTCTCACACAAGCCACCCAAGACCCCGACTGGCTCACCCGTGCCTCCGCAGCACGCCTGCTTGGCAATCGAGCCGACCCCACAGCCATTCCTACTCTCTTCTCTATGTTGAATGACAAAGACTCCTATGTTCGCCGCTTCGCTCGTCGCTCTCTCCTTGAACTTGCCACCCTGTCGAAACCCGATGCCTATCTCCCCGCACTCCAATCGAAAGACCGCACCACTCAAGTCGTCGCCGCACTTGCCCTGGCCCGACTCAACGATGGGCGTGGACTCAATATCCTTTTAGAAGAAATCGCAAACCCGCTCGGGATCGAACGAACCGAGGGCGTAAAATCGGCAGTTCGCATTCAAGATCCCCGAGTCCTCCCCGCAGTGCGCACCGCTACGACCGATCAGGATTCCCAAGTCCGTATGGTTGCTCTGATTGCCCTCGGCCTTCTCCATGATCAAGAGTCATCCTCGCGCATGAAACAGATCAGCAACGACCCCTCTGCCCCTCAAGAAGTTCGCCTTGCCGCAGGAAAAGCACTCGACCTCCTCTCCCAACCCAATCCCCAACCCAGCCTAAAGTAAATCCAGTCCGCCTGTCCTTACCGACCCAACTCCTCCTGCTCAAATACAATCAGATCATCTAGCGCTCGGGCAAAATCTTCCATCCCCGTGGCCGGCATGATGATTCGATCCCGCCGACCCCCGACATCCTCGGTGATCCGTAAAAAGCGACCCCGATCATTTTCTTTCAAATCCAGAAAGAAAGTTTTCCTCTCAATCTGCACTTTTTCCGATCTCAATGTCCGCTCTTCTCCTCTTTGTTCCATAATCCATTTCCCCCTTTGAAAAGAAAATCCTACGCCTCGCCCCTGTAACCGTCAATCCGCCCCTCCCTCACAAAGAGAGAAAATTTGCCAAGAGATCCTTCCCCTCCTTGCTCAAAATCGATTCGGGATGAAACTGCACTCCGTGGACTGGGTATTCCTTGTGCCGTAATCCCATAATCTCCCCCTCGACTGTCTCCGCACTCACCTCCAAACAGCCCGGCACCGACTCCTTCTCGACAATCAGCGAATGATACCGCGTCGCCTCGAAAGGATTTGGTAATTTAGCAAACACTCCCTTTCCATCATGCTGAATCGGGGATGTTTTTCCGTGCATCAAACGCCCCGCCCGCACCACCTTTCCTCCATACACCTCTCCGATACACTGATGCCCTAAACACACCCCCAAAAGCGGAACCCTCGAGCCCAGACGGCGAATCAACTCCATCGAAATTCCCGCATCCTCCGGCCTGCCTGGCCCTGGAGAGATCACAATCCTTTTCGGCTTCAGCTTTTCCACCTCTTCCGGTGTGATCGCATCATTCCGCTTCACCTGTGGATCCGCTCCTAACTCCCCAAAGTACTGTACTAGATTATAAGTAAACGAATCGTAGTTATCGATGACCAGTAACATAACAAAACCCTACGCCAAGGTCCTCGCCGCCGCCACCGCCGCCAATCCTGCCTTCGCTTTGTTCACGCTCTCCTGATACTCCCCCTCGGGGGTCGAATCCGCCACCAGCCCACCTCCCGCTTGAACATGTGCTTTGCCGCCCTTCAGCAGGATCGTCCGAATCGAAATACAAGAATCCAGATTTCCATCAAAAGAAAAGTACCCTGCCGCACCCGCATATGCCCCTCGCCGCGTCGGCTCACTCTCCGCCAAAATCTGTAAGGCTCGTACCTTGGGAGAACCACTCACCGTTCCCGCAGGAAACGTCGCCCGCATCACCTGAAAAGCATCCTGCCCCGGCTGAAGCTGCCCGGTCACCCGCGACACCAAATGCATCACATGCGAAAATCTCTCCACCTCCATCAGCTCCACCACTTTCACACTTTGATATTCACACACTCGACCCAAATCGTTCCGAGCTAGATCCACCAACATAATGTGCTCCGCCCTCTCTTTGGGATCTGCCTTCATCTCTTTCTCATGTTGCGCATCCTCCTCTGGGGTCGCCCCGCGAGGTTTCGTACCCGCAATCGGCCGAATCTCCACTTTTCCATTCTCACAACGCACATGGGTCTCGGGTGATGATCCCACCAAGGCTAATCCCGCCATCTCCAGACAAAACATGTAGGGCGAGGGATTAATCGCTCTCAATGCACGATACAAATCGATCGGCCTTCCCTGAAACGGGACGGTAAACCTCTGGGAGGGCACCACCTGAAAAATATCCCCCGCCCGAATATGCTCCTGCATTCCCTCAGCCATTTTCAGATACTCCGACTTCAGCATGTTCGGGGTCGCCCCCAGCAAAAGATCCCCCTCGGGCCTTTTCGGAATCTCCGCACTCGATTTTCCCGCCGGTTGCGCCAACCGCTTCTCTAAAGCATCTAATCTCGCCACTCCCTTTTGGTAATCCGCTTTAGGATCCTTGCCCGTTTTTACCTGCACCACCAAGCGCCTCGTCTTTTTTTCGTGATCAAAGATGACAAACTCCTCCACCAACGCAAAGCAGGCGTCTGGCACCCCTAAATCATCCCGCTTCGCCATCCCCACACTGGTCTCGAAATAACGAACCGCTTCAAAAGCTAAAAATCCCACTGCTCCACCCGCGAAGGGAGGCGGATCCCCTGGCCACGCCGCCACAGGCTGAATTCCTCGCAACATTTCTTGTACTTCATCCAAAGGGTCAGGATTTTCAGGCGCTTTTTCCTGCACCTCCCCGCTCAATGTCGTCAATCTCACCCGCCCTGCACGAAACTCCATCACCGCCGTGGGCCTCGACCCCACAAACGAATATCTACCCAATCTTCCCCCCGTCTCCGCACTCTCCAACAAAAAGGCCGCCCCTCCTGGCTGACCCGAAAGCTTGATGTAAGCCGAAACCGGTGTCTCCGCGTCCGCAGGAAACTCTCTGCCAATCGGAATTAGGTTCCCCTGCTTCGCTAACTCCAGAAACTTCGATTCCTCAGGAAAAATCATAGAGCCTTTGGAGGTCTTACGGCGATCCCTCGCCCCTGCAAATACCTTTTTACCTCTGGAACCGTCAGCTCCCCGAAGTGGAACAAACTGGCCGCTAAAGCCGCATCCGCACCTCCTGCCTCCCCTAAAACCTCCGCAAAGTGCTCTTTCGTGCCCGCCCCCCCACTGGCAATCACCGGAACCGAAACCCTACGGCTGACCATTTTCGTCAGCTCCAAATCATATCCCCCCTTCGTTCCATCCCGATCCATACTCGTTAGCAAAATCTCCCCTGCCCCAAGTCTTACGCCCTCCTCAATCCACTCCCCCACATCCTTCCCAGTCGGCCGACGACCCCCATGAGTTGTCACCTCCCACCTCCCATCTCCTTTTTTTCGTGCATCCACAGCCAGAACAACACATTGGCAACCGAAAGCTCGGGCCACCTCTGTGATCAACTCAGGCCGCTCCACAGCCGCACTGTTTAAACTCACCTTATCGGCTCCCGCCCGCAAAAGTTCCCGCGCATTCTCGACCGACCTCACCCCTCCGCCCACCGTCAACGGAAGAAAAACCTCCTCCGCTGTTTTCTGCACCGCTTCCAAAAGAATCGGCCGTGAATCTGAAGAGGCAGTGATATCTAAGAAAACTAACTCATCCGCTCCTTGCTCGTGATACGCCCTGGCACACTCCGCTGGATCCCCCGCATCTCGGATCGAAACAAACTGAACCCCCTTCACAACCCTACCTCCATCCACATCGAGGCACGGAATAATGCGCTTTGTATTCATCAACCTTGTCAGGCCAGCGGGAAAGAGGGTCTCATGTTGTCGTAGAAGAATATGGATTTTGCCGTAGGATCAGCGAAAATCCGAGTCTTGTTTTACGTAAGCCTCCAAGCACCATGAAGAAACCCGCCCGCGCCAAAAAGAAAACGGCTACCAAGCAGACTCGCGTGCCCAAAAAAAGTACTTCCCTCCGCGTTAAAAAAATTCTTTCTCGCCCTGCCAAGAAAAAAGCCCCCCTCCCACGTCTTCGAAAATCCCCACTTCCCATCTTCCCTTCGAATCACCCCTTCACCCTGCCCTCCTTTTTACCCAAACCGAAAGAACCCTATATCCCCCATTTCGAATTTCTCGGCGATCTACCCGAAAGTTACGGAACCCGCCGCCTCTTCCTCACCCCCAGAGATCCCCAGACTCTCTTCGCTTACTGGGACTTCACCCGCGAGCAGCTCAAACAGGCCGAAAAAGAGGCCTCGGATGGTCGCCTCTACCTCCAAGTCTTCACTCCAGGCAAAGAGCGAGTTCATCAAATTCATATTCACCCGAATACCCGTGAGTGGTTTTTACCCACCCATCGACCCTCCACACTCTTTCAAGCCGAACTCGGCTACTACTCATCCTCAGGCTCCTTTCACCAACTCGCCCTCTCACAAGAGGTCACTACCCCGCCTGATGCTCCGTCCCCCAACCAGGAAATTCAGTTCGTCACGATTCCCTTCCACTTCTCTTTCCGACAACTCTGGGATTTAGTTCGCTCCTTCCTTCGCCCAGGCGAAGCCTTGGCTGAAATCCTCGCCCGACTGCAAAGAACCGGCCATCCCCTACCGTTCCCCTACGCCCTACGCCGTCTGATCTCATCCAACTGCACCACCAA
>Ga0114959_10002290_pt1 | contig 15965 bp, 7 predicted proteins | sample C_130625_EF_Meta_FD_87317 | JGI IMG/M metagenome (GOLD analysis project Ga0114959, IMG submission 87317) | Freshwater microbial communities from Lake Croche, Canada to study carbon cycling - C_130625_EF_MetaG | ecosystem: Environmental > Aquatic > Freshwater > Lake | place: Lake Croche, Canada...
CCCAGTCGGGCGGACGGCGACTGATGCAGACCAGGGAGATCCTCGCCGCGCCCACGGCAAACCGCCGTACGTCGCCGATCGACACGCGGTCGGCGCTCATCGACGGCCTGCTCGATCGCGGTGTCGTGGGCTGAGCGGACGCCCGGCCCCCAGAACAAACGATCCCCGGAAGAGAAAAGGACCCCTGGAAAAGAAAAGGACCCGTGGTTCGAAAACCACGGGTCCGGAAGCGGCTATCGATGTGTGGGTCTTTGGGGGGGGGGAACAGCCGCTGAAGAGAATCAAAGTGTATTGTTGTGGCCACGGACTCCTGCCCGAGACTCCCCAAGCATACCCTACGCCCTGCCTTCGCGTCGACCCTTTTTTTGCCGCAGGCACTCCCGATTCCGGTCGACGTGGAAAAATCTGACGAATAGGGGCTATTTTCCGGCCATTTGCCCGTTCTTTCCCGGACCCCCGCCGCCGTGCCGGCCTGTGGCGGAGGGCCGGTTGACCACCGGACACGTTGCTCGGGCCGCTTCTCCGGCCTACCGGGTGTCCGTTACGCTACCGGGCACCATTTCTTTCGTCCGCCGCATCCGCTCCTCCGTACCGCCCCAGAAACCCCCACCGCCATGGCCGCATCCCCCGTCGACCCCTTCTCCGCCCGTGCCACCTTCGAGACCGGCTCTGGTCCGGCCACGCTCTACCGCGTCCGGGCCCTCGATGATGCCGGGGTGACGAACACGTCGCGGCTGCCGTACTCGATCCGGATGATCCTCGAGGCGCTGCTGCGGACGTGCGATGGCTACGAGGTGACCGAGAGTGACATCCGCACGCTCGCCACCTGGAACGCCGCGAAGCCGGCGGAGCAGGAGATCCCGTTCAAGCCCGCCCGCGTGGTGCTCCAGGACTTCACGGGCGTGCCCTGCGTGGTCGATCTCGCCGCGATGCGGGCCGCCATGAAGCGGCTCGGCGGCGATCCGCGGAAGATCAATCCGCTCGTGCCCGTGGACCTCGTCATCGACCACTCGGTGCAGGTCGACTTCTACGGAACGCACGACGCGCTCGAGAAGAACATCGACATCGAGTTCGGACGCAACGCCGAGCGATACGCTTTTCTCCGCTGGGGCCAGCAGGCCTTCCGTAACTTCCGTGTGGTGCCGCCGGCGATCGGCATCGTGCACCAGGTGAACCTCGAATACCTCGCCGGCTGCGTGTTTCTCCGCGACGATCCGGCCGGGAAGGGCGGCGCAAAGGTTGCCGTCCCCGACACGCTCGTCGGCACCGATAGCCACACCACGATGATCAACGGCCTCGGCGTGGTCGGCTGGGGCGTCGGGGGCATCGAAGCAGAGGCTGTGATGCTCGGCCAGGCCCTGTCGCTCCTGCTGCCCGAGGTGGTCGGCTTCGAACTCACCGGCCATCTGCCGCCGGGCGCCACGGCGACCGACCTCGTGCTCACTGTCACCGAAATCCTGCGAAAGGAGGGCGTGGTCGGGAAGTTCGTCGAGTTCTTCGGCAGCGGCCTCGCCGGGATGTCGCTCGCCGACCGGGCCACGATCGCCAACATGGCGCCTGAATACGGCGCCACGATGGGCTTCTTCCCGATCGACGACGAGACCCTCACCTACCTGCGGCTCACGGGCCGCCCGGCGGAGCAGGTGACGCTCGTCGAGCGGTACATGAAGGAGCAGGGGATGTTTCGCACCGACTCGGCCCCGACCCCCGAGTTCACCAAGCGGCTGGCGCTCGACCTCGGCAGCGTCGTGCCGAGCCTCGCCGGCCCGAAGCGTCCGCAGGACCGCGTCCCGCTCGTGCGGGTGAAGAAGGCCTTCGCAGAATCGCTCACGGCACCGACCGCCAAGCGGGGGTTTGCGCTCGAGGGGGCCGCGCTCGCCCGCACCGGCACCGTCCGTGAGAACGGCCACGCCGACACCATCGGCCATGGGGCCGTCGTGATCGCCGCGATCACCAGCTGCACCAACACCAGCAATCCGAGCGTGATGGTGGCCGCTGGCCTCGTGGCCCGCAAGGCGGTCGCCAAGGGCCTGACCACCAAGCCGTGGGTGAAGACGAGCCTCGCCCCCGGATCCCGCGTGGTCACCGACTACCTGGAGAAGGCGGGGCTCGACAAGGATCTCGACGCGCTCGGCTTCGAGACGGTGGGCTACGGCTGCACCACCTGCATCGGCAACTCCGGGCCGCTGCCCGACCACGTGGCCGCCGCGGTCACCGAGGGGGATCTCGTCGCGGCTGCCGTGCTCTCGGGCAACCGCAACTTCGAGGGCCGCGTCAACCCGCTGGTGAAGGCCAACTGGCTGGCGAGCCCGCCGCTGGTCGTTGCCTACGCCCTCGCCGGCACGACCGACATCAACCTTGATCAGGATCCCCTCGGCACCGGGAACGATGGAAAGCCGGTGTTCCTCAAGGACATCTGGCCCACGGCCGACGAGGTCCGCCGTACGGTGGAGGCGAGCGTGACGCCCGGGCAGTTTCAGAAGCGATACGACAACGTCTGGGAGTCGAACCCACGGTGGAACGCGGTGCCGACCACCGCGGGCGAACTCTACGACTGGGACGCGGCGAGCACCTACATCCAGGAGCCACCATTCCTTGCCGAACTCTCCCGCGAGCCGAAGCCACCGGAGAGCATCCGTGGCGCCCGCGTGCTGCTCGCCCTCGGTGACAGCGTGACCACCGACCACATCTCGCCGGCCGGCAGCATCGCCAAGGCCAGCCCCGCGGGCACGTTTCTGGTCGAGCACGGCGTGCCGCCGGCCGACTTCAACAGCTACGGCGCCCGCCGCGGCAACGACCGGGTGATGACGCGGGGCACCTTCGCCAACATCCGCATCCGGAACCTGCTCGTGCCGGGCACGGAAGGGGGTGTGACGCGGCTGCTGCCGGGCACGGACGTGATGCCGGTCTACGACGCCGCCGTGAAATACCGAACACAAGGCACGCCGCTCGTGGTGCTCGCTGGCACGGAATACGGCACCGGCAGCTCTCGCGACTGGGCCGCCAAGGGCACGATGCTCCTCGGCGTGCGGGCCGTGCTGGCGGCAAGCTTCGAGCGGATCCACCGCTCCAACCTGGTGGGCATGGGCGTGCTCCCGCTCGTACTTCCCGAGCCGTGGCAGCAGCTGGGGCTCAGCGGTGAGGAGACGTTTGACATTCCATTCGAATCGCTCGCGCCGCGGTCGACTGTCGTCGTCAAGGCGACCTCTCCGGACGGCACCACGAAAGACATTCCCTGCCTGGTGCGGATCGACACACCCGTGGAACTCGACCAGTTTCGCGCAGGGGGAATCCTGCCGTTCGTGCTCCGCAAGCTGCTCGCCGGCTGATCAGCAGGTGCTGGTTGTCAAGCGGCACCTCCGTGTGGAGACGGAGTCGCAGAGCCGCACATGAAGCCGCAGGGCTCGCGTCTGTAGCCGCAGGTTGGCAACCTGCGGCGGGCCGTAAAACCGTGATGAGCGGAACACTTTTCCACGCGGATGGCAACGCGAGGTGATTTTCTGCGTGCTGCGGGCTTGAAACGGCTGACGGGGACGAAGCATTTCCGTATAGTGATGCCTCTGGGTGCATGCACGGTGGCGCCCCGCTTCGCGAGTTTTCACGGAGGGTTTCGGAATGGCGGTAGGCATCTCTCTGCAGGCGGGCACCGATCTCACGTCCTTTGCTGGAAACGCGGCTCCAGTCCGCGAGCGGCCCAACGCCCATGGCCGTGCAGCGATCGCCGAGGTGGTGCTCGAGGCGCTCGAGTCCGTTCGGCCGTCGGGCAGTCGAACGCGGCTGTCGGCGAGTTCGCTGATCGCCGACTCCGGCATCGATTCCGACCGCTTCCTCGACGCGATCAGCTGGCTCGAGGGCCGCTACCAGATGCGGTTCCACGCCTCGTGGCTGACCGGGGTCCGCACCTGCGGTGATCTGATGCAGCGGGTGGCCGATCACATGTTTGACGCCGCCGACCGGGCCGCTGGCAGAGTGGCTCCGGTCGCGGGCTCCCCGCGGGAGTCGCAGGCGGCGGCCGGCGACGACGCATGGCCCGAGTGCCGGGCCCTCGAAGACCGGTTTGCCGCCCTCGACGCCGCCGGGCTGGAAAGCCCGTTCCTGCTCGCCAACGAACGGGTCGAGGGGCGGATGGCCACGATCCGTGGCCACGAAACGATCACCTTCACGAGTTTCGACTACCTCGGCCTCGCGGGCCACCCGGACGTGAAGCGGGCGGCCAAGGAGGCGATCGACCAGTTCGGGTGCAGTGCCTCCGCGAGCCGAATGGTCGGCGGCAACAACACCCTGCTCGACGGGCTCGACGCCGAACTCGCCGACTTCATCGGCACCGAGCGGGCGGTGATGTTTCCCTGCGGCTTCGGCACCAATGCCTCGGTGTTCGGCCACCTCTTCGGTGCAGGCGATCTGATCCTCTACGACGAACTCGCCCACATGAGCATCGTGCAGGGGGCGGCGCTCTCGAAGGCCGGGAAGCGGCCGTTCCGCCACAACGACTACCAGCAACTTGACGGCCTCCTCCGCGACCTCCGCCCCCAGTATCGCCGAGTGGTGGTTGCCATCGAGGGCGTCTACAGCATGGACGGCGACTACCCCGACCTGCCGAAGTTCCTCGAGGTGAAGCGGCGGCACGACGCGCTGCTCTACGTGGACGAGGCCCACTCGATCGGCACCATGGGGCCCGAGGGCCGCGGTATCTGCGACTTCTTCGGCGTGGACGCCCGCGAGGGCGACCTCTGGATGGGCACGATCAGCAAGGCACTCGGCGCCCAGGGCGGCTACCTCGCCGGTCCCGAGCGGCTGATCAACTACCTCGGCCACACCACGCCCGCGTTTGTCTTCTCGACCGCCTGCTCGCCGGCCAACGCCGCAGCGGCGCTCGAGGCGATCCGCGTGATTCGCCGCGAACCTTGGCGGCTTGCCCGGCTTCGCGAACGGTCCGACCTGTTCCTCAAGCTCTGCTCCGATATCGGTCTCGACACCGGCGACAGTGGCGACACGCCGGTGATCCCGGTGATCCTCGGCAGCTCGACGAGGGCAATGGGGGTGTCGCAGCGTCTGCTTGAGGAGGGGATCAACGCCCGGCCGATCCTGTATCCGGCCGTCCGCGAGTCGGCGGCGCGAGTACGGTTCTTCCTCACCTGCGAGCACACCGAGGAGCAGATCATCCGCACCGTCGAGGCGCTGGCCCGCATCGCCGCCGAAACGCGGGTCTAAGCTCGGTTCTTTTCGTCCCACAGGTTTTCAACCTGTGTGCTTTCCCCCGTAGCACAGGTTGTCAACCTGTGTGTGTTCTCCCGTAGCACAGGTTGTCAACCTGTGTGTGTTCCCCCGTAGCACAGGTTGTCAACCTGTGTGTGTTCTCCCGTAGCACAGGTTGTCAACCTGTGTGTGTTCCCGGTTCGCAGTCGGCTCGGGGCTGCCCATGCCCGTCGCCGGACGCTCCCTTCGGCCTTCCAGGCCTTCGCTCGCTCGATGCTGACTTCGCTCCGCCATCCATGGCTGCGCTCGTCAGCAACGCCGGCTCCCGGGCACGGGCAGCCCCTCGAAGCCCCCCGTAGCACAGGTTTTCAACCTGTGTGTGCTCCACCGTAGCACAGGTTGTCAACCTGTGTGTGTTCACGTTCGAAGCGGGCTCGGATGTGATTCCGGAAGGGGGAGTAGTCCGCCGAAGATGCCGTCGCGGAACACCGGCCAGCGGCGCTTCACGGCGTGGTCGGTGACCACCAGCAGGGCAGGGAGAAACACGAGTTCGGCGATCGTGGCTGCTGCCACGGCGGCACAGGCGAGTATGCCGAACCCCGCCAGCGACGGCACGCTGCTGGCGGTGACGGCCGCAAAGCCCACCATCAGCACCACGCCACCGATCATCACGGCGTTGCCCGTCTCGGCGACGGCCCGGCGGACCGCGGTGGCGATCGAGATCCCCTCGCGGCGGTTCCGGGCCAGGGCCGAGAGCATGTGGACGGTATCATCGACCGCCAGCCCGAGGCAGACGTTGAACACGATCACCGTCGCGGGATCGAGCGACCGGCCGGTGGCCGCGAGCAGCGCCGCGATCACCGCCAGCGGGAACACGTTGGGAATCAGGCTCACGAAGCCCGCCAGCGGCGAACGGAACGCCACGGCGAGAATGCAGCCGATCACGAGCACCTCGATCATGAGGCTCGAGCCCAGGTCGCGGACGAGCTGGCGAATATTGCGGGCCGATACGACCGACATGCCCGTCAGCCGGAATCGCCAGCCCGGCAGGTCGCGCTCGATCGCCGCCAGCGACGCGTCGATCCGGTCGTAGATACCCTCCAGTCGCCGGGACCCGAGGTCGGCCACGCGGGCGCGGACAATCGCCACGCGGTTCTCCGGAGACACGAGGTCGCTCACGCTCGCGGCGTCGAGTCGGCGCCTGACGCGGGGAGGCAGTTCGCCGGCGATCGTCGAGAACGAGATCGGCTTTGAGATTCCAGCCACGCCGCCGATCGCCGCCTCGGCTCGCTGAAGCGCATCGATCACGGCGGGGTCCCGCCAATCGACACCGTCGGGCCAGCCTACGACGACGTCGATTCCCATCGCCCCACCGAAGTCGCTGTCGACCCGGGCCAGAGCCTGCGCCGCCGCCGCTCCGGCCGGCAGCGAATCGACGATCCGGGTGTCGGCTTCGAGCCCGGAGCCGGCGATGCCCAGCAGCAGCGTGAGGCCACAGGCCACCGCCACGAGCGGCCGGGCGTGCCGCACCGAGAACGCGGCGAGCAGATTCGCGACCCGGCCCGCCAGCCGCGACGACCGACCGAGCCGCAGGCCGCTGCAGAACGGCGTGGCCGCGATGAGCGGCGTGAGGAGCGTGACGGCCAGAAAGCTTGCCAGGGCTCCGATGGCAGCGGCGATGCCGAACGTCCGCACCGCTTCGATCCGCGCCACTGCCAGCGACGCGAAGCCGATCGCGGTGACGAGGCTCGTCAGGCCGCAGGCCATGCCGATGCGGTGCATCGCGCCCGACGACGCTGCGAGCGGGTCGAGCCCCCGTCGCACGCTCCGCCGCATGTCCTCGATGAAATGGATGGAGTCGCAGGTGCCGACCACGAGGGCCAGCGAGGGGACGACGCTCGTGAGCATCGTGACCGGCGCCCCAAGCAGGCCCAAGGCGCCGAGGGCCCAGACCGCGCCGACGAACGGCGGCACGCAGGCGACGACCGTCGATCGCAGGCTCCGCGCCACCACGGCGGAGAGGATCACGGCCAGCGACAAGCCGATCGAGTTGAACGTCAGCATGTCGCGCCGCAGGGCCCGCATCGCCTGTTCCCGGAGGGCGGGCAGGCCGGTGAGTTCGATCGCCAGCGGACCGCGATCGTCGGTCGCGTCGGCGAGCACCGCCTCGACACGGGCCACCACCTCCGATGACTGCGGCGGTCGGTCGGAGTTGGTGGCAAGCTGAACGAGAATCAGCGACGAGGCGGTGTCGGCCGAGAGGAGGTGGCCGGCCACGAGCGGGTGCCGTGCGGCGCGGGCTTTGACCTCGGCGCGCGTGTCGGCGTCGAGCGGGCCGCTTCGTCTGGGGATCACCGGCAGGATCGCCCCGGCGGCCCCCTGTCGACGGATATCGAAGATGCTTCGCACCTGTTCGACGCCTGCGACGTCACGGAGCCGGGCGGCGAGTGATTCCAGGGCGGCCAGCGGTTCTGCGTCGAAGATGTCGCCCGTGCGAGACGTGGCCCGCACGATGCAGTCGCGATCCGGTGGCCCGAAGATCGCCGCCACCTCGTCGACGAGGGCGAACTCGCTGCTCGAATCGCGGATCAGCGACCGCAGGTCATCATCGAGCCGGAGCCGCGAGATGCCGAACACGGCGAGGGCGGTCGCAGCCGCAGCGAGCAGCCAGCCGGTCCGGTGCCAGGATCGAGACGGAGGAGCGTCGCGGCCGGCGGTCAGCCGTCCGTCCTTTCCTCGATCAGGTGGCGTTCCGCCGGGTCCACGATCCATCCTCGGCACCCCAGGGCTCCGCAGCGGCAGGGAATCGCCGCGTCGGCCGGCCAGCAGTAATCGATCAGGAGTTCCTCGCCCGCGTTGATCGGCCGGATCGTCTGCATCCACAACCGCTCTTCCTCGATCTCGCCGGGCTCAGCTTCCCAGTAGAAGATTTCGCAGTTGGGGTCGCAACTGTGGTTCACATAGCGGAACGGCGGGGCCGGATCGAGTAGTCGGCCACCGGCAAGTTCCATCACATAGCTCGAATCCTCGGGGTGGTCGTCGAGGATCGTCCCGCGAATTTCGCCAAGCACGATGCCGGATGCAATGCGGCGGCGGGCGAAGGCGCCCTTGCCGACGGGGGTTTCGGCGATGCGGAGCAGGCGGTCGAGGGACGCGGATTCAGAGTCACAAGTCCGGGTATGGTCGGCGGGCATCGGTTGGGAATGAAGGCCAGGGCGGGGTGGGGAGTGCGAACTCTAGCGAGCGACCGGCAAGACCGTCAACGGTTCCATGCCGCAGGTGGAAACCTGCGGCTCCGTTTCCCCCGAAGCACATGGTTCCAACCAGTGCCGCAGCGGAAAGCGACCGTTGATTCACGCCTGCTCGTCGCGAATCTTCTCGAGGAGCTTCTTGGTGGCCAGGATTCCCTCCGGCTCTGGCAGTTCCTTGCCCTCGTATTCGATTCCCACCCAGCCGTGGTAGCCCGCCTCGAGCACGATCTTCATCATCTTGCGGTAGTCGGTGCGGACCTCGTTGCCATCGGCGTCGAACTCGTGGCTCTTGGCACTCACGCCCTTGGCGAAGGGCATCAGTTCCTCGACGCCGCGGTAGCGGTCGTAGTCGTAGAAGTTGCCGAAGTCAGGGAGCGTGCCGCAGTTCGGCTTGCCGACGAGTTTCATCACGCCCGCGAGCCATTCGCCGTTGCTCGACAGGCCGCCGTGGTTCTCGACGATCACGTTCATCCCGAGCTGCGCGGCGTATTCCGAGAGCCTTGCGAGGCCGTCGGCAGCGAGCTTCTGCTGCTCCTCGAAGCTGCCCTTGCTCGCGGCGTTGACGCGGATCGAGTGGCAGCCGAGCCGCTTGGCGGCCTCGACCCACGGGTAGTGGTTCTCCACCGCCTGCGTCCGGGCCTTGTCGTCCGGGGCGCCGAGTTCGCCCAGGCCATCGCACATGATCAGGACGTTGGTCACGCCCTCGTCAGCCGCTCGCTTGGCGAGTTCGGCGATGTAGTCCTCGTCGCGGGCTTTGTCCTTGAAGAACTGGTTGACGTACTCCACCGCTTCGATCCCGAACTGCTGCTTCGCAGCCCGCGGGAAGTCGAGGTTGTCGAGCTTGCCTGAAAAGAGCGTGTTGTGGAGTGACCACTGCGCCAGCGAGATCTTGTAGAGCGGCTCCTTCACGGTGGCCGGGGCGGCATCGGCGGCGATCGCCCGCAGCGGGGTGGCGGCCAGCACCCCGGCGGCGGAGGCGCCCGCGACGAGGAAGGTGCGGCGACTGGGCAGGGCGACAATCGGGGTGTTCATCCGGTGATCCTTATGCGCGGCGTCGAAGTCAGGTTCGGGGGATCAGGAGGCCGTGGCGTCGGCCTCCTGCTGGAGGTAGGTCCGGGGTTTGAAGAGTAAGACTACCGGAACGAGCAGCAGTGTCGCCACCGCCATGCAGCCTGTGAAAAACCAGTAGTACGACGCCCCCGTCAGCGTGGAGTGGCCCGTGGCGTCGCGGGTGACCAAGTTGACCGCGGCCGTGAACAGGTTGCCCAGCGACACGCTCAGGAGATAGAGGCTCATCACGAACGACTTCATCTGGGGCGGGGCCTGCGTGTAGCTGAACTCCAGGCAGGTGATGGAGACGAGGATTTCGGCCGCTGTGATCACGACATAGGCGGCCAACTGCCAGACCACCGACGGCCAGCGGGCCGCCTCCGGGCCCAGCCCGGCCGCCGCCAGCCGGGTCGATTCGGCGTCGATCAGGCCCTGGGCTTGGGCCGAGATCGCGAAGGCCGCGATCGCCAGCACGAAGCCAACGAGGATCCGGCGGAGTGGCGTGAAGTCGAACAGGCGTCCGACTGCGGGATAGATCACGACCCCGAAGAGCGGGATGAAGAGGAGCACGAGGAGCGGGTTGATCGCCTGGATCTGGCTCTCGAGCCAGTCGATGCCGAGGAAGCGGCGGTCCATCTGCTGGGCCTGCTGGACCCAGGCGCCGCCGGTCTGGTCGTAGAGGGACCAGAAGACCGCCACGAGAAGGTAGAGCGGCACGAGTTTGGCGATCGCGGCCAGCCCCTGTGGGCCGAAGGTCTCGGCGAAGTAGGCCGATCCCCGCGGGGGCACGTGCACGAAGCGGTTGCGACCCAGCCAGAACACGAGCGTGGCAATCGCCATCAGGATGCCCGGCACGCCAAAGGCCCAGCCCGCGCCATAGTGCTCGAGCAGCCAGGGCGTGAGCAGCGTCGAAAAGAACGACCCGAAGTTGATCGCGAAGTAGAACCAGCCGAACACCTGCTCGAGGAGGTGACTGTTCGACCGCCCAAACTGATCTCCGACGTGCGCCGACACGCAGGGCTTGATGCCCCCCGAGCCGATCGCCACGAGCGCGAGGCCGGCGAGCAGCCAGCCGCGGGGCTCGAGCGTGGCCGCCAGGAAGGGCTCGGGCATGTCCATGAGCGCCAGGCAGAGGTGGCCCACGCAGTAGACGGTCGACAGCAGGAGGATCGTCAGGTACTTGCCCAGGAAGGCATCGGCCACGATCCCGCCGATGACCGGGAAGAAGTAGGCGCTGGCGACGAACAGATGCATCCACTCTCGCGACTCTGTCTCGGTCATGAAGTCGGGCCGGGCCGCACTCGACAGCAGGTGCTGCGTCATGAAGACGACGAGGATCGACTTCATTCCGTAGAACGAAAAACGCTCGGCGGCCTCGTTGCCGACGATATAGGGAATGCCTAGGGGCATGCCCGTGGTGGCGGTGGGCTGCGTGCGGTAGCCGTGGGAGGTCGTGGCCATGGAACCCCGCTGGTACGATCGGGAAAGATCGCGACAGCATCGCTGACCACGCCCCGGCGACGCAAACCCACGATCCGGCCGGACCCGACCCACGCCATCGCATGCACGATCCGCTCCTCGTCGTCACGATCGATCGGCTCCCTGCCTGGATTCTCCCGGCCTACGGGGCGACGTGGGTGGCGACCCCCACCATCGACCGTGTGGCGGCACGCGGGGTCGTGTTTGACGGCGTCGTCGCCACGTCGGATGACCCCCGGGATGCGGTGCGGGACCTGCTGGCTCGCGTCGCGGACCGCCACCCGGTGGCCATCGTCACGGACGATCCCGAACGTACCGACGGCGTGTGTCAGGGTGACGTGACCACTGTGCCTGTCGCGTCGCCGCCGCGGCAGGCCACCGACGAACCGTCGTCGCATTGTGCCCGGCTGTTTGCGGCGGCGGCGGCCGTCGTGGCGGCGCGGCGGCACAGCCTGGTCTGGTGCCACGTCGGAAGTCTCGGCATGTCGTGGGACGCGGCCGACGAGTTTCGCGAGGCGTATGTGGACCCCGACGACCCGCCGCCGCCGGCCGGCGCAGCGGTGCCCGATCTGGCCGTCGCGGCCGACACCGACCCCGACCTCGTCACCGGCTTGCGGCACGTGTTCGCCGGCCAGGTCACGCTCCTTGACCGCTGCCTCGCCCGAGTCATCGATGCGGCGGGCGACCGTTTCACGATCCTCGTCGTGGGCCTTCGCGGCATGCCGCTGGGGCTGCACGGTCGCCTCGGCCCCGGGCCGCTCCCGCCCTACACCGAGGTGGTGCGTCTGCCGGCGATCCTCGTGGATCGTGCTGCCCGGATGGCGGGCCAGCGCTACGGCGGCCTGGTGACGCCCGCCGACCTCGGTGAGACGCTGGCCGAGTCGGTGGCCGGTGGGGTCGTGTCACCGCACGAGCCGTGGCAGGGCCGCAGTCTGGCATCCCTGTTTACCGACTGGAGCATCGCCGCCCGGGATCGCGTGATCGTCACCGGAGCGGAAGGGGTGGCCGTGGTCACACCGGGGTGGCATCTCATCAGGCTGCCGCATCACCAAGAGCCGGTGCTGCGGCTGTTCGCCAAGCCCGACGACCTGTTTGACCTCTGCGATGTGGCCGACCGCTGCCCGAGGGTGGTCGACGACCTGCGGCCACTGGCCGAAGCGGCCGCGGCCGGCGATCGTCTGCAGGCCTGGACGGCGCCGCTCGGGGCCGGGATGCCGCTTGCCGAGTGACGGTTTTCCGCAGGTTTTCCCCGGTAAACCCGCGTGGCCCGGCCCGGAGGCGGCCGCTATCATCCGCCCTCCCCGCAGGTCGCCCTGTCTCACCATGGAAAGCCCGATGGTCGTCGTCCGCGCGCTGGTGATGGCCGTCGCGGCTGGCGCGGCGCTGGTGGCGCTCGTCGCTGAGGCGCGGCCAGTGGTGCTTCGCGTGCAATGGGGAGGCGGCACGCCCCAGGCCTGGAGCGGTACGGTGGAGATCGTCACGGCCGGCGGCACGGCGGCGCCGCGACCGCCGATCTCGTGGCGGACGCTCTCGACCGACGCCGACGCCGCCGCGCACGCGCACGAATCGGCCCAGGTGGTGCGCGTCCATCAGCCGCGGGCGATCGCCAGCGACGGCATCGAGATCACGGTGGACGATTGGAAGGCGTCGCGGCTCGTCGCTCGGCTTGCGGCCGCCGATGGAGGCAAGCCGACCACGCTCGACGTGCCGATCGTCGATCTCATGACCGCGCCGTTGCAGCAGCCGCTCGACGGCCTCGGCAACCGGCTTGCGGCGCGGATTCCAGCGGATGAGGCCCTTCACGTGGAGGCCGCATCGGGTGATGCCGCCGACCGCTTCTCCGTCGAGACCCTCGGCCTCGTCCACCGGCCCGGAGACCGGCTCCGGGTGAGCATCGATCCGATTCTCGCCACGCGGCTTCAGGGCGGGCACGCGGTCGAACTGCGGATGCGACTGAAATCCCCGCAGGGGGTCGAGGTCGCCGCGCAGGCGGCGCCGCTGTCGCCGCTCGCCGACGACCCCGCGGCGGCGGCCGGCCGCGGATTCACCGAGTTCGCGCCCGTCATGTTCGATGTGTCGCTGCCGGCAGACGACGGGGTGTCGGTGGTCGAGCTCGAGGCCGTCGAGCGGGGTGGCCTCCGCTGGTCCCGTCCGCTGGCGTCGCGCGCGATCGAAATCGTCGCCCTCGGTGAGGGGCTCGTCGAGCCGGCGGGCAACGAGCCGTGGAAGCCCGTCTACGAACTCGATCCGGGAAGCCCGAGGCTCCTTGAACGGCTCCGGCGACTGCCTGGAGTGAGTCTTCCCAGCATGCCGTTCCCCGAGATGCCGCTCCCCAGCCTTTCGATGTCCTCGGTGCCGCTCCCCAAACTCCCGAGCGTGCCACTCCCCGCCGTACCGATGCCCAACGTGTCGGCGATGGTGCCCCGGCTGAGCGGCCTGCTGCCGCACGGCCATTCGACGCTCGTCACCCACTCGCTCGGCCCGATGCTTCGGCTTCCGCCCGCCGAACGGTCCGGCACTCCCGCCTGGGAGGGAATCGTGCTCGCCGGCGTGCAGCCGGGCCTGCCGCACGCGGTCGAGATCGAGTATCCAACCGATCAGGATGCCACCGTCGGCGTCGTCGTGCTGGAGGCGGACGCCGCTGGCGTGGTGGTGCAGACGCGGCACTCGGGGGGCTTCACGGTGGCTCGGCCGCCGGTCGCCGCACCGCCTCCGGCACTCGCCGTGCACCGCTTCGTGTTCTGGCCCACCACGAAGCAGCCGCTCGTCTTGATCGCCAACGCGTCGACGCGATCTCCGGCGACGATCGGTCGGATGCGGTTGACGGCCGGTCCGGCGCGACTGTCACCGGAGTCGCCGCGGTCGCCCGCCGCGCTGGTGGTCCGCTCTGCCGTCGCGACCCGTCGAGTGCACGCATTCGCCGACGTGCCCGATCTGGCCCGCGCGTTTGGGGGTGGGGCGCGATTCGCGCCGCAGGAGGGCCGGCTCGCCGTCGACTGGGCGGCGCACGTGGCGGGATCGCGTCACCTCGCCGAACTCGTCGCGGTGCAGGGAGGTGGCGGCACGATGCTCACGGCCTATGCGGATGGGGCTGCGACCTGGCCGTCCGCGACCACGCGGCATGCACCGCGGTGGGACGTGGGTGCCGGCAGTTTCGACAGAGACCTGCTCGCGGCCACCGCCCGGATGCACGGCCGGCATGGCCTGACGATGATTCCCGCAGCCCGGTTCGACGCGCCGCTCCCCGCCGTCGAGACGGCGCTCGCCGAGGGGGCTGCCAGCCTCGGCGTCGCCTGCATCGGCCGCGACGGCAAGCCACGGCGGCTCGAAGGGGGCGGTGTGCACTACAACCTGCTTCACCCGGTGGTCCAGAAGGCCGTCGAGGATGTGGTCGTGGAGATGGCCGGGCGGCTCCGCGGCTCCGCGGCGGTCGCCGGCATGGCGGTTGTGATCCCGCACGACGGCTGGCTCCACCTGCCGGGCCTTGCCTGGCCGCTCGACGACGAGACGTTCGCACGCTTCGCCGCCACGCTCCCGTCGCCGCCCGTCGCCGAGGGCGAAGGCAGGTTCGGTGAACGCGCGCGACTCGTCGAGGGTCCGTTCCGCGCAGCCTGGATCGCCTGGAGGTGCGCCGAGGTCGCCCGGTTTCACGCCCGGCTCGCCGCGGCGGTGGCCGCGGTCGATCCGCGATGGCCCCTGCACATCGTGCCCACCACGCTGTTTGCCGTTGGCGATCCCGCCGGTGCCGGTCAGGCCGTCGAGGGCGAAGCGGCTGACGACCGCGTGCGACTCGCCGGATACGACCCCGCGGCGATGCACGCCCTACCGGAGGCCGATCGCGTGGTCTACGTCTGGCCCCGCGTGCACGCACCGGCCGACGGCGTGTGGGAACGGGCCGTGGTGGCGACTGCCAACCGATCGGCCGCGGTCTCGCGGGCGGCTGCGGCGTCTCGCCGCAGGGCGACCGTGCTCGTCGAGAAGGCATGCAGCATCGACGTTGAAGACGCGGTGCCGCACGGACCATTTGGAGCCGCGACCATCCGCGAGCCGGCGACGGTGATGCCGGCAGAGGGTGGATCTCGCGGTCTCGCGGAGGCCGTCGGGCTCGTCGATGCGGAAGCGGTCTTCGACGCGACGCTGCTCTGCTCGACTGCGCCCCGAACACCGTCGAGGACGGCGTTCGAATTGATGCCGATGATTGCGGCCGCGGCCGTCCGCGCCGACCAGCCGCTCGTCGTTCGCGCGTGTCGGCAGCAGGGGCTGGCGTGGGCGCTCGTGTCGAATCTCGCTGCGGCGCCGGTGACGGCGAGGCTGGCGGTGGCCGGCCGGCCAGCCACGGCGGTCGATGCTGTGGACGGCTCGTCGTTGGCCACCTCGGGAGGATCCGAGGTGATCGTGCCGCTGGCCGCCTGGGGCGTGCGGTGCGTGGTCCTCGAGGGCGACTGCAGCGTGACAGCGGCCAAGGCCGAATATGCCGACGACGTTCGCCGTGATCTGGCGGGTCGAGTTGAACGGCTCCAGCAGCGGCGGACGGTGCTCGAGACTCCCGTGCCCCTCGACGTCCTCGATAACCCGGCGCTGGAACTCGGCCTGGCACCGACCGACGGCAAGCCGGCCGCGTCGATCGCGGGCTGGGAAGTGGTGGAACCGCGGCGGGGGGGCGTGGCGCTCGTGCCGGGCGCCGGCGGGCCCGACCAGCCCGGCCGCGGGCTCGAGTTTTCCTCGTTCAACGGGCTGGCGACGCTGCGGAGCAATCCGTTTCCGGCGCCAGCCTCGGGTCGGATCAGCGTGGCGGCCTGGCTCCGGGTGACCGACGCGGCGGTGCAGCCGCCGCTGCGCATTGCGATCGAGGGCGTGCAGGGAGACCGGGAGTATTACCGGTTCGCGGCAATCGGAGGACTCACCGGAGGTCGGCCGCTCACTGGCCAGTGGTCGCAGTTCGTGCTCCAGGTCGATGCTCTGCCGGCCGAACCGGTGGAGTCGTTACGC
>Ga0114959_10002293_pt1 | contig 15954 bp, 11 predicted proteins | sample C_130625_EF_Meta_FD_87317 | JGI IMG/M metagenome (GOLD analysis project Ga0114959, IMG submission 87317) | Freshwater microbial communities from Lake Croche, Canada to study carbon cycling - C_130625_EF_MetaG | ecosystem: Environmental > Aquatic > Freshwater > Lake | place: Lake Croche, Canada...
TTCTCTTGTAGCAGTTGTCGGACTTGCGAAACTACTGAGCCCAAGTCTTGAAGCAGGAATCGAAGCCATTGGCGCGCCAAAAACTTTATTGGGAGTCGTGATTGCAGCATTAGTTCTTCTACCAGAAGGAATAACTGCCATTAAACTCGCCTTACAAAATAAACTACAAATCAGCCTTAACCTCACCTTAGGCTCAGCTATCGCCAGTATTGGACTGACCATACCTGCCGTAGCCGTGATTTCGATATTGTTCGATCTTCCTCTAAGCTTGGGTGTCAATTCAGTAAGCCAAGTTCTTTTACTTCTGACGATGATTGTTGGCATTATGAATTTAGCTACAGGGAGAGCTAGCCTTTTGGCGGGCATCGTTCAGCTGGTGATTTTTATGAGTTATTTGTTTTTAACCCTAGTTCCTTAATCAAGGTATTAAGAATACGCTAAATGATCAATATCGTTCCAGTGATTCTCTGTGGTGGTTCAGGCACAAGACTTTGGCCTCTTTCTAGAAGCGGATTCCCGAAACAGTTTTTAGCACTTGCCGGTAAAGAGAGTCTATTTCAGCAAACATTGATGCGTTCTGCAAAGATAGCTAATTCAGAGATCCATTCACAACAGGTCATTATTGTTACTAATGAAGAGCATCGCTTCTTGGCTGTAGAGCAACTCAGAGAGATTCATCAAGATGCAACTTTTATCCTAGAGCCGGTTGGTAAGAATACAGCCCCGGCATTAACGATGGCAGCGCTTTTTACACAAGCAAATCTTCCAGATAACACCATTATGGTGATGATGCCAAGTGATCAAACGATTCAGGATGAAGAAGCATGGCTTAAAGCTATGCAAGCAGCAATTGAGCAAGCAACACTTGGCGGAATCGTGACCTTGGGAGTAACTCCAACTCATCCAGAAACTGGATATGGTTATATTCAAAAACAGGGAACAGCAAATACAAATCATGCTTTTGCAGTTGCAAAATTTACTGAAAAGCCTAACCAAGAAACTGCCCAACAATATATCGATTCCGGAGAATACTTTTGGAATAGCGGTGTATTTGTTCTACAACCAAATACTTGGCTAACAGCAATACAAGAATCGAGCCCAATTATTTATGAAAATACAAAGATTTCTTGGGGCATGAAAACAAGTGATGTCGGTGGTTATGCTAATTTCATACGTCCTGAGAAGAAAAGCTTTCAAAATATACCCAGCGATTCGATTGACTATGCCGTGATTGAAAAATCTCCAGGTAAAAGAGCCGTTGATGTTGTCCCACTCGATGCCGGTTGGAGTGATCTCGGTGCTTGGGATGCGGTTTGGAATGTCGGTCAAAAAGATTGCAATAATAATGTTATGCAAGGGGATGTGCTTCTTGAAAACACGCATAATTCCTTTATTTATAGTTCTGGAAGATTAATTGGCGCAGTTGGACTTGACAAAATTGTCATCATTGAAACATCGGATGCAATTCTTGTCGCAGATAAATCCAAAAGCCAAGATATTAAAAAAATCGTTCAACAACTTGAGCAACAAAAAAGAGAAGAGAAGAATTTTCATAGAAAAGTTCATCGCCCATGGGGATGGTATGACAGTATTGATGAGGACGATAGATTTAAAGTTAAGCGAATACTTGTCAAACCTAAAGAAAGCTTATCATTACAATTGCATCATTATCGGGCAGAACATTGGATTGTGGTTAAAGGTACTGCAGAAATTACCAACGGTGAAAACATCATCACCCTTATAGAAAACCAAAGTACTTACATACCGCTGGGACAAAAACATCGCTTAACAAATCCAGGAACGATTCCCCTAGAAATCATTGAAGTACAATCAGGGTCCTATTTAGGAGAAGACGATATCGTAAGGTTTGATGATACTTTTGGAAGAATTAGTTGACAAGAATATTCTTCATTATTTATAAGAAAGTCTAAATGAATATACAAGCAATTATCGTAACGTATAACCCAGAGATATCAAGATTTAATCAATGTATTGAAAGCTTGATTGGTCAAGTTAATAAAATTCACATAATTAATAATGGAGATTGTTTAGAGATTAATTTAGACAACTATTCAGATGTATATCTACAAAATTTGGATAAGAATTACGGGATAGGTTTTGCGCAAAATATTGGGATAAAAAAGATCTTAGAGGAAGAATCCGATTATGTATTACTCTCAGATCAAGATACGATATTTCCTAAAAAATATGTTACAAACATGTTAGCTACTTTTGGTGACGAAAATAAAACAGTAATTGCAATAGCACCTTTATTTAAAGATATTTATACTAAGCATGATAGTGCTGGTTTTATATTAAAAACTAAGTATGGGTTTAAAACTTTTTATCCTAAAATTGGAATTTATGAAATCCATCAAGCAATCGCCTCAGGTCTTATCATTAAATCTAATTTAATCTCAAAAGTTGGTTATATGAATGAAAATCTATTTATAGATTGGGTAGATTTGGAGTGGTGCTGGAGAGCAACTAAAAACGGTTTCAGGATACTCGGAAATGCTAATGTTACTATTTCACACGCCCTTGGTGATAGATCAATTAATTTAGGTTATCGAACCATTAGCCTAAGATCACCCCTTAGAAATTACTTCATTACAAGGAACTGTATTTATTTAGCAATTAACAGTAGGCAAATTGATCTTTATCATCGTATTAATTTATTGTTAAAGTCATTTAGATATATGATTGCATTTCCTATATTGTCGGGTAATTTTTGGGTAAATTTAAGATTACAGCTAAAAGCGTTTAAGGATGGAGTTATGAACAAACTAGGTCCACTTCAATAATGTTTACCTTAATATTCAATTTAACTTTTTATAAAAATTGGATTAGAAATAATTTTTATAAATATGAGTAATATTGAAAACAAAACTGTTGTTATCTTAATGGGAACCTATAACGGTTCTCAATATTTATCTGAGCAACTTGATTCGATAGAGAAACAAACACATGTTAATTGGAAACTGATTGTAAGTGATGATGGTTCAACCGATAAAACAGTTGAAATTTTAAATACTTATAGAGACCGATGGGCGAGGGGAAAGCTAAAATTATTACATGGCCCTAAGAAAGGCTTTTGTTATAACTTTCTGTCATTAGCCTGTGATAAACAAATTAAAGGTGATTATTATGCGTTTTGTGATCAAGATGATTATTGGTTACAAAATAAATTGGAAGTTGCACTTCAAGTTATAACTCAACACGAAAAAATGAATCAGGCATTTGTATATTGTGGACGCACCATTTATGTGGATAACAAATTAAAAACAATTGGTACTTCTTATGATTATAAAATGCCTAAAATTTTTAACAATGCATTAGTGCAATCAATTGCTGGTGCTAACACCATGTTGTTTAATCAAACCACTAAGAATCTATTGGAAATGCTGGGACTAAAAGATGTTGCTTCTCACGACTGGTGGCTATATCAAGTTATTACCGGAACTGGTGGAGAGTTATTCTATGATGCAAACCCGTATGTGTTTTATCGCCAACATGCTGGAGCATTAGTGGGGCGCAACAATACTTTTAGCACTAAATTAGAGAGAGCAATTGCTGTTGGTCAGGGTAAGTTTAGAAAGCTGAATGATCTAAATATAGATGCGCTGAAGTCTATAAAGCATTACTTATCTTTCGAAGCTACACAAAGTTTGGAAAAATTTATTCAGATAAGAAACGGCTCTTTTTTCTATAAAATAAAAATGTTGTCCAGATGTAAACTATTTCGGCAAACTACTTGGCAAACAAGGATTATGAAAGTTGCCATCTTATTTAATTTGGTTTAACTGATGTCAAAAACCCATAAACTCTTTAGAAAAAGCGCACGCCTATTTATTAATATTCTTACACGAATCTTTCTTTTTTTCGTTCGTATAACTGCACGAATTTTAGGCTTTATTTTCCAGCAAACACAAAGTTTAGAGGGTTGGTGGATCGGTCGTAGTGCCTCACAAAATATGCAGATTTATTCTAGTGGATGTTCTGAAAAAATATGTATCTATGCTTCTTTTCAGAAAAGTTTTTCTTCAATGCTTCAAATACATTTAGCAGAGTTACAACACCAAGGATTTGCCATCATATTTATTTCTAACTTACCAATTGACAATATCTTTCAGAGCCAATTGAGACCATTTGTGCATGTAATCATTACTCGAACAAACTTTGGAAGGGATTTTGCTGCTTATAAAGCTGGATATGAATATGCATTATCAAATGATTTTTTTGGGGCAAACCAATTATTGTTTACAAACGATACGATAGTTTTTCCAATTATCCCAACAAATAGGTTTTGGCTCGATCTAGATGATCTTAAAGCTGGCGTTGTAGGCCCATTTATAAGTTATAGCCCAATAAGACACCTACAAAGCTTTTTTATATTAGTTAAGAATGGGCTTTTCAGGGAAAAGATATTTTCTGATTTTTGGGCATCTTATAAAAATCCAAATGCTAGAATGCAGGTAATTAATCAGGGTGAATTGGGTTTTTCAAAACATTTAGACAAGGTCGGAATTGTTTTTGAGGGAGTAGTCCATCCAGATAAGATCGAAGAGATGAATCAGTCTACAAATAGAATCTTGGAAAGATTACAACAACATTTTAAATTTAGTTCCTTAGTAGATTTTATTCAATACTCGTTTAAAGCTTTAAACCCATCTCATGCTTTGTCTTTAATTGCTGTCAAAAGCTTGCAAATCCCTTTATTAAAGAAAGATTTACTATCTAGAGGAACATTACAACCTCAGGAACTTCTTAAAGCTTTATCTGAAATGGGTTGTGATCCAGAGTTTCAAGATAGGGTTTTTCAGGAATTAAGGATTAAAAAGCTTCCTTATGAAAAAACAATTATTCAACGAATATTAGAATTAACGGGCGCTAAGTAATTAATGCTTTGGATGGGTTACTTAAACTTCGTAAATAAAACCTTCATCATCACTTAGTTATTGAAGCCATTCAGAACAAAACCAAATACTAAAACTCATCTAAAAATGATCCACCAAAATTCAATAATAAAGTAAGTTTATCTTTTAATAATGAAGCAAAATTCAAACTAGTTCAGATCTTTATCACTCTTCCGGATCTGAGACTGTCAAGAAACACTTTTGCGTACCTCTTTAGAAATCTACACATTTGATGATATGTAAGTTATGATTATTGCTTACTCATACCTTATAACAATATTTATCACTTTTTTAGTACAAAGTAAAATTCAATATTGTCAGGGCCTGGAAGCGTTGGGTGCGTAAATGCCACTTTCCAGCCATGTTTGTGCGCACACCAATCGGCAAGTTCCTTAAATGACTCAAAAGTCCAAGTGTGATAGTGAATATCACCCCCTTCAGTATATTTTTGGGCAGCGAACTCTTTAAGATTAGAGCCTTCAGGTCTATTGAATGCCTTGGAGTAGAACTCTTCATAATGACCACGGTCCCGCTCTATAGAAGGCATTTCATAATCTTCGATCAAGTGGCTCAGAGTTGTGAGATCGCGTTTATAATCAAAGGTTTTTTTCATATCCGGAACGACTAGTAGCAATGATCCTCCGGGCTTTAGCGCTCGGTAGCAAGATTCTATTGCTTTGATAGGATTGTTAGTATGTTCAATAACATGACATGCCACGATGAAATCGATCGTTGTATCTGCAATACCCTCCAAAGTTTTTATATCTGTAACATAATCTGGGCGAATAAGATCATGAGCCTTCTGCCCAGTATATAGGACGGTATTTAATGATTCATAAGAAAATGCGTCTGCAAAGCGAACATTGCAGTCAAGTGGCACTGGAAACGGCGATGCACCGGCGCCAAATTCAATACCAGTTCCATGCAGATTCGACGCAGCAATGTCTCGTAAATCAAGGCTCGATAGGTTCGTTTTTCTTAAATCTGAATGGCTTTTAATTGGAACTAGTCCAGCATTTAAAAGACCATATAAGACTTCTGGCTCTACATCTTCAACGTCAGTCGCCCAATTAAATCCATTTCGATTTAGCCACTCACCATCCCTTACCCAATGACGGCGACCTAAGTTCACATAAAAAACTCGATCACCGAATTCAGAAGTTTGCGAGCGTAGGAGCCTTCCGGGAAGGAATTTTTTATTTGCAGTATTAATCCTAGTTTTAAGGCGCTGACATATACTTAAATAAAAGGAATAAACAAATTTTAAAATGAAAGTTTTATTCATTATTTTTTGGGATCAGTTTGGAGAGCACTCTGGTTATGAATTGAAAAATTATATTTTTTCCTTAGATGATTTGATGATTCCGGCTTGAATAAAAATGCCGAAACCTCTCTGAAACTCTTATCCCAATCACCGTATTTCGTCAAAATACTTTCTACAGCTGATTCTCGAATCGCCCCCAATCCCTCATAATTTTCTAGAGCGAACGACAATGTTTTTGCAAGACATGTTGCACTTGGCATTGAAATTAGACAATTTTCCCCGTCCTTAAGGAGCCACGTGTTTGCCTCATTATAGTTGGTAACTACTAATGATCCGCACGCCATTAATTCAAATGGGAGATAGGAAGGGTGTTTCGTCATCATCATAACGAAACCCACATGACAGCTACGATATAGATCGCCAGTGGCAGCATAAGGTAGCATGCCTAAAGTTCGCACCACGCCGTTTAAACCAAAATCTTCGGGATTCCACCCCGCTCCAGCACAAACAATATCCACTCTTTCACCATATTTTTCTTTCACCTTCCTTAAGGCGGCAGCAGCAAGTTCAAATCCGTTACGGGGTGTTCCCGGTCGCGCGTAGTAAAAAATTCGTTTTTTTGTCAAAGACCGCTCGTCGGTACCCGCATGGAAAATAGCCTTGTCAATGTTAGGCTTTAGAACAACTGCGGTTCCCCCATAGGTGTTTTCATAGATTTCTTTGATAGACAGTGTATTTGCAATACCGTAGAAGCCAAATCTGTAGCTGAGTTCTGCTTGCGCGTATGTGCTACCCGCAGGGTAGAAAGCCGGCTCAAAGTCCTGAATCATATAGAACTTGTAGCCCGTATTGCGCACACTTAGCAAAACGTAGGCAGTTGTCCACAGCGTCGCTATTGAATAATCCGAAGCAGGAATATTAGTTATGGCGTCGGTTGAATCAAGAATATGGACTTCTGCATTCGCAAGCTGGTCGAAGGCACGAATCAGATTTACTCTAATCTCTTCCTTATTTGCGGAGCCACAAATTAAAAATCGCTGTTTGATCCCGTGAGTCTGATACAAGTAATTGGAGAGCCTCAGGATTGTCATAATTCCACCATAAAACGGATTATCAAACGAGGGAAGATACCAATTGCAAACACGATCTGAAGCCAATTTAGCAACCCGCTCAGGGTGTTGTTGTGGAAATTGCAAATCCTCCAATGAGCAATCTATAAATTGGGCTAGTTGAAGAGCATCATCAGTATAACCGCCCCAGGTACTTGCACGCCTAGTTAAATTTTTAAGATCATCCGCTAGAATTCTTTTCGCGAGTCTGTGTAGTTGCTGTTTCATAAATCTTTAAGTGGATGAAGTCGTAACGGGCTGACTTGAGAAAATGCAGGGTTGAAATAGGGATCTGAATGGAAAACTGCACCCTCATTGACCCAGTCTTTCTCTGGCGAATGTTCAAAATAGACTCTAGCGAACGGGTTAATTAGACCTCGTCGGCCTTCATTTGCTAACTGCTGGCAGAATTTACTAAAATTTAGCATACCTTGCCTATTCTCGTCATGTTGAGACAAAATTCTAGCTGCAATATCAGCTTTTAATGCCACAGCATAAGGTGAACAAGCACTTGTATTTCGATACCAAAGCGGACCTCCTAACCATCCAAATGAACGAAGATGGCTTCCATTAAATAGAGGAGCTGATTGGCCGTTTGTGCTTACTACACGGCCAGCCTCATATACTGACTCGTCCGCATTCATTGCCAAAGCACTTGCCCATGAAATATCAGGGTGTTCTGTAATCCATCCACCCAATTCCTCAACAATACCAGTTGAAAACTTGGAAATCCCTCCATCTAGAAGCAACAGCGTTTTCGTTTTGATGTTAGTAGTGACGACTTTCAATGCCTTATACCAGTCCACTGATTCTCTATATGTAAAAAAAATACGATCTTGCCACAATGTATTAACCGAATTTATATCTTCAACACTAGTATTATTGTGAATAACATCTATGCGACGAATTGCCGATTGTTCGTTAGCCATCAACTCCGCAAGAACCAGTTTAAGCTGCTCGAATGTTCCCGTCTGGTAAACAACCACATCTATAGATCTTGGCGGCACTAACCAGCAAATTTTGAACATTCCCTCCTCAGAAGGAATGACAGCAGCAGCCAAACCACATCTTTTGAAATGATCCTGTAGCGTTTTCAACTGAGCTAGTGCAGCGTAGGGTTTTACGTGTAATCCGGAGGCGGTTGATGTGGGTAAAATACGCCAGTGATACAAGATAGATGCAACCCTTGCGATGTTCTTTGTTCGTTCGGTGATTCGGAGGAATAAATCCCAATCCTGCGCCCCATCTGTCTTTGAGCGCCAGCCACCAACTTCGCGAACCACACAAGTTCTAATGACATTAAGATGAGTAAGGTAATTAACTGAATAGAGCATTTCGGGGCTCCATTCAGGCTTGAAAAGAGCATTCGTCCGCACCAATCCATCAGCACGAATTGAATCTTTGTCTGAATATACAAAATCAAGCTCGGGACGACTTTGCAACAATTTTACAACTTCAAAAAATGCCCATTGTGACAGGGTATCATCGTGATCAAGCAAAGCAATAAACTCCCCATCAACAAGCTCAAACGCCGAATTTGAATTAATTGAAATCCCACCATTATCTTTCAGCAACTTGATTTTGAAACGTTGATCAGTGGCTGTTCGCACCTTCAACCACTCCCAACCTAAAAGGTCCTCTGTGTCGGCCCAAACAATGCAGGCCTGCCAATTAGAGTATGTTTGGTTCTCAAGGCTTAAAAGAGTATCATTAAGCACCTCGCGAGGAACTTTGTATACAGGAATAATAGTACTTATTAGTGGCGCAAATTGGAACTGCTTTGCTAGTGAAGTCTGAATAGCCAATTGCTTTTGGTTAGGTTCATATATGTCAAACCATAGACTCAATTCGGGATGATTTGAGACTTCAATTCTGTCAGATTGTAAATTAACCTGATTTGACATGAAGCGCTTTAATATAAATTTTGAGACCTTATTTAAAGCCACTTTTGTTCCACTTGATTCTAGAATAGACGCGAAATGAGTTAGCCTACTTATTATAAGATGTCGTCTTGCCCCTCCGCGCGTAAACCGTGTCAGTAAGCGGTCTAATACTCTACCAATAATCGAGCCAAACGAGGTTGATTCTTGCTGCAAAGTTATTAATGCTGCGTTAAGCGATTCCTGCTTCTTTATTAAATTCTTGATCTCAATGTTAAGAACTTTCAATTCATCTTCGGGAGATAATGTAGCCTTTGAGTTGGTCGATTGATTTATTCCGCTCAGATAAGATAAGTGGAAATCCTTATTTTCTTGCACCACAGTTGCAATCTCGCCGACGACAATCCTTGGGCCAAGAACGTTAGATGCGAATTCTAATTTCCTAATTACACACATAGAGTTTATGAATTCAATGGAGTGAACATGTTGAAGTGTTTCCTCATCAATGAGGATATCGTAAGTTGAAAAGAACCCTTTCAAAATACTTTGTCTTTGCCTTGGAATACCCCAGGACTCATGGTTTATTACGTCAGTAAGCTTTTTAAAAAAAGCTAATGAAGAATAAGGATCAAATAATCCTCCTTCAAATTCATCCCAATAACTACAGTGTAAATCTTCGACAATAAAGACGCCGCCATCGAGTAACATTGGAAAATACCTTGCAAAGGTTTTCACGATGTCGCTAGATCGATGAGAACCATCATCAATAATTATGTCGAACGACGGCACGATGGCTTTGATTTCTGTCTGTATGTTATCAACATTTACGTCTCCAACTACTAATCGTATACGCTCGTCATCGAAGACCAGTTTTGCGCAGTCTGGATTGATGTCAGCGCCGACAAAGTGGCGTCCGAGCTTAAAGTATTTAGCTAAAATCTCAAGTGAACCACCATTTTGGGAACCAATTTCCAGTAAACATATCGGCTCATGTCGATATTGGCTAAATATTCTTTCGTACTCACTAAAATAAATAGACCACTTATCAGATACTTTGCCGGTATGCTCTTCGTAAATATGCTTTAGTGATTTAGTTATCATCATATTCCTCAAGTAGTATATCTTCAAACTGGACGCCTACTAAGCCCCATCTTATTTTGCTTGAAGAAACGCTCACGATTAAAGCATCGTGAAGCAAATGATGTTGTACATTGTTATACAAATCGCCTTCCGCTACAGATGCAAAGACAGCATATTGCCCGTTGGGCAGCATTGGAAGTTTAAAAACAAACTTGCCAACAAAGTGTTGATGCGCTTTTATCGATGTAATAGTCTTTGACGTGAAAGGCAATGTATTTTCTCCGAACAAATCTTGCCCAAGTCGATCCCTAAAAACAAAACCTAGTATCGGACTATACAAATCTTTATTGGCTTTTGCGCGGACTACTACACGGACTTTTTCACCACCAGTAAAAACAGTATTATCGCCACCTGATAAGCTCTCTAATGCCACCGATATTAGTTCTGCTCCTCCGGTAGTCCATCCAGATGCCTCTTGAAAATTGTCCTGTATGTACATTCGTGAACCGTATTCGATAACTGGAGTAGCTTCTGTCGATTCGTTTGAGATTAGTTCATTGGTGGAGGAAATTTCTTTAACTGAAGCAGAGCTAAGTTTTACCTCTTGACCATATACTTCCTGAAAAGTATATTTTAAATATGATTCAGTAACCTTTTTTGAAGCACCTTGTTCCATTATCTGGCCGACACCTAGCCATACTGCCGAATCGCATAAATTTCTTACAGAACTCATATCATGACTAACAAATAACAGTGTCCCACTTTCTTGGAACGAGCGTATGAAACGCATACACTTTTGATTAAATACAGCATCTCCAACAGAAAGAGCTTCGTCTACAACCAGAATATCTGCATCCACATGAGCGATAACCGAAAAGGCAAGCCGAACAAACATCCCACTAGAATATGTTTTTACCGGTTGATCTATAAATTTGCCAATATCAGCAAATGCAGCAATAGCGTCAAACCGGTTATCTATCTCTTCATAATTTAATCCTAGCAAAGCTGCATTCATGTAAACGTTGTCTCTCCCAGTGAACTCAGGATTGAAGCCGGATCCAAGTTCTAACAAGGCCGCAATGCGTCCATTCGTTTGAATACTACCGCTAGTTGGGGTAAGTGTGCCACAAATCATTTGTAATAGAGTAGATTTACCGCTACCATTTCTCCCGATGATTCCCACGGCTTCACCTTTTTTGATTTCAAATGAAACATCTTTGAGCGCCCAAAAATCCCTAAAGTATTGTTTTGGTGATTGCTTAACCAGCTTTTGCAGGGGGGGCGCAATAAATTGTTTAAGCCTATCACGCGGAGTGTCATAGATCTCGAAGCGCTTGCTGAGATTGACGACGCGAATGGCAAAATCGTTATAAGACATCAGCAAACCCTTTGCGTGTTTTTTGGAACCAGGCGTAGCCTACCCATGCAATGAAAGTTGCCGCTAAAGTATAAGCCCCTAAACCCAACCAGTTTGGTAAATACCCCGAAATTAAAACGCTCCTTGCTTGTTCAATGATGAATGTAAGTGGGTTGGCCATGATGAACGGGCGGAACCTTTCTGGCACCGCCGTTATGGGGTAAAATACTGGTGAAAGAAACATCAACATAGTGGTAGCTACACTAACGGTTTGCCCAACATCTCGCAGAAATACACCTAGGGAAGCTAATATCCAAGCAAGTCCCATGGTTAGGATGACCAAAGGTAGTAGTACTAAGGGAAAGAAAATTACCGTCCAGTGTAAGAAGCCGTTCAAAAGCACAAAGCCTAAGATCATCACAATTAGACTTATTAGGCTATGGAAGAGAGCAGCACCCATGGATATCACCGGTAATATCTCAATCGGGAAAACTACTTTTTTGACATAATTTACGTTGGACAGAATTAAGTCAGGGGAGCGATTGATAACCTCGCTAAAAAGATTGAGTATTATAATGCCAACAAAGAGTACTAAAGCGAATTGAGTTTTGCTATCGTCACCCCAACGCGATTTGAAAATCTCGGAGAATACGAAGGTGTAAATTGTTAACATAAATATTGGGATAATAAATGTCCAGGCCAAACCCATAACCGAGCCTTTATAACGCCCTACCACATCGCGCTGAGTCATTTGAAATATAAGCCGACGGTTGCGCCATAGACTTATAGCAAGTGCGACTAGGGAGGTGGGTTGTGCAGCGTGGGGGTTGATTACAGTTGAGGTATCAATCATGAAATGTAATCTGCTTTTGCCAACTCTTTAGCTTATTGGCCTCCAGCGAACTAGTTGGTTTAGACTTTGATAGGCTAAAGTAGATTGATAAAAGATTTGCACTTGACATACTTTGATACAACTCAATAATAATTTGAGCATCGTCTTTAGGTCTAAATTTCATCTCTTCCAATCTACAGTTAGAATCAATCTGCGCAGTAAATAGTTCAAGTTGGTCACCCAAGTAAAGATAATTGTGATTGAAACATAAAGTAAGCCAAGTAATCAGCACGTTTTGGAAATATTTAGAAAGATATATTACACTTTGGGAGACCAAAAACTGATCCGTCTCTTTCAAAAAAGTTGTATCTCAAGTAGTTTCAACCCTTTTAGGTTATTTAACCCACATACTTGAATTAAACCTTGCCTTAAAGTTTAAATACTGTCCAAAAGATTCAAAACCAAAAACAAGTTTTAGTCTTGACTGTTACAACATTAACTACTTAATCATTATACATTACAATAAATTTGGCAATAACAATTAGCAATGCAAGGTGGTATCCAACTTGAAACATGGACTTGAGTAGTATCAATCTTAAACAGCTTTTGGATACCGAGACTTAACGTACTCTAATTTTAATATTAGCCATTAATGAATTAATCAACCCTGTTATGGCTAATTATCTTGATACAAACTTAATTTTTTAATTGTAAATTTTTAGTAAAAAATTAGATCAAACTACTTTACCCAGTTTGGCACTTTAAATCTAATAATAATTAAGAAAGACACGAAGTACATAAAGCAAAAAAAGAAAAACAGAGATATAAGTAAATATGGCGAATTCCAAAAAATGCTAGCAGGAATAATCCCTATACCTGCTATTAGCCATAAATAAGGTGAAGTTCGGGGATTACCTACATTGGATACAATCCTGCCGTTTTCTGAATCTTCCCACTTAACTGCTCGACGATAAATCAGTGTATGTAAATGCATGTCATCTGCGATAGTAGGATTTTTATTTTTATGAAATTTTCTTCGCCAAATTGTAAAAAGTGTCTCTACTACGGGATATGCATTTACTAGAAGTGCATACAATGGCGATACATCATGATTTCTTGTTACCAACAAAATAGTTAGAAGTGCTATCCAAAAACCAATAAGGTAAGCGCCACCATCGCCCAAAAAAATCTTCCCCATGGGGTAGTTCCAGAAAAAAAACCCAAATATTGCACCAACAAGAACCATACCTAAAATGAAAATTAAAGAATCATTTACTTGGAAACCAACATAGCTTATGGACAAGAGAGTAAGGATGCCCACCATGCTTGCTAAGCCATTAAACCCATCAATGATATTGTAGGAGTTTGTGAGCCCACAGACTGCAAAAACAGTAAAACCAATTGAAACAAAAGGAATTAAAAAAATTGGATCAAAAACCTCTATACCAATAGTTCTGATCCAAACATTAAAGACTACCCCACCGAGAATCGCGGAAATAGAAATTCCTAAAAATCGAATCTTGATTCCAGCGTTCTTAGTCAAATCCTCCGCTAGCCCAACAAAAAAAGCGGGTAGACTAACAATTACGAGTGACAAAATTTCTACTCCACCAGTTTGTTTTAAAAAATATCTAAATAAACCCCCAAATGTGAGACTAATTATTATCGCAATCCCACCAATTCTAGAAATGTTTGTATTATGAAATTTTTGTGGTGCGTCAAATTCATTATCACCAGAAATGTGGGTATGAATATGTTCATATCTGACAAGTAACATCGTAACTAAGAAACTAATAATAAAAGCGATTGAGAGTATTGTCACAGTTAATAATAAATTTCTGTTAGTTGTTTTGTGTATATATAATAACTGACAAGTATTTAAATAAATAAAAATTTTATTTTTCAATAATATACGGTTTACACATGATACTAATTACAGGTGGTGCAGGTTTTATTGGTGGTAATTTTGTTTTAGATTCGTTAAATAATCAAAATAATGAAAATTTAATCAATATAGATAAGTTGACCTATGCTGGCAATTTAGAAACCTTAAATGACATTAAAAAAGACTCTAGATATCTTTTTTTTCAAGGTGATATAGGTGATAAGTCTCTAATATCAAAGGTTATTAGTGATTTAAAACCTAGGGCAGTAATTAATTTTGCAGCAGAAAGTCACGTAGACCGCTCTATTCATGGGCCTGCAGAATTTATCCAAACCAATATTGTTGGCACTTTCAACCTCCTCGAGTGCGCAAGAACCTATTGGAAAGAGCTGCCAGAACCTCAAAAATCCGCCTTTCGGTTCCTACACGTCTCTACAGATGAAGTCTATGGCTCTTTAGGTCCTAACGATCCACCTTTCACCGAAAAACACCCCTATGAACCTAATAGTCCTTATTCGGCCTCTAAAGCAGCGTCTGACCACCTTGTCAGAGCTTGGTTCCACACCTACGGTTTTCCCGTTCTAACCACCAATTGTTCAAACAATTACGGCCCATATCACTTCCCAGAAAAACTGATTCCCTTATGTATTTTAAATGCGCTTAACGGTAAACCATTGCCCATCTATGGAGATGGTCAGCAAGTTAGAGATTGGTTGTACGTTAAGGACCACTGTTCAGCGATTCGAACAGTTCTCGAAAACGGCACATTAGGTGAAACCTATAATATCGGCGGCTGGAATGAAAAAGCCAATATTGATGTCGTTAGGCAGATTTGCTCTATTCTCGATGAGCTTCGACCCAGAAATGATGGTAAATCCTATGCAGAGCAAATCACTTTTGTTAAAGATCGCCCAGGTCATGATCGAAGGTATGCAATAGATGCCTCAAAGATTGAGAGAGAGCTAGGCTGGAAGCCAGCAGAAACGTTTGAGACAGGTATCAGAAAGACCGTTCAGTGGAATTTAGACAATTCAAAATGGGTAGAAGGCGTTGTCAGTGGCAGTTACCGCCAATGGATTGATCAGCAGTATGCAAAGTAATTTATTTCTTTGGATTTATTAATGCAAGACTCTAAAATTCTTGTTTTTGGAAAAGATGGTCAAGTAGGTAAAGCTTTTCAGGAACAGCTCGCAAATCATGCCAATGTTACTTTTATTGGTAGAGATGAATGCGATTTAACTAGAGCGGATCAAATCAAAGCCACACTACTTAAATATGAGCCGAAAATTGTTATCAATGCTGCCGCCTATACAGCAGTTGATCAGGCTGAAACAGAAATGGAGCAAGCCCACCTAATTAATGCAATTGCTCCAGGTGTCATGGCGCAATACATCAGTAATGTCCGCAATGGACAATTGATTCACTATTCAACCGATTATGTATTTGATGGCTTAAAGCCAAACCCTTACGAAGAAGAGGATGCAACGAACCCATTAGGTCAATATGGGAGAAGTAAAAGATCTGGAGAGGTTGGGATTCAAAACTGTTTTCATACAAATATAGATTCAAATTCGAAATACTTCATTCTTCGAACAAGTTGGGTCTATGGCGATGGGGGGAACTTCATCAAA
>Ga0114959_10002294_pt1 | contig 15952 bp, 16 predicted proteins | sample C_130625_EF_Meta_FD_87317 | JGI IMG/M metagenome (GOLD analysis project Ga0114959, IMG submission 87317) | Freshwater microbial communities from Lake Croche, Canada to study carbon cycling - C_130625_EF_MetaG | ecosystem: Environmental > Aquatic > Freshwater > Lake | place: Lake Croche, Canada...
AAAACTGCGGTAACCCGATTGGTAAATTGCGTCTGATTGAGGCTAATCCACGGGCAACGCTGTGCATGCCTTGCCGTCAGAAGCAAGACCGTAGCTAAATAGCCCAGTGAGTTTTCAGCAACGCAAATTAGCAATAACTGCCCTAGTTGTAGTTGTGCTCGATCAAATCTCTAAAGTGTTCGCTGTCATGAAACTCGAAAATAAACAATCCATCAATGTATTGGGTTCACTGGTGAAGTTTTCGTTTGCGAGAAATTCAGGGGCAGCGTTCTCATTTGCCACAGGTGCGACATTTGTTTTCACTCTTCTGGCTTTCGGTGCCTGCATCGGAATTATTTGGTTCTCCGCAAAGATATCATCAACCGCATGGGCCCTTGTTTTTGGTGCGATTTTTGGTGGCGCGTTAGGCAATCTTCTAGATCGGATCTTCAGATCTCCGCAGGGTTTGCAGGGACATGTTGTGGATTTCATTGAATTGCCGAATTATCCAATTTTCAATTTGGCAGACAGTGCAATTTTCTGCGCAGCAATAACTGGAATCGTGCTGACAATGCGCGGTGTAACTATTACCGAAGCGCAGGTGCAGAAATGATTCGAATGTGGCCCGTTTCACAAGATGATGCCGAAGGGCGCATTGATGCAATTCTTGCAAATTTAAGTGGGGTTTCCCGTGCGGCCTGTACGGTGCTAATCGACGATGACCGAGTCAAACTAAATGGAAAAGTCGTGGCAAAAAGTGCCCGAGTTCAGTTTGGTGACGTCATTGAAGTTGAATTCCCTGACACCGAAGTTGGACAAGCTGAACCAACAGTGGACTTGCCAATTGTTTTTGCTGATGACGACTTTGTGGTTATTGATAAGCCAGCAGGAGTAGCGGCGCATCCAAGTGTCGGCTGGAGTGGACCAACTGTGATTGGCTCACTGGAAGCGATGGGTCACGTGTTGACCGCGTATGGTCCAGTTGACCGCAAAGGCATAGTGCATCGCCTTGATGTCGGAACAAGTGGCTTGATGGTGGTAGCTAAGTCTGAGCGAGCCTACGTCAGTTTGAAAGACCAATTCCGCGACCGCACTGTTACCAAGATTTACCACACATTGGTCCAGGGCAGGTTGGATCCAATGAGTGGAACAATCGATGCACCAATCGATCGTCACCCAACCTCGTCCTATCGATTTGCAGTTCTAGAAAGTGGCCGAGCAAGCATCACGCATTACGACACACTAGATGCTTTCGCCTACGCGAGTTTGCTTGAAATACATCTAGAGACTGGCAGAACTCACCAGATTCGAGTTCACATGCAGGCTATGCGTCATCCGTGCTGTGGCGACTTAACTTACGGAGCCGACCCTAAATTGGCTGCCAAACTTGGATTAGACCGACAGTGGTTACATGCGGTCACATTGGGCTTCATGCATCCCGGAACATTTGAGCAAGTGTCCTTTACCAGTGTGTATCCACCGGATTTGCAGAAGGCACTCGACAAAGTTTCGGACCTCTAATCACGACTCTGACAGTGAGCGCGAGTAATCTAAGAAAGCGCGAATTTTTCTTCCCACGCGTCATTTCACATACCGTGTCTACATCGGTGTGCGCGGGTAGGAGTAATTCATGAGTGACAAGTCGTTTGTTCACCTTCATGTGCACACTGACTACTCGATGTTAGATGGCGCTGCCCGAGTGGGCGATTTGTTTAAAGCAGCCGCTGAACTTGAAATGCCTGCGCTGGCAATGACCGATCATGGCAATCTTTTCGGCGCTTTTGATTTCTGGAAAAAAGGTGTTGAGTACGGCGTTAAGCCAATCATCGGTATCGAAGGCTATTTTGCACCGCAAGGTCGCCAAGTAAGAACTCCGTTTGATTTTGGCGACCCTATTCACAAGAACGCTGCGGGTGAAGGCATTGGTGCTGGCCGCAACAACTACGCACACATGACGCTCTGGGCTGCAAACAATACTGGTCTTCACAATCTTTTCCATTTGTCGAGTTTGGCCAGTTTGGAAGGTTACTACTACCACCCCCGTTTCGATCGTGAATTGCTGTCTCGATATGGCACAGGATTAATTGGTACCACTGGTTGTCCGAGTGGTGAGGTCAATCGCTGGCTCCAGGCGGGCAATTACAAAAAAGCCCGTGAAGTAGCGGCAGACATGCGCGACATTCTGGGTCCAGAAAACTATTTCGTCGAGTTGATGGATCATGACATTGACGTTGAAAAAGTTACCCGTGACGAGCTGTTGCGCCTTGCTAAAGACTTGAACATTCCGCTTGTTGCAACTAACGACTTGCATTACGTCCATCAACACGATGCGCCGGTTCACGAAGCTTTGTTATGTGTGCAAACCCGAACAAACCTTAGCGACCCAAAACGATTCAAATTTGATGGCTCAGATTTTTACCTAAAGAGTTCCGAAGAGATGCGTCATTTATGGCGTGATTTCCCTGAAGCATGTGACAACACTTTGCTCATCGCCGAACGATGTGAAGTTAGCTTTACTGAGAATCAAGACCTGATGCCGAACTTCGAAGTGCCAGCGGGTCACACAGAGGACAGTTGGCTCGTTGAACAAGTGCATGCTGGACTTAAATTCCGGTTTGCCGATAAAGAAGTTCCGGTTGAATACCTTGAGCGAGCAAAGTACGAACTCGATGTCGTTGCTCAAATGGGATTCCCTGGTTACTTCCTCGTAGTGGCCGACTTGTGCCTTTACGCCCGAGATAACGGTATTCGTGTTGGCCCTGGACGTGGTTCTGCTGCTGGCGCTGTTATTGCTTGGGCGCTTCGAATCACTGAACTTGATCCAATCTTGCACGGACTCTATTTCGAGCGCTTCCTAAATCCTGAACGTGTCTCCATGCCCGACATTGACATCGACTTTGACGAGCGCCGTCGCAGCGAAATGATTCGCTACACGACTGAAAAATATGGCGAAGACCGAGTTGCTCAGATCGTTACATTCGGAGTAATCAAAGCAAAAGCGGCCGTGCGTGATGCTGCTCGCGTTCTTGGTTTGCCACCAGCGATTGGTGATCGCATCACCAAAGCGATGCCCCCTGCCGTTATGGGTAAGGACATTTCGCTTACTGGAATTTTTGATCCAAACGAGTCTCGTTATGGCGAAGCTGGCGAAGTTCGCGACATGTACGAAAGTGATCGCGAAGTTAAAGAAGTCATTGATATGGCGCGTGGTCTTGAAGGATTTAAGCGTCAAACTGGTGTGCATGCTGCAGGCGTGATCCTCTGTAGAGAGCCGTTGATGGATATTTTGCCCATCTTCCGACGCGAACAAGATGGTTCAATTATTACTCAGTTCGATATGGGCGCCTGCGAAAAGCTTGGCCTACTCAAGATGGATTACTTGGGGCTGCGAAATCTCACAGTTCTAGATGACACATTAGAAAACATTGAACGTAATCGTGGTGAAAAAGTTGTTCTTGAAGAGTTAGCTCTTGACGATAAGGCAACTTACGAATTACTGGCCAGTGGCGACACACTTGGCGTGTTCCAACTTGATGGCGGGCCGATGCGCGCGCTGCTCAAATCAATGGTTCCGAATAACTTCGAAGACATCTCGGCTGTTATTGCGTTGTATCGCCCTGGACCTATGGGTGCGAATGCACACAATGATTACGCTGATTACAAAAACAAACGTAAACCTGAAGTCCCAATCCATCCTGAGCTTGAGACAGTGCTTGCTCCAATCCTTGGCGATACCTACGGTCTGATTGTTTATCAGGAGCAAGTTATGTCTATTGCTCAAACAGTTGCTGGCTACACGCTTGGTAAAGCAGATTTGCTGCGCCGAGCGATGGGTAAGAAAAAAGCTGAAGAACTTGCCCGCGAGTACATCCCGTTCCAACAGGGAATGAAGGATCGCGGATTCTCTGATGCCTCCATCAAAGCGCTGTGGGACAAACTGATCCCGTTCTCGGATTACGCATTTAATAAAGCGCACAGTGCTGGATACGGTTTGGTTTCGTATTGGACTGCATATCTCAAAGCTAACTACCCAGCGGAATACATGGCTGCACTATTAACAAGTGTTAAGGACGATAAAGATAAATCTGCGATTTATTTGAATGAATGCCGCCACATGGGAATCAGCGTTTTAGCTCCAGATGTAAACGAGTCTGAAGTTGAATTTATTGCCATTGATAAGGATATTCGCTTTGGTCTTTCAGCACTTCGAAATGTTGGCCAGAATGTTGTTGAGTCGTTAATCGAATCGCGCAAGACCGAAGGCAACTTCACTTCCTTTGTTGATTTCCTAAACAAAGTGGATGCCTCGGTTTGTAATAAGCGAGTGATTGAATCCCTAATCAAAGCCGGTGCATTCGATTCGCTTGGCCATACTCGCAAAGGTCTCTTGACTGTCCACATTGATGCTGTCGAATCTATTTCTGTTACGAAGAAGTCTCAGGCAGTAGGGCAGTACGACCTTTTCGGAATGTTTGATGATCAATCTGAAAACTCAATCGCAGGAATTGAATTGCACATTCCAGAAGACGAATGGGATAAGAAACTCCTGCTGGCTCACGAGCGTGACATGCTCGGGCTTTATGTAAGTGATCATCCGCTATTTGGTGTTGAACATGTTCTTGCGACCATGACCACAAAATCGATCGCAGATGTTTCTGAATTAAGTTCAGGCTCCATGGTCACACTGGGCGGAATCATTGCAAGTGTTCAGTTGAAAACGGCTCGGGCAACTGGTAACCGCTGGGCAATTGTTCAACTTGAGGATTTGGCTGGCTCGATTGAAATTAATGTTTACTCGAGTCAGTATGAAAAACTGGGCCACTTACTAAATCAGGACTCCATAGTTCTTATGAAAGTGCGAGTCGATGGTGGCGATGAAGGTCGTCAACGAATCAGTGCATTTGAAATTTCTGTACCTGATTTGGGGCAAGCTAAAACAGGGCCAGTTGAAATATATATTCCACAATCGCGCGTTAACCCAGCCATGATGGATTCGCTTCGCAACGTTCTCTCGAGTCATCCCGGTTCTGTGCCAGTTCATTTGACGGTTGTGATGCCAGATCGCCAAGTCTCAACACGTTTGGAAGATTCCTTGCGGGTTTCGGCTAATGGGGCGCTGTATGGCGACCTGAAAGCACTGCTTGGTGCTAATTGTCTTGACGGTCCACCAGTTCGCTCCGCGTAGCCGAATCTAAAAATTCGCTTAGAATTAAGGGGTGTTAAACACTCTGGACCTTCGCGGTGGTACGCGTAATTCGCGTGAACTTCGTGATGTTGTGCCCCGAGCCCAATTCGACCTAGATGCCGTATTGGAGCAGGTACGCCCAATCGTTGAAGATGTGGCCGCTCGCGGTGAGGTGGCTGCGCAAGAGTGGTCTACGAAACTTGATGGCGTTTGTGCCCCACAGATACGAGTCCCGCTAGAGATAATCCAGGCTGCGATTGAGACATTGGCCGCGGATGTGCGCGAAAGTCTTGAAGAGGCAATCCGCCGAGTTCGAATTGTGCACCAATCTCAGGTTCGTGGTGAGTCTTCGGTGACTGTTGCCCCAGGTGGAGTGGTCAGCGAGCGCTGGGTTCCGGTTGAGCGTGTTGGTTTGTATGTCCCTGGTGGACGCGCGGTTTACCCAAGCAGTGTCATTATGAATGTGGTTCCTGCACAAATTGCTGGCGTGCAATCAATCGCTGTGGTCTCACCGCCGCAGAAAGACAATGACGGTTGGCCACATCCAACAATTTTGGCCGCTTGCGCAATTCTTGGCATAGATGAGGTTTATTCAGTTGGCGGTGCACAAGCAATAGCTCTACTTGCTTATGGTTCAGAGCAAATTGATCCAGTGAATCTTGTTACTGGTCCAGGAAATATGTGGGTTACTGCAGCTAAGCGTCTGCTCAAGGGTCGCATTGGAATTGATTCTGAAGCTGGTCCAACTGAGATTGCAATTCTGGCGGATGATTCGGCAAATGCTACTTATGTGGCGGCAGATTTAATTAGCCAGGCAGAACACGATGTTGTTGCTGCTTCAGTTTTAGTTACAGATAGCGTCGAGTTAGCGCAAGCAGTTCAAGCAGAAATTTCTCGCCAAGTGCAATTGACTAAGCACACCGAACGAGTGACTACTGCGCTAACCGGAACGCAATCGGCCATTGTTCTAGTTGATGATTTGAAACACGGTCTTGCAGTTGTTGATGCTTACGCGGCCGAGCATTTAGAAATCCACACGCGAGATGCAGCAAATGTTGCTCGCCAAGTGAAGAATGCTGGCGCAATTTTCGTTGGCGATTACTCACCAGTTTCTCTAGGCGACTATGCCGCGGGCAGTAATCACGTTTTACCTACGGGTGGTTGTGCTTGTCATTCATCTGGACTTTCCGTGCAGACATTTTTGCGCGGCATCCACTATGTCGAATACTCCAAAGAAGCACTTGAAGACATCGCCAAAACTGTAATAACTCTTGCTAATGCTGAAGACTTACCGGGTCATGCTGCCGCTGTTGAAGTTCGAATGCCATGAGTGAATTACGGCTTCGTTCAGATTTAGTTGGTCGTACTCCATACGGCGCTCCGCAATTAGACGTACCGGTGCGGCTAAATGTGAACGAAAATCCATTTCCACCATCTGAGCAACTGGTCCAGGCTGTTGGCGAGGCAGTTAAGGCTGCTGCGGCAGACCTGAATCGCTATCCAGATCGTGACGCTATTGAATTGCGAAAGGATTTGGCTACCTACATCCGCTCTGAATCCAAGGCTGATGTCAGCTGGGAAAACATCTGGCCAGCAAATGGCAGCAACGAAGTCATGCACCATTTGCTGCAGGCTTATGGCGGCCCGGGGCGCAGACTCGTTTCATTTAGCCCGACTTATTCGATGTATCCGGATTATTGCCGCGAGACGTTCACTGAGTATGTGGAAGTTTCTAGGGGAAATGATTTTGGAATTGATGTTGAGTCGGTTTCATCGGCATTGGCTTTAAACCCGGACATCGTGGTTTTGTGCTCGCCAAATAATCCAACAGGAACTGTTTTGGATACCCATGTTTTGGATTATGTAGTTCAAAACTTTGATGGCTTAATCATCGTTGACGAGGCATACGCAGAATTTCGTGATCCCACCTACCCAAGTGCACTAGCTGCCTATGCTAACCATCCAAAAGTAGTGGTAACCCGAACCATGAGTAAGGCCTTTTCATGTGCTGGGCTTCGGCTGGGCTACGCCGTAGCGCACCCCAATATTGTTTCAGCGTGTCAGTTAGTTCGTCTGCCGTACCACTTGTCTGCTATTACCCAGGCAGTGGCTCGGGCAGCATTAGCGAATAGTGCAGAGCTACTTGGGCAGGTAGATTTACTGCGCACCGAGCGTGATTCGTTGTACTCATGGCTGATTGAACATGGTTTCTTAGTAAGTCCAAGCGGGGCAAACTTCATTTTGTTCGGCACTTTTGCCGATCGTGATTATGTTTGGCAGCAGTTGCTACATCAGGGAGTCCTGATTCGCCAAACTGGGCCAGCAGGTTGGCTGCGGGTGTCGATTGGCACTCCAGCGGAAAATGAAAGTTTCCGTAAGGCATTATTAAGTGTTGAACTTTAATTAAGTCACGAAAAGGAAGAAGCAGAAATGGCACGCACAGCAAAAGTAGAACGCGCTACTAAAGAGAGTTCAGTCCTTGTTGAATTGAACCTTGATGGCACTGGCAAAGTTGATGTTGAAACTGGTGTTCCATTTTTCGATCACATGCTTGCTCAGTTGGGTAAACATGGCGGCTTTGACTTGTATGTGCGCACTCAAGGCGATGTTGATGTTGACTCACATCACACTGTTGAAGACACTGCACTTGCATTTGGCCAAGCGTTGCGTGAGGCGCTTGGTGACAAAGTCGGCATTCGTCGCTTCGGTGATTCTTACGTGCCACTTGATGACACAGGTTGTCAGGCAGCTGTTGATCTTTCCGGTCGCCCATACTTGGTGCACGAAGCACCGTTGACTGTGGAATTAATCGGAACTTATGACACCACTTTGACGAAGCACATTTGGGAATCAATTACCGCTGCTGCTCAAATCTGCATTCACGTCCGAGTTCTTGGTGGCAACAATGCGCATCACGTTTCAGAAGCACAGTTCAAAGCTGTTGCCCGCGCACTGCGCGATGCAGTTGCTTTAGACAGCAGAGTTACTGACATTCCATCAACAAAGGGAAGTTTGTAAGTTCGTGACCTATGTTGTGGTTCTGGACTACGGTTCAGGAAACCTGCGTTCGGCAGCCAAGGCTCTTGAGACAACCGGTGTTTCAGTTGAAATTACTTCGGACTTTGACCGAGCCCTTAACTCAGACGGATTAGTAGTTCCAGGTGTTGGCGCATTTGCTGCCTGTATCGCTGGCTTGAAGAATGTGCGCGGTGATCAGATTATTGAACGCCGCCTTGCAGGTGGCCGCCCAGTACTTGGAATTTGCGTTGGAATGCAGGTACTTTTTGCGGGCAGCCAAGAACACGCGCAGGAAATGCACACGGGTCTGGATCAATGGCCAGATGTTGTCGAATTACTTGATGCTCCGGTTTTGCCGCACATGGGCTGGAATACTGTTGAAGCTCCTGTTGGTTCGTGCATGTTTAATGACATTGCTGACCAGCGGTTTTACTTCGTGCATTCATACGCCGCCCAATCTTGGAGTCTGCGGGAAGACGCGCATTATGTTCCGGCGGAAATCACGTGGGCCGAGTACGGAAGTCGATTCATTGCGGCAGTTGAAAACGGGCCGCTGTGGGCAACACAGTTTCACCCGGAGAAATCTGGCGATGCTGGATTGGCACTTTTAGACAATTGGGTACAAATATTATGAAAATCTTGTCAGTTGAAACTAGGGAAGTGAAGTTGTGGACTCGTTAATTTTGTTACCAGCTGTTGATGTAGCGGATGGTCAAGCGGTGCGCCTTGTACAAGGTCAGGCAGATCAGCAAACAAGTTATGGTGATCCACTTCAAGCAGCGCTCGATTGGCAAGCTGCTGGCGCAGACTGGGTTCATCTGGTCGACCTTGATGCAGCATTTGGCCGTGGGTCAAATCGTGAGTTACTTGCAGATGTTGTCGGACGTCTTGATGTGAATGTTGAACTTTCCGGTGGAATTCGTGACGACGAATCACTTCGCGCTGCGCTGGCTACCGGGGCTCGCCGAATTAACTTGGGAACGGCTGCGCTCGAAGATCCAGAATGGACGGCAAAAGTTATTTCTGAATTCGGTGACCGGATTGCAGTTGGCTTAGACGTGCGCGGAACTACCCTGGCAGCTCGTGGCTGGACTAAAGAGGGCGGCGACCTTTGGGAAACTTTAGAACGACTAGAACGTGATGGCTGCACTCGCTATGTGGTTACCGATGTGACAAAAGACGGTACTTTGCTCGGACCAAATGTTGAGATACTTAAGCAAATGTGTGAGCGCACTGAGAAACCAGTGATTGCTAGTGGCGGAATTTCGAACTTGCATGATTTGGAAGTGTTGCGCGAACTAACGGCAATCGGAGTTGAGGGCGCAATCGTGGGTAAAGCTCTTTATGCAGGCGCTTTCACGTTGGTCGAGGCAATCGAAGTTGCTGGACCACAAAGGTAACTCATGTCGTTAGCAGTTCGGGTAATTCCATGTCTTGATGTTGACAATGGACGCGTGGTTAAAGGCGTTAACTTTGTTGATTTGCGGGACGCGGGGGACCCTGTTGAACTTGCTCGGGCTTATGGTCAAGCTGGCGCCGACGAGTTGATTTTCTTGGACATCACTGCAAGCAGTGCCGGGCGACAAACCACCTACGACATGGTCAAACGAGCCGCTGATGAAATCTTCATTCCACTAACTGTTGGTGGCGGGGTTCGCACTGTCGAAGATGTTGATCAACTTTTACGCTGTGGTGCTGACAAAGTTGGCATCAATACCGCTGCACTTGCAAATCCAGATTTATTAAATGAAGCGTCAAAGCGATTCGGGAATCAGTGCATTGTGCTCTCTGTTGATGTCCGACGAGCGCAAAATTCTGCGAGCGGTTTTGAAGCAACTACACATGGCGGCCGTCAAAGCAGCGGTAAAGATGCCGTTGCATGGATTGTTGAAGCAACTCAACGCGGGGCAGGTGAAATCTTGCTGAACTCTATGGATGCAGATGGCACTCAGCAGGGTTTTGATTTGGAATTAATTAAGGCTGTTCGACAAGTTTGCGACGTGCCACTTATTGCTAGTGGAGGTGCTGGCAAAGTTTCTGATTTTGCGCCCGCAGTTGAAGCAGGTGCCGACGCATTGTTAGCGGCCAGTGTTTTCCATTTTGGCCAGATGAGCATAAAAGACGTTAAAGCAGATTTGGCCGCCCACGGAATTACTGTTCGTTAAATACTCAAATCCGTCAAAGTAAATATTTCAAGATCTTTGCGTGAGCCATCGACTTCAATATTGACTTCACTTCTGCCATAACTTCGCAAAACAAGTTCAGCTATAGGTCCACTTACGGTAACGATGCCAGCGCCCTTTGGTGGACGCTTAGCCACGATAGATGATGTGCCATCGGTAAGAATTACCCCGACTCGGGCTCGTCGCCAGAGCAATCGCGCTGAGTCATGCAACCTAGCCATAAGCAGCTGGGATAACTCTGTTTTTAATGTTCTTGGTTCCCAATTTGGGGCAGCCCGCAAAACATCTTCATGATGGACAAAGAATTCAAAAAGGTTGACCACATTGTCAAGTGACGACCAGCCCATTGGATTCCAACTGGGTGGACCAACTCGCACTTGGTCTACCAAGTCAAGCCAGTCGTTTCCGAGATAACTCTTTCGGATTGATTCGGTGTAGTTACTCAGGAACGGGACAGCGATTCCCAGCGCAGCATCAGGCCTGCGCTCACGCAAAATAACGTGGGCGGCCAAATCGCGTGCATGCCACGTTGCACACAAGGTTGGCGCATTCGGGCCAACTTTCATGAGGGTGTCAGCAAAACTTTCGCGCTCGATTCGAGCCCAATTGTGGGTGGTTTTCATAAATTGAGCGTATAGTCATGAACCTGTTTGTGCGAGGTTTCAGCAAAGTCGACCACATACGGCAGACTAGATACATGTCCGAAACAGTCGCTAATTTCACTTCAGCGCTTAACTTCAATGGTGATGGACTTATCCCTGTTGTGGTTCAAGAGCACACTTCCAAAGAAGTGCTCATGCTTGCTTGGATGAATCTTGAGGCTGTTACTCAGACGCTAGAAACTAGTGCTGCCACTTACTGGAGTCGCAGCCGAAATGAGTTGTGGGTCAAGGGCGCAACATCGGGAAACACTCAAGAAGTTAAGGCCATCGCTTACGACTGTGATGCTGACACCATCTTGTTAACTGTTTCGCAGCACGGGAACGCATGCCATACCGGTGATCAAACCTGCTTCGATCAACACGAGGTGGCGTTGCCATGACCCAAGCATTTGTAACACTTGAACAATTTCGAACACTAGCTACCGATCGAAGAGTAATTCCGGTTATCCGAAAAGTGCGCAAAAGCGACTTAAGTGCAATCGAACTTTATCAAGTACTTGCACAGGAGCGTCCAGGAACTTTCTTGTTGGAATCAGCTGAACATGGACTAACTTGGTCGCGCTACTCATTTGTTGGTGTTAACACTTCAGCAATGCTAAGTGAAATTGGCGGGGTGGCACATTGGTCTGGGCGAGTGCCTGAAGGCATTCTTGCGGACGCCGATCCGCTGGAAGTGCTTCGTGATCTGCTCAGCAAATTGCACACACCTGAGGTCAATTCCGGAATTAGTGCCGATGAATTGCCACCGCTAACTGGTGGTGTAGTTGGCTACCTCGGTTATGAAATTGTGCGCAGATTTGAAAAATTGCCTGAGGTCACGCCAGATGTGCTAGATGTTCCCGAACTAGCAATGTTTCTGGCAACTGACCTGGCAGTCATTGATCATGAAGCAGACTGTATTTTTCTAATCGCTAATGCAATCAATTACGACAACTCAAGCGAGCGTGTTGATCTTGCTTGGGAAGATGCAATCGCTCGCCTTGATGCAATGGAGACACAGTTATCGGCAGCCCAGCATGTTTCAGTAGCTGAATTCGATAGAACTGCTGCGCCAGAGATTACCCGCGAAACATCCTCGGCTGATTATCAACGCGCAGTTGAAGTAGCTAAGGAACACATCCGGGCCGGAGATGCGTTTCAAATTGTGTTGTCGCAGCGCTTTTCAACACCTTGTGCAACTTCCGCTTTAGCGGTTTATCGCGCACTCCGTGAATCAAATCCAAGTCCTTACATGTTCCTAATTCGCGTGCCAAAAATTACCGGTCCAGACATCGCATACGGCGAAGTCGCTTTTGATTTAGTTGGTTCAAGTCCAGAGGCGTTAGTTCGACTTGTTGACGGACAGGCCATGCTGCACCCTATTGCGGGAACTCGACCTCGTGGGGCTAGCCCAGAGTTAGATGCTGAGCTTGCGCAAGATTTGTTGGCCGATAAAAAAGAACGAGCCGAGCACTTGATGTTGGTTGACTTAGGCCGCAACGATCTGGGACGAGTTTGTGAACCAGGCACGGTGGATGTTACCGAATTCATGCACATTGAACGCTACAGCCATGTGATGCACATCGTTTCAACTGTTGTGGGGCAAGTGAATTCGCAAATGCATCCACTTGATTTAGTCCGAGCAACTTTCCCTGCCGGGACGCTATCCGGTGCGCCAAAGCCGATGGCTATGCAGATCATTGAGGGCCTAGAGCCAAGTCGTCGGGGAATTTATGGCGGCTGCGTGGGTTACTTCGATTTCGCTGGCAATCTGGACACGGCGATTGCCATTCGCAGCGCATTGCTTAAAGATGGAAAAGCTTATGTTCAAGCCGGCGCAGGCGTTGTTGCAGACTCTGTTGCAGCGAGTGAAGACGCTGAATGTCAGGCGAAAGCTGCAGCAGTATTACGTGCTGTGGCTGCAGCGGAGAACGGGTGAATCGCCGACTGCGAGCCAGCATAACTGTGCTCACAATTGGTGCAATAAGTTTGCTCTTAATATCTGGAAGAGTGTGGATTACCGCAAATTTTTCTGAAACGAATGTCCCAACTTTAGTCCTGCCAATTAGTGGTCGGGCGCTGCATCCGCTGGGTGCTGGCTGCGCTTGGGCGCTAATTGCTAGTGTGCTCGCTTACCTGGTTTCGGCGGGAGTGCTTCGCAAATTAGTTGCGTTCGTTATGGTTCTGCTCAGCTTGGGCGCACTCTTAAGTAGTTGGAGTACTCACGGTCCAGCTATCGCCAGCCAGGTCGATTCACTTACCTCTGAAGCTATTGGTCGAACTGTAAAATATGTAATGTTCTCAACCAACAGCCTCTGGCTGGTTGCTGTTACCTGTTCTGCAATTTGTCTTGCGGTAGCAATTTTTTTACTGGTGAGCCCAAGCGGACCAAAAAAACCGTCACGGTACGAGAGAGCCAAAAATGTCACTGAACTAACGCCGTGGCAAGCACTCGACGCTGGCCTAGATCCAACGCAAGAGTAGTTGCGCATTTCCAATAAACTTAAAGCCAAGAAACCTAAGGGGAATAAAATGAGTGAACACGTAGAACACGGACATACCGTCGCTGCTTGGACTGCAGTAACCATAATCACTTTGGCTTTCCTCATCGGCACAATTGGTGTCGTACTTGCCAAGCCTTCAATTTTTTGGATTGGCGCGGCACTAATCCCGGTTGGCCTAATTGCTGGCAAAGTTCTGGCACTTTTAGGTTTTGGCGCAAAGCATTAAGTTTTAATATTTTTGACGCATTTCTTACAATTACCGTAAAGAATGCCGGCATTAAACGGGCATAGTTAATACTGTGAATGATTCAAAAGGCTTAGTGCTCATCGTTGAAGACGATGAAAACATTGCAGACTTGTTTCGTCGGTATTTATCTCGTGAGGGACTGGGCGTGCACTGGGTTGCAACCGGTCAAGCTGCCCTGGATGCGGTTCGCACATTAAAGCCAGCCGTAATTCTCTTGGACATCGGTCTGCCTGACATGGACGGTGTCGCGGTTTGTCAGCAATTAAGAGCTGAAAAGAATTGGACCCCCATAATTTTCTGTACCGCCCGCGATGATGAAATTAGTCGCATTTTGGGTCTGGAAATGGGTGCGGATGACTACATCACGAAGCCACCGAGCCCTAGGGAAGTGGTAGCTAGAGTCAAAGTCTGGCTTCGTCGAGCAAATGGCCTACCAATGGATGCGCAACAAATCACAATTGGCAATGTAACTCTCGATCCCAGTGCTCGCACCATATTGGTGGGCGAGCGACCGGTTGAATTAACGGCTACTGAGTTTGATTTGCTGGCGTACTTGATGTCTCGTCCAGGTCATGTGTTTAGTCGTGACGAACTTTTAAGTCACGTATGGGGTTATTCCTCAGTGGTCGGAACTCGCACAGTTGATGTACACGTTGCGCAACTCAGGGGCAAACTCGGTGAGCCAAATCCAATTCGCACAGCTCGAGGCGTTGGTTACTCGGTGACGAAGGCGTGAAAAGTTTTTCATCACTGAGTTCTCGTGCTGTGTTGCTAACTGGAGCGGTTTCGGCCATCGCTGTTTTGATTGCCGGAATCGTTGCCTTTCCACTCATTAGGACAGCAGCACAAGATCAAGCTCAAGCAACTTTGGCGAGTCAAGCCAATTTGATTCATAACATTGCAATCTCGCCAAATGATTTTGATATTGATAACGGACCGGGAAATCCAGAATCTCCACAACGCGCATTACTCGGTGTCGTTAAGTATTTGCAGGTTCAGGGAATCGAAGTTCAGGCCATCATCCCAGGGCAAGTTGAACCGAGGGAATTATCAGCGGCGCAGTTGCGCGCGATTGCTTCTGGGAGAGATGTAAGTGGTCGTACGTGTGGAAACGGTCGGTGTGTATTCCTCGAAGCTCGTCCGGTTGGCGCTGGCACCGGAATTTTATTAGTGCAACCAATGTCCGTTTTATCTTCGGTAACGAGTGAGGCAATTGGTCGTATTTTGCTTGCCCTACTCGCAGGATTTGCCGTTGCAGTGGCAGTCGGCGTTTTATTTGCCCGCAGGTTAGCGCGCCCGTTGGCGCAAGCTGCTGCCGCTGCTCATCAGCTTGCACAAGGTCAACGAAATGTTCGACTCGTTCCCGAGGGACCAGATGAGATTTCTGAAATTGCTATTGCACTGAATGTACTTTCGGACGAACTCACACATAGTGAGGGTAGGCAGCGTGAATTCCTGCTGTCGGTTTCACATGAACTGCGAACTCCATTGACGGCTATTCGTGGTTATGCCGAAGCCATGGTTGATGGGGTAGTTACTTCGAATGAATTGAACCGTGTTGGGGCAATCATTGAATCTGAATCATTGCGATTGGAACGGCTTGTCAGCGACCTGCTTGATTTAGCTCGAACGGGCGCGGTTGATTTCCAGATTCATCCTGCTGAAATTGATTTAGTACACGTTGTCAAAGATGCAGCCGATGTTTGGGAAACACGTTGCGCTCGCGAGGGCGTTAACTTCTTGCTTGAAATGTCTGCCACGCGGGTGTTAGTCACAACAGATGTCGGTCGCATTCGCCAGATCATTGATAATTTGCTTGAGAATGCACTAAGAGTAACTCCGGCAGGGCAACCGATTGTTCTTTCGCTCAGCTCCGATGCAGTAATCGAAGTTCGTGATGGTGGACCAGGATTATCTGAGGACGACGTAAAAGTCGCTTTCGAGCCTGGCGAACTTTATGAGCGCTATCGGGCAGTTCGCAAAGTTGGAACTGGGTTCGGCTTGGCCCTCGTGGGTCGCCTAGCTAACAGGCTGGGGGCAAAGGCGAGTGCTGGTGTCTCACCAGAGGGTGGTGCTTGTTTCCGGATTGAGTTCACTTCCTTGCAAAGCGCATAGAATTGACCAATTGCCGTTTGCGGGGGATGAACATGAGCACAGTACTTGAATCCATTATTGATGGCGTGCGCGAAGACCTT
>Ga0114959_10002301_pt1 | contig 15909 bp, 17 predicted proteins | sample C_130625_EF_Meta_FD_87317 | JGI IMG/M metagenome (GOLD analysis project Ga0114959, IMG submission 87317) | Freshwater microbial communities from Lake Croche, Canada to study carbon cycling - C_130625_EF_MetaG | ecosystem: Environmental > Aquatic > Freshwater > Lake | place: Lake Croche, Canada...
ATATCAAGAAAAATACAGGAACTTATTTTTATAACTATGCAAACGTAAAAGACATAATGTACCAATATCAATGGAAAAAATTAAATAAAGAGAAAACAGATTCTGTACTTGATTATCCATTCGATGATATTGATGGAATGAGAGGGCTTGAACTATTTTTAGATAAACACCATTTTCCAAAAGAGAGAATAGTAAAACTAATCAAAGAACATGAAAGCAAAGATAGTACAATTCATTATGGAGAATTTGAGAAAATATTGATCAGTTTAAAAACATCGAAACGTCAATATGAACTTGTGAATGAAGCATTTGTTGGTAAAAAAATAAATAGATTGTTAAACGAGATTCCAAATCTAAAGTATACGCTTGGATTTGATAAAAATGTATTGATTAGTGAATATGTCAAAGGTGTCAAATTCAGTGAATATATCAAGACGTGTCAAATTAATGAACTAGTAGCTGTTTTAAAAATACTGTTACTGACTTTATGTGTGGCACAAGAAAGACTTGGATTTGTTCATAACGATTTAACTCCTTGGAATATCATTATCAAAAAGTTGAAAACAAAAACTCATTTTATCTACCAATTTAAAGATCAGCTTTTTTCTGTTTATACAGATACTGTCCCCGTTATCATCGATTACGACAAAACGCATATCATTGATAAAAATGTGCACCATGGAATTAATAAACCGTTTCAAACGAGTAAGATCCAAGATTCTTTTTGTTTAATCATTAACACCGTGCACGAATACTGTCAAAAGAAATTAAATCCCGATGAGTATAATAAGATACTTCATATGATCAATTTTTTTACAGAAACTGATTTTTACCCCCGCAAAATTACACAATATAATGAACTAATGGAATTTTTGCAAACTAATAAAAAATATAACGAGATTGTATACAAAGACAAATGCGATTTAGAACAAAAAGAGCCATCTGATATACTTTATTATCTCAATAGTCTCGAAGATTCCAAAATGATCATCATTGAAAACATCGACGGCAAAAAGGTAAACAATCCATGTCGTGTCTATATCAATCCATCTTTCTATTACAGTATACTGACTCGTCAAAATAATCATAAAGCGATTTTAGAATATATTAATAAAATAGAGAATTTTATAAAGTATAATATGGATAAATTTCTTGTTAATTTTATATTTTATATTCATTCTATGAACAGTACTTATAAAATAATTGAAAAACTAATACTTTTTATTCAAGCTCATAAAGACTATAAAACGAGTGACGAAGTATTCATTGAAATTAGAAATTGCAATCGTGTACTGACTCTTATCAATACCGAAATCGCCTTTAAACATTCTAATACAAAAAGACCAGTTTGTGGGCATTTTGAAAATAGTGTTGAAACGAAAGAAAATACTGTATTTTGCAGTATATGTGAGAAGGAACGTCAGACGATCCAGTATCATTCTAATATATTATTATCTCCCAATTATCATCCTTCTTTTTTCTTAGCAAAATATGATGTGAATTCATTTTCAAATATGAGTTATATTCTTACCATATTGCAGAGCAATTCGGTAATGATAAAAGAAAATTATATTTCTATTCGGTATATGATTAGAGATACATTATTGTATCACAATAGGTTTAGTATTTATAAAGAAAAAGAGTTTGCCAAAAAGTACGGATGTATGTTATTCAACTTATCCCCTCTAACTGTTTTAAATAATAATGCAACTATTCATACCATAAAAATGATAAGCAAAGAGTTATACGAAATAGATAAAGAACATTTAGAAAAATTGAAAGATAAACCAGAAAGACAGTTAAGAACGATCAAAAATATTTTAGCGATTGTTTAATTTATATTACGTTGTAATATAAATTTTTAAAATCCTAAATCAATGTCTTCACACATATACTTAATAAACGAATTATCGTCATCAGGCAATCCCGATTTTTTACGAGCTTCCATATAACGCTCATAATATTTTGCATGATAATCTTCATCTTGTTCACGTAACGTTTTAAGCTCTTCTCGTGCTTTCACGATATTATTTTTCATCTCATCCATCTTTTTCTGCGTATTGTGATATGTCCATGACAATTGAGATTTTTTAACCATCAATTCGATATAACGATCATAAGGATCAACTTGAACTTTTGCAACATCTTCTAATAACTCCTTTTCTCGTTCTTTAATTTCTTCAATCGTTTTCTTTTCTTCCTGTCTTTTTTGACGAACTTCTTCAGATGTCGTTTCCACAATTTTCTTCTTAATATCTACCTCTTTTGTTTCGCAAATATATTTTTTAGTAGATGCTAATGGAAAAGGTCTTCCTACGTAGGTATGATAAATGCTATGATAACTATCTACGTTTTTAATTAAATATTCAGCACGTAAATCAGCTTCATCTTGAGTAGCAAAAGTTCCTCGGATTTTTAACATCCCAAAAACTCCATCCGAATCAGCTGTCGCTCCCTTTGAAGGAAAAAAAGAAACGAGGGCGTGTACTTGATTATCTAATTTTGGATCCGCGTAAAATTTTTCGACGCGCGGAAATTTATTGACATATTCTTTTGCATTCAATTCTTTCATAGCTTCTTTCACTTCTGGTTTAGATAAACACATATCTAAATCGTAATTTTTATCTTTAGAGTCATCTTTATCCAAAGGAGAAGTTAAACTGTGTTGCGTTGAATAATCTAGTTCAGACATTTTATATTTGATCATTTTTTTAAATAGAGTTATATTTTTTGAGATTGCTATTTTCTAATAAAACATGAAAAAATAACGATAACAAAAAGATAGATTTTGTAAATAAACTAAATAACGTATATAAAAGTCCTTCTGACATGGCATCTAACAGAAAAATCAAACTCATATGATCATATTTTTTTATGCACAAGTACCCTTCTTTGCAATAGTATTTATGAATGAATAAAAAATAACCGATGAAGTGTTTACAACATCCAAATATAAAAATATTATTAATAAATAAATGTAACAAAGAAGAATATATTCCTATTATCACGGATTCAAAAATCATTTATAATAAAATTGAATTTTTATATAAAAGAATTTATATAAATAAAGATGTCAAATATCATTAAAATTCTTGAAAATAACAGGGTAACGGGAGAATACCATACTCATGTAAGTATGATTCATCCTAAAGGAAAATTTCAAATTAGTAAACATATCTCTGAATCTTTTTGGGAAACTTATTGCGATGCTATTTACGAAGAAGAAAAAATAGATTACGGTATCGCCGAAAAACCTCAAACTTATATCCCTGTTCTAGTTGATATCGATATTAAATTAGAATACACGGAAGATAAAGACGTCAATAAATTATATACTGATTATCAGGTTGAAAACGTGATCCGTAATTATCAAGATGTTTTAAAAACAATTTTAAACGATTGTAAACCAGAACATCTTTATTTTTTCTTACTCGAAAAACCAGCTTATCGAATTGTTGTCAATGATAAAGAATATATCAAACACGGATTTCATTTACATGCTCCCTATACCTTTTTGACAAAACATGATCATGAAACACATTTATTACCAAGAGTAAAAAAAAATATCGATAAAGATATGACCTTTAAGACGTTAGGCTTTGAAAAATCTGGAGAATTGGTTGATAAATCGTATACAAGAAATCCTTGGTTATTATACGGAAGTAAAAAAAGTGAAGGAGCGAATTCATACTTACTGACAAAAATATATAATGAAGATCGTGATGTAATTTCACTAGAAAATGCGCTTAAAAATTATAAGATATTTAACGCCGATGAATCAGAAATAGATATCAATCATAATTATACTTATTATCTACCTCGTATATTAAGTATCGTTTCATGGTCGAGACCCGTATGTGAACTAAGACCTAATCTGCCAAGTCCTATTCGAATCGATAATTCTATGAATGAGAAAAAGAAAGTGTTTAGAACACAGAACCTTTCTGAAATCTTATCAAAATCTAAAAAGTTATTAGAAATCATTTCTGACAATCGTGCCGAAAACTATGCAGACTGGTTACAAATTGGATGGGCTCTTTTCAATGTCTCAGAAGGATCGAATGAAGGTCTTGAATTATGGCTCGAATTTAGTTCTAGATGCCAAGATAAATACGATCAACATGGATGTATTAATTTATGGGAAAAAATGGAAAAGAGGAATATTACAATTGGAACATTGCATCATTTTGCAAAGATGGATAATCCAATTGAATATAATAAATTTACAGAAATGTGTACCAAAAAATTTATTAATGAAGATACAATCGCCAATTGTAGCCATAATGATTTAGCCAAAGCTTGTTACGAAAAATGCGGGACGGATTTCGTCTGTGCAAGTATCGTTAATAATGTCTGGTTTCAATATAAAAACCATAAATGGTGTCGAATTGAAGAAGGTATCTTTTTAAGACAAAAATTATCAGAAGAGTTTGTTCACAAATTCCAACAAATTTCAAAAGATATTATGGTTCAAATGACACAGAATGTAGATTCCCAAAAAGATATCTATAGCCAAAAAATCAAACAAATACTTAAACTAATCTCAAATCTAAAAAATTCATCATTTAAAACAAATGTCATGCGAGAATGTAAAGAAGTATTTTATGATGAAAACTTTTTTAAAAAATTAGATAAAAATGCTTGGATTATCGGCTTTAAAAACGGTGTGTACGATTTAAAAAATCATATTTTTAGAGAAGGAATTCCTGAAGATTATATTTCTTTACAAATGCCTATCGATTACTCAGAATACGATGAACAACATTATCTGGTAAAAGAAGTTTATGACTTTTTAGAAAAAATTTTTCCGGATAGAGAAGTTCGTGAATACTTTTTAAATATATCAAGTGAAGTATTCGTCGGTGGTAATCAAAAAAAACATGTTTTATTTTGGAGTGGCGAAGGTGATAACGGCAAAAGTGTCACTCAAACATTTTTTGAAAAAATGTTAGGCGAATACGCTATCAAACTACCTACTTCTCTGATCGTTGGTAAACGATCGATGAGTAGTTCAGCTAGTCCGGAATTGGCAAGAGCAGGTAATGGCGTCAGATGGGCTATTTTACAAGAACCAGATAAAAAAGATGTTATTAATATCGGTATCCTGAAAGAATTATCTGGAAATGATACTTTTTATGCGAGAGGTTTGTTTCAAAACGGTTCAGAAATCGAACCTATGTTTAAACTGGTCGTTATTTGCAATGATCCACCTAGCATTCCTCACAGCGATAAAGCAACGTGGAATCGTATCCGAGTAGTCCCATTTGAATCTACATTTGTAAATGATGCACCTAGCACTTTTGAAGAACAGTTATTACAAAAAAGATTTCCAAAAGATCCTTATTTTATGGAAAAGATTCCTGATATGATAAAACCATTTGCTTGGGTGTTATTGAATCATCGTAAGAAAGGATACAAATTTACAGAACCTCAAAAAGTTACACTTGCAACTGAACTGTATCGAAAGAAGAATGACATTTACCGACAGTTTATCGATGAACGAGTTATGGTTGATGAAAAAGCTAAAATTTCATTAGATGAAATTTATGCCGTGTTTAAAGATTGGTTCAGAGAATCTCAGCCTGGGCAACAGATTCCAACTAAATCAGATGTCAAGGAATATTGTATCAAGGCTTGGGGAGAACCAGAAAGACGTAGTACGTGGCTGGGTAAAAGATATATCACATTACAAGATGATATTGATAAAGGAGATGCTATTGTATTGGAACAACAAGATTTGGTTCATTAATTATAAATTTAATTTATAATTATAAATGTCGCGTATCATACAATTTTATCTAAATCAAACAACAACTACTGATAATAAAAATGGTTATTTATTTGATGATATCTTACAATGGAATAATGAAAAACTTGAACGAACACATGATTATATACAATACTTATTTCCGCTAAAAGAAAAAAGTAAATATAATAAAGATGCATTAACCTTAACTGATATGGATATTTATCAATTTAAATATAATCAAGTATTACGAAAAAATGTAAGAAAAGCATTGAGTAGAATGTTATCTTTTTACGGAATCCACGAAGTCGTATTGAAAAAATATGATTATATTGATTATATTTGGGATAGAAAAACAAAACATTGGTTATCTCTTAACAACCATAACTATTTAAGATTAACAAGAATCATGAAATTTTTAATGATGATTAAGATGGAATACAGATCCATTAAATTATTTATTGCATTATGCAATATCTATAATTCACAAACAAATTCACAAACAAATATTTCAAAAACTACGATGAAATATTGGAGAGATATTTTTAAAAATATTACTTTAAAATAAATGTGTTACTCTTACAATACCTCTATTATTTCATATACACTTGGAATGATCTCTTCTATTTTTGCTCTATGTACCAATCAACTCATCTTAGGTCTACTTATTCTTTTTTACTGTCAAATGCAGTTATCAGAAGCGATCATATGGAAAGGAATTGATGATAATAATATAGAATTAAATAAAAAAGGAACTATTTTTGGAAAATATCTATTAGCAACCCATAATATAGCGATTGGATTAGGAATATTACTGGTCTCTAAAAAGTTTTCATTAAAGACTATGCTACCTTTACTGATTGGTGTTATCTTTTTCTTGTTTATTGTTATTTATTACTATCAAAAAGATAATATAAATATCACTTATCAAGCAGATAAGAGTTGTGTCGATAAAAGTTGTCAAAATAATGGTAATAGATTACAATGGCCTTATCCACACGACTGGTATATCTATAGTTTTATCATCTCACTGGTACTCTATTTCTTATATATAAATCCGTTGTATTCTAAACTATTTTTGATGTTCTGTTTTAGTTTAACTTTTATTCTATCTTTCTTTTACAATAAAAAAGCAATGGGAAGTGTTTGGTGTTTTTCGGCTGCTATTTTATCACCCTTCATGGTGATTGTAAATTACTATTTAATAAATCATACATCGTAAAATTAAATTTTTTAATTTAATTTTAATCATATACCACATCATCTTCATCATATTCTTCGTTTTCTTCTTCGTCTTCTTCTTCGTCTTCTTTCTTTTCTTCATCTTCCTTCATTAACTGTTTAAACTTGACCAATACTTGATCATATTCTGTTGTTCCTTTTTTTACAAAACGAAATCCTAGCAATGTACACGCTTTCTTCCAAATTTCACCGCTATCTTTTTTATTTTCATTGAGTTGGTCAGATAATCGTTTCAGTTCGTATAAAGCGCCTTGGGGAACCATCCACACCTTTTTTTCACCATCAAAACGCGCTTTTCCTTTACATAGTTCTTTCAAACTATCTTTCAATTGAAAAGAGTTTTTGTCGATGAATGGAACAAGTGTTTCTGACATTTTTATTTTCTCTTCAACTTTTAAAAATTAAATCAATTTTATTTTTGTTGGTAAAATACCATATAAGTATTCTCAGTTGAGTCTATATTATCCAATTTTTGTACCGAATTATCATCCAATTTAACAAACTCTGAATTCCGAATAGATCTGCAAAAATAGTGTCCGGCATTTAAACAACCCATATGTTCAATTGTAGATGTGATATGATACTCTTTTCCATCAACAATAAACCCTTTTGGGTAACTTATATTTTTTTTATGAAAGTATTTATTGAAACTAAATGTTAATATAGAACTCGTTTCTTTTAAACGAGATGTAATCGTCGCATTTACTTTTCTTTTACACTGATCACAATTAAACCCTTCTATCTCTCTTTTTGTTTCACAAAATTCAGACATATCGTTATCAATCACGATATAGACAGAAATGTCTTTGACAATTGTTTGATGATTACATTCAGAACATACTGTCGTTGTCTCCGTCGTTGTTTTGAATAGATCATCTAATTTAAGGTATTCACATACTTTCAGAAAATATTCGCTACTGCTCTGATTCGGTTCAAAACATTTCATATCTTGTAACAACTTTGTCGTAAAAAAAGGATCCCAATTTTTTTCAACTGCAATCAATTTAAAAAATAAAAAAAAGATTGATTCTTTTTTATCTTCACAGATATGCATGATGAAAGATTTACATGATAATAAGGATTGGATAAGAGAGTTAAAATAGCATATTGATCCCGTATTCATGAATCCCAATGAAGGGATATTAAATTCAACAGTTTCCATTTATTATGAAAAACAAGATTTTAAAATTGATTTTAAAAATGTCTTCTCTAAACAAAATAAACATGGATTTCGATTTTATCACCATACCTTTATATGAACACCAAAAATCAAGCATCTTATGTATGGAACAATTAGAAAGAAATACAAGTTTATCCATAAGTAGTGAAATCCGTATCGAAACCACTCTCGGTATTTTATCCGATTTACCTGGCTATGGCAAAACATTGTCAGTACTAGGACTGATCGGTAAAACGTTGTTCGACCAAGATAATGAAGAATACTTTTTAAAAGAAAAAATTGAAATATCATCTAATTGTGTCTCTAAAATAAAGATCAAAAAATTAGAACAATTAAATCTCTCTCTAATTCTTGTCAATATATCCCTTATGACACAATGGATCGTAGAGCTATCTAAAACGACATTGAGATATATCGCCGTATACAATAAATGCGACATCGAAGGTATTGATATGTCTAAATACGACTTGATATTAATTTCTAATAATATATATAACACGTTTACACAAGTCTATCGAAATAAATGTTGGAAACGTTTTATCATAGACGAGCCAGTAAGTCTAAAGATATCTTCGATGGGAGAAATTGATGCCAAATTTTATTGGTTGATTACAGCAACTCCGTATGAATTATACCCGCGAGGTCGTTCTGGATTTCTAAACGATTTATTACCTGATCTTGATTTATTAAAATATATTGTGGTTAAAAACGATGATATGTTTGTCAAAATAAGCTACGATATGCCAATTACAAATCATATCTATTATAAAATAACTTGTGACATTTCAAAGCTATTTGAAGAGTTATTAAATCGAAATACGATGGAAATGTTAGAAGCAGGAGATATACAAGGCGTTTTATCTTCTTTAGGAAATACTTCTGATTCCATCATTGAATCATTTCAGAATAGGAAAAAGAAAAGACTAAATGAGTTAATGAATGATGAAAAAAATATTGAGAAAATTCAAGAAATCAATAATCATTTACACACTTTAGACGAACGAATCAAACGTTATGCTAATGAAAATTTATGTATTTTATGTAATCAACCACACCAAAAATTGTACATCTTATCTTGTTGCCAAACACTATTCTGTGGTTGTCTTTCAACTAATAACTGTCAATTGTGTAAAACATTTGATATCAAATACTCTATCGTATCATCAGACACTCACGATGACTATAAATCAGAATATAATGTCAGAAATATGACTAAAATGCAACAAATCATAAATATTATCTCTGACACTATTCACAAAAAAATCCTTATTTTCAGTAATTTCAACGAATCGTTTGTCATCATTAAAAAGTTTTTAGAAGAAAAACAGATTATTTATCTTGAATTAAGAGGAACAAAAGAAAAAAGAGACAATACAATCGATTTATATAAAACAGGTAACGTCAACGTCTTATTATTAAATACGATACATTCAGGAGCAGGTCTCAATCTTCCAGAAACAACTGATATCATTATCTATCATAGATTACATGAATACCAAAAAACACAGGTTCTTGGAAGAGCTAATCGCATCGGGCGAAAAATTAATTTAAATGTTCATTACTTAGAATAATTTAAATTATTTTTTGGTATTAGGGTTCTTAATCGAATCGGACAAAAAATTTAATTATTTTAATTTATACGCCATAATCTTGAAAAGTTAACGAGTTATTACTATACGAAGCAAGCCTTCCTCCAACCACTTCATATTATATCATTCGCATATATCCAATGCATTTCTGTCTCAACCCTTCAATCTACTTCTAAAAAAAATTCTTCCGAATAAATTTTCTATTTTTTAATTTATAAATGGAAATTAAAGTCTTCTTTAAAATTAATAAAAACGGATATCTAGTATTTTGCATTACGAATATAGAGACCGATGTGCACCTACGAAAAAATAAACTAAATCTATAAATTATTAAACCTAAACTATACTATAAACTATGTGAGATATCAAAAGAACCTAAAATACACCTCCATTATAAAGATAAAATCGAAAAAGAGATTGAAAATGTTAAAAAGATACTCCGAGGTAACTATATGGAAATCATCGAAACCAATAAAATAGAATATCATCATCCTATCCCTAAAAAACGGCGTTATTGTTGTTAAATTTATAAATTAATCTCTTTAAAAAAATTACCTTGTTCTTTTGAACTGAAACAGTTCTTTTCAATTCCTGAATACTTGATATTAATCGGTTCATTGCATTTATTCCATTTGACAAATGTTAAATTGAATACCCCTTTCTTATTGATACGTTTTACATAATTGTGTATCTTTTTATGATTAACTTTTTCGATGGTACAATTCTTATTTGTTTCAGGATAATCTACTCCATGATGATACTCTATTTTATCTTTAATTTTTTTAAAATCTTTCATGACTTTTTCAGGCGGAATGTATTTATTCAATGAAATGATATAAATACCTTCTAATGTTGATACGATATGAAATCCGGAGTAACATAAACCGTACATATACAAAAAAGAAATATAGTCATCAGCAGAAGGCCATGCAATACATACCTTATGTTTTTTATATGCATCATAAGGATGAGTATGAAACGTCCCGAACGATTCAACTGGATCTGCAGATTCTTTATCTCCTCGTTCAATACTTTTTTCGTCTATTTCTAATTCGAAATAGTCTTTCGTATTTACAATCTGAAATTTCCCAGAAATTTCACGTTGTTCTGATATGTTTCCAAACTGAAATTTGATATGTCTTGTATGATTATACAGATATTCAATCGCTTTTTTTGTTAATTTGATTTGGATACCGCATTTTGACTGGCTTACAGAGAGAGATCGTAACACATTTTTCATACTTACTTTTAACATCTTTTTTTGTATGTCTATATCCTCTTTATTTTTAGACCATTTGAAAACGATTTTCGGTGTATCAAATATATTATCAAATAATTTTGTTGTAATCACTGGATAAGTAAACCCGTCTTTACATATCTCATCCACTTTTTTATCTAAATCATCAATATCAATATCTACTACCAAAACTATATTCTCGTAACATTTTATTTTTGTTGAATCATAGGGATATAAAAAGACAACCGGTTTCATTTATTTACTATTTTATTTTATTTCGACAAGTTTCTCCGATACATTTACTAACTCGATGTTTCTCGATCTTTTCACAACTTTTTTGGAAAGGCTTGCACTTCTTCACAAGTTTTTCTAACTTATGAATCCATTTTTTAACCGGTTCAACACTTTGTTCTCTATCTACTTTTTCTAATATTTCTTCAAATGGATATTCGTCCATATAAATATGATAAATCGATCTTAATTTACTAGTTGGAAGAACATTTTTCAATGTTTTGAAAAAGGTGATATACCCTTTTTTTCTGACATTTGAAATATCAAGATGATAATTGAATAGAATGCAATACATGAAATTGAATCCAGTCGTACATTTCATTTTACTATTTTCATAATAATCATCGACTTGTTTAAGAGTAGGATCTTTTTCAATCTTGTACCCCTGTTTGCGCAACTTTTCATTTACACAGTTATGTATGGTATATAACCATTTCGTTAGGTCTCTTTTCGTTAGAACCTCTTTCGTTAGATCTATCGGATTTTCTTTGAGGTACTGTTTATAAGATTTTCTACAATAAATACAAGGTAGTACATGACTGATACTTTTGAAAAAATTTATATAATCTTTTTGTCTATCTTCTTCGTAACAATAAGCGATAAAGTGAAGGAATTTCCATCCATCTTCTCCCCAGAACCGTGTATCCATGTTTATTAAATGAAAAAATCATTTAATAAATTTAAAAATCATCTTCAAAAATCATCTTCAAAAGTCTCTAAATCAGTTGTTCTTTTACTTTCTTGATTGAATGCACTGCTATAATCTGTTGCACGAGATTCAAAGAAATTTGTCTTTCCCATCATCCCGATAGTTTCCATAAATGGGAAAGGGTTTAAGACATTGTAAAACTTTTTATATCCTAATTCGGTCAATAAACGGTCGGCGATACACTCAATATATTTCTCCATACTTTCAATATTCATATTAATCAAACGGATAGGGAGAGCGTCTTGCATAAAAATCTTAGCAATATTTACACCGTCTGTAATAATAGACAAGACTTCCTCGTAAGATAACTTATTTTCTAATAATCTATAGATTTCACAACCAAACTGGACGTGCATACCTTCATCTCTGGCGATAAATTCGTTGCTTTTGACAAGACCTTGCAAGAATAAACGACCGTTGCTTTTATATCGTTTCATCCAAAAAATGCTGGCAAAAGCGCCACTGAAAAAAATTCCTTCGACGACCATAAAAGCAATGACACGGTGGGCAAAAGAGAGGTCACTGTCGATCCATTTTATAGCCCAGTCTGATAATTGTTTTATACTATCTACCGTTTTGATTGAATTGAATAACATTTCTTTTTCTTCGCTATCTTTTATTAAATTATCAAGCATTAGAGAATAAGTCTCGCCGTGAATATTTTCCATCATCATTTGAAAGGTATAACAAGTAATTGCTTCCATGATCTTGATTTCTTGTAAAAAGCGTTTAGATAAATTAAAGTTAACGATACCGTCAGACGCGGCAAAAAAAGCTAAGATTCGTTTGATGTAATGCTGTTCACCTTCGTTTAATTCCAAAAAGTCGGGATAATCTTTCGAAAAATCGATCTCTTGAGGCTTCCAAAAAGATGATAACTGTTTTTGGTACAGATCCCATAGTCCTTGATGCTTGATAGGGTATACCGTGAAGCGAGAGTTTTTTTCGTCTAAAATGGATTCCATCTTTATTTTAAATTTATTTTTTTAAAATAAAAATCAAAATTATTAGATTGTAATAAAAATGGGAAACTGTTACTCTTGTTATGAAGAAGAATATATCAATCCTTTCCATAGTTACAAGATAAATACATTGGAAGAGACTGAAAGTATATTAAGATGTAGTATGATATTATGTTATATATGCAATCAATACATAGAAAATAAATTCGAAGAGATTGTAAGGTGTAATCAATGTAAGAAAATAGTAGGACACTTACACTGTCTCAGTATGTACAACTTAAATAATAATAAGTGTCCTATTTGTAAAGAATAATAAAAAAATTATTTAGTAATAAATGGAAGTGAAACGTTTTTGTAACGAATTGGACATTGAATATTTACTGGAATTACCAGAAACTACCCAACAAGAAATCTTTTATGTATGCGATAAACTAAAAGATAAATATATACTTGCCAAATTCTTTTGCGATTTTTTAAAACTGAAAGAGAAAAAATATATAAAAGATACAATTTCTTTCTCTCTTCGTTTAGATACTGAAATATTTAATGTTCAAAAGTATCACGTATTGAAACTAGAACAACGTTTAAAAGATACAAAATCTCAATTAGATGCTTTATACGAAAATAAGAAATATTCAAGCTTTATCAACATATTCGATCAATTCAAAATGTTGATAAGAATGAATAAAGAGCAGAATTTATTCAATACTCCTCCAAATACATTCACAAATGCTTGGTTGAAATGTTGGGAAATGATTAATAACTATAATCTATTACCAGATAAAGAACTGACCGTTTTTTGTAATGCCGAGTTTCCAGGAGCCTTTATTTTCGCTATAAACCATTACATCAAAACGAAAATAAAAAAACCGTATCAATGGTATGCAAATAGTCTATGGCAAGGAGATAAAAAGGGTATATTAGGAGACCAGTTTAGTCTCTATAAAAGATACAAAAATAATTGGTTAATGAATGATAAAAGAAATGGAGATGTCACGAACCACGCAATAAGGTATTATATCAAACGCGTGTTAAAAGATAAAGTGGATTTGTATACTAGTGATATCGGCGTGGCATTGGATATTTCTACTTATAACTTACAAGAAGAAATACAGACACCTCTTAATTTGGGACAGATCTTATGCGCTTTAAACACGTTGAAAAATGGAGGTCATATGATTTGCAAAATGTTCATGTATTTTAAACCATTCAATATTTCTTTATTATATTTACTAAAAAGTGTATTCAAAGAACTTTATATTTCCAAACCAATGTCAAGTCGTCCAGAAAATTCAGAAGTATATATCATCGGTAAATATTATGAAAAAAATCAAGATGTAATCGATCGTCTAGAGCATATACTATCGAATTGGGATGAGTCATATTTGTCTACTTTTTTTGTTCCTGTTTCAACAGATCATTATTTACATATTTGTTATTCATTGTATTATATTTTTCAGAGACAGATTGATACGATTAATAAAGATATTGAATTGTTTCGTAAAAATAAAGGGTTTAATTCTTTTGAAGATATTCTAAGCAGAGATGATGACGAGACAAAAAAAGAATTAGAAGATAGAATTGATGTTGTTGATACGTGGCTCAAGGCTTTTCCAATTGATAAAATAAATTATCGTGATCAGTTATAAACTTGTTAGCTTCATTTAATTTTTGAAGATAAATCTTTTCTCTTTCAATGATTCTTTCAATTGTGATGGGATACTCCATATACCCTATTTCTTCGATTATTTTTTTTTGTTGGATAGTAAGCGGTCTAAATAAACGAGAATTTGTTATATCTGACATTATAGTTTACTTTTTATAGATACATAATCTTTTAACACATTTTCAAATTCTGTGAGATTGGAAACAATGATTAAATTCATACTAGATTCAATAAAATGTGAACGTCTCATTTCTTCAATAAATGCAATGAAAGTGGTATAAAAACCGTCTATATTGAAAACGATGATTGGCTTTGAAATTTCATTTACATCGTTATGACATAAAATTTGGACCATTTCGTAGACTGTTCCAATCCCTCCTGGCAATACGATAAATAAATCGCTATCACTAATAATCCCGTTTTGTCTTTCTACCAGTGTATGATAAATGATATCATTCAGTTCTGGATTAAACCATTTTGCTAAATTGTGACCTGTGATTGGGATATTGTTATATTTAGATTCGGTATAAACAACGCCCATAAGACCTTTTTTGCCTCCTCCGTATACGATATGAACAGAATAGTTAGATAAGATGATAAATAGTTGTTTTACGACCGTTTCAAAAACGGTTGATTTACTACTTGCAAATATTCCTATTTTTTGCATTTCTTTTAATTTTATTTTTTTAAATCTAAAAAAATAAATAGAATTAAAATATGAGCTGTTTTTTGGATGGAAATGCGTTATGTATAAAGACCCCGTGTATTTCTAAAACCATTCCATTACAACCTGAATATATCGTATCAAATGGCAATATTTACCAACAATGCGATGATAATGGACTCGTTCGTGTCAATATCATGTTCGGGTTAAATGAAGCACTCATTTCTTTTCAACATTATAAAATACAATGTAAGTATGATGATTCAGTCAAATCTTATTTTATGAAAGTTTAACTAATTTGTTAAAATTTAAGAACAATTAAGACTTTCAACCTTGTCAATAATTTTAATGATATTATCAGACTAAATTTCAGAAGATCAATATAAACACAAACTAATATTAAATTATTTAAAGATTTACACAAAAAGAATATTTACAGTCATTTTTATATCTTAATAAAAATGAATTTTAAGAAAAAGAATATATAAAGAACTAAAGATTATGAACAAACCATCTCCATCTCAAATGGACTATTCAAATAAAAAACGTGATGAATTGATTGCGATGTGTAAAGAGAAGAAAATAAAAGGATATAGTGGAAAGAAGAAGGACGAACTTTTAGA
>Ga0114959_10002302_pt1 | contig 15901 bp, 11 predicted proteins | sample C_130625_EF_Meta_FD_87317 | JGI IMG/M metagenome (GOLD analysis project Ga0114959, IMG submission 87317) | Freshwater microbial communities from Lake Croche, Canada to study carbon cycling - C_130625_EF_MetaG | ecosystem: Environmental > Aquatic > Freshwater > Lake | place: Lake Croche, Canada...
AACACTTTTAGGAATTTTTGCCAAGGTAAACATAATGCGTCAAAGCTCCCAAATCTCCAAATTAACTGGCTTACGTGCTGGTTTTGCGGTTCTTTCTATTTTCGCTCTGATTGGTATTTCTGGGGCTGCCGTTGCTTCTGATGCCGCTCCAATGGCTCCAGCAGTTGAAGCCAAGGCTGCAGTGCCAGGCAAACCAAAGGCTGATCCGGCTGTTGGTGAGGCTCTTTACTCCAATGGAGACGCGACCCGTGGTGTAACCGCTTGTATCACTTGCCATGGCCCGAAAGGCCAAAGCGCAGTTAGTACATGGCCTAAGTTATCTGCGCAACACGCTGCATATACCACTAAGCAATTGAAGAATTTTAAAGAAGGCACTCGTGCTAACCCAATCATGATGGGTATGGCTGCAACATTGACAGAACAAGATATGCAAAACATTTCTGCCTTCTTGTCTAAGCAAGTGATTTCACAAGGCGTTGCACAAAACAAAGAAACGATTGAGCTGGGTCAAAGTATTTACCGCGGTGGTATTGCTGCCAAGGGCGTTCCAGCTTGTGCTGCTTGCCATAGCCCTACAGGCGCTGGTATTCCTGCTCAATACCCATTGTTAGGTGGCCAATGGGCTGATTACACAAATGCACAGCTGCTTGCGTTCCGTGAAGGCGTTCGTAAAAATAGTAGCCAAATGACAACGATTGCGACCAAACTTTCTGATAAAGAAATGAAAGCTGTTGCCGACTACATCGCTGGCTTGCATTAACAAATTCTGAGTTTCAATAAAAAGCCCGCTCATGAAGCGGGCTTTTTATTTGCTTCTACTTTTCGGAAATTAGTTTGGCAGCATTGTTTCGCTTGAAAACAGGTCTGATGTTTTTTCACGGGCACGAATGACATAAGCACTTTTGCCATCAACCATAATCTCTGCTGGTTTTGGGCGAGTGTTGTAGTTCGATGCCATCACAAAACCATAAGCGCCAGCAGAAAGAATTGCTAGAAGATCGCCCTCCTCCACTGCAAGTTTGCGATCTCTACCAAGCCAATCACCAGATTCACAGACAGGCCCAACAACATCGTAGGTCAAGCTCTTAGCCTCTTTGGTTTCAACAGGAACAATGCCATGATGCGCTTCATATAAGGCTGGGCGCATCAGTTCAGTCATGGCAGCATCAACAATACAGAAGTTTTTCTCGACACCAGGTTTGAGGTACTCAACAGTGGTGAGCAGTACGCCGGCATTGCCTACCAAGGATCTGCCTGGCTCAAGAACAACATCTAGATGAGCAAAACCTCTATCTGCTACATGGTTCAAAAGAGTATTGGTGAACTCAGTAATGTCAGGAGGTATTTCATCGCTATAGGAGATTCCGAGGCCGCCACCCAGATCAAGATGATGAATCACAATGCCTTCTTTCTTGAGGATCTCGACTAAATCTAAGACTTTATCTAAGGCGTCTAGGTAGGGCGCGGTCGTGGTAATTTGGGAGCCAATATGGCAGTCAATTCCAACCACATCAATCTGTGAGAGTTGGCTAGCTTCACGATAAGTTTTTAAAACCTCGTGATAGGCAATGCCAAATTTATTTCCTTTTAAGCCGGTAGAAATGTAAGGGTGTGTTTGCGCATCGACATCTGGATTAACGCGCAAAGAAATTGGAGCGCGGCAGTTCAATTTGCTTGCGACACGATTGATATTGTGAAGCTCGGCAATGGATTCCACATTGATACACTTCACTCCAACCTGAAGCGCAGAGGCGATTTCAACAGCAGATTTACCAACGCCGGCGAATACGAGACTTCTAGGATCGGCGCTAATCGCGAGAGCACGAGCTAATTCACCACCACTCACTAAGTCAAATCCCGCACCGAGTTTTTTGAAGCAATCAATCACCGCCAAATTACTATTGGCTTTCATGGCGTAATGCACGCGTGCACGGCGCTTGCCATTGCTATCAATGCAAGCCTTGTCATAGGCCTGGTAGGCCTCAGTCAGCGCCTTTTTGCTGTAGATATAGAGCGGCGTACCAAATTCTTTTGCTAAGTCTGCAAGCGGAATTTCTTCGGCATACCAATGACCTTCACGCTCAGTAAATCCAGATAATTTGGGAAGTGGAATTGCCTTACTTGTCATTACTTGGCCGATGATGAGTTGCTGGTATCAGCAGGAGTTTGTGGTGGATAGAGCTTGCCTTTTGGTTCCGGCTCCGATGGGGCTGGCGGCACATTTGGCACATTTGGAATAAATAGAGGACCCCTAACCCCACATCCAGCAAGGGCTATTAGGAGGGCAATACAGAGGGCTCTATTGAGAATCGCTATCATGAATGTCTCTAAAACGAATGATTGAATATAGCATGCAGGACTCGGGTATGAATCCAAATAATTTGAGCGTGGAAACCATTGATGACAAGCAGTTTCATCAACTGGGTAGCAATTTATTGCAGTCTATTGAGGTGGCTTTAGAAGCCGCTGACGATGAACTGGATCTCGATTTGGATGTGGAGCGCCAGGGGGGCAACGTCATCACTATCCGCTTTCGGGATAAAAGCGTGATTGTGGTCAATACGCAGCCACCTTTGCATGAAATTTGGGTGGCAGCTAAGTCTGGCGGCTATCACTACCGATGGTCAGGAACCCTAGCTAAGCCTTTGTGGCTTGATACCAAAACCGGCAAAGAATTGCTGAGTGATTTGACTGATTTCGCCAGCGTACAAGCTGGTCAAGCGGTCAAGATTGGATTGCTTAATCCTTAGACTGCGCCAGTAGCGGCCAAGGTTTCGATTACCTGGATATCAGGCACGCTCTTGATTTGAGCCTTACCCATTTTTTCCAAGAGCACATAGCGAATTTGGCCGCCCTCAGTTTTCTTATCAACCTGCATTAGTTCCATATAGCGTTCTGCGCCAAATTTTGGTGGAATGGTTGGCAAGTTCATTGACTTGATAATTTTTGTGAGGCGCTCCAGCTCCGCTTTACTGATGAGGCTTAAGCGATAAGATAAATCAGCGCCCATCACCATACCGCAGCCAACGGCCTCGCCATGTAGCCATTCCCCGTAACCCATGCCAGCCTCTATTGCATGTCCAAAGGTGTGGCCAAAGTTGAGGGTTGCACGAATGCCGCCCTCTCGTTCATCGGCAGAGACTACTGTGGATTTAATTTCGCATGAACGAAGTACTGCGTGACCCATTGCATCGGTATCGCAAGCAAGTAAAGCCGATGCATTTGCTTCGATCCAATCTAAAAATTGAGCATCAGCAATTGCACCGTGTTTCACTACTTCAGCAAGCCCAGCCGAGAGCTCTCTGGGGGGCAAAGTCTTGAGCGTGTTGAGATCTGCAATGACGGCTACAGGTTGATGAAAAGCCCCAATCATGTTCTTGCCCAAAGGATGATTGATACCAGTCTTCCCTCCAACCGAAGAATCAACCTGGGCTAGCAAAGTAGTGGGAACTTGAATGAATCGAATACCTCGCATAAAACTGGCCGCAGCAAAGCCCGTCATATCTCCAATCACGCCACCGCCTAAGGCTATCAACATGGTTTGGCGATCGGCACCAAACTTCAAAAGATCATCAAAAATAAGCTGCAGATTTTTCCAGTCTTTGTATGACTCCCCATCAGGCAGAGTAATCGTCCTGACAGGTTTTCCGAATATTTCTATGGTCTTAGTAAGGCGTGCAGCATAGAGTGGCGCAACCGTAGTATTAGTAACGATATAAATTGAAGTTGCTTTTTCGCAGGCAGAAAATAAGCTGGGCTGATCAATCAGGTCGGTGCCAATGTAGATTGGATAGCTGCGGTTGCCAAGATCAACTTCAAGTGTTTTCATTATAGTTTTCAAGCGGAGAGTTCAAGTTGCATGATTAGGGTGTTGACCAGTTGATTGACGCTGGGCTTGCCAGTTTCAATAACGTGATCAGCAATTTCGCGATAAAGCGGGTCGCGAATGATATATAAATTTTCTAGAACTTTTTTAGCATCACCATTGCGAAGTAGGGGGCGTCCTTCACTACCCTTGGTGCGATGCCAAAGCTCGGTTGGATTTGCATGTAGATAAATCACGGTACCGTATTCGCTGAGGGCTTGACGATTTTCAGGAAGCAAAACTGCTCCGCCTCCGGTGGCCAGCACAATGTCATGTTCGCTGGTAATTTCTCGAATGGCTTGAGCCTCGCGTTTGCGAAACCCTTCTTCACCTTCCATTTCAAAGATAACCGGAATCTTTACACCACAGCGTTCTTCAATCACATGATCGGCATCTAAAAAGCGGCGCCCTAATTTTTTGGCCAACACTTTTCCGACCGTTGACTTTCCGGCGCCCATGAGGCCGATTAGAAAGATATTGTTTTTCGAAGAGTTCACCCTTCGATTTTATTAGGGTTTGTCGAGAACGGTAGGGGTTAGGAAGACCAGTAGTTCGGTTTTATCTTGTAATTTAGATTTATGGCGAAATAAGTGGCCAATGAGCGGAATATCTCCCAGTAAAGGCACTTTGACTTCATCCTCTCGTTCTGTGGTTTGAAAAATGCCCCCAATGATGGCTGTGCCACCGTTTTCAACGATAACCTCAGAACTCAGGCTTTTCGTATCAATTGCGTACCCTTGTTCAGTTTTCATGCCAATGGTGTCTTTGTTGATGCCAACCAGCATGGAGATCTTTCCATCAGGATGAATTTTTGGCAAAACCTCTAAACGTAAATTTGCCTTCCGAAATTGCAATTTGCTGCCACTTTGGGAGGTGGTTTGATAGGGGAGCTCAGTACCTTGCTCGATCGTAGCTTTTACCTGATCTCCGGTCATGATGCGTGGATTGGAGAGGATCTTGCCTTGACCGTCGGACTCAAGGGCAGATAGCTCCATTTGCAAAAGACGGCTCCCGCTTTTTGAAACGAGAGTTGCGGCGACTGTTGCTGGATTAAAGCCGCTTAATCCCGACCCACCCAAATCAACATTACTAAATAGTTTTTTATCTGGGCTAATGCCTAAAGAGTTTGCTTGGTAACCAAGCTTGACTCCCAGCTCGCGGGCAAAGCGCTCATCTGCTTCTACAATGCGGGCCTCTATGAGGATTTGTCTTGGACTATTAATATGGTCGCCACCAAAGGGCAGAGCGGCATCTTCACGCCGATGCTTTTGGAATGCGGCAATTTCTGCATGGGGGCCGATCCAGTAAATATCCCCGTTGCGAACTAGCCGCAGCCCCCTGCTCGCCAGAATCGAGTGAAGCGCTGTTTGCCACGGGGTATTCTTGAGCTCAACAGTAATTCTCCCTTTGATCGATTCGCTCAATAAAAAGTTAGTGTTGCCAAGCTTGGCAAGGATCTGTAAAAGTTCGACGACTTCAATATCGGTAAATTGCAGACTAATGGGAGCATCCACTAAATTTTGTTTAGGCATGTTTGCCTGAGTGGGGTCAACTAAAAAAGTGAGTAAAAGACTAATACAAAAGCCGAATTTTCTTATCTGTTTATTCATGTGTTTTAGGCTTTGTTTCAATCGGATTTGGAGGGTCTGAGAATGACAGTTTTGCCCTGAGGGTGGGTGAAAGCGGCAAAGTCTTTTTCAAGCTGCGTCAATCGCCAATCGCCCAAAACGAGCGCACCTGTTTCAAACATCGCGTTGCTCCTACCGGCTTGGAAAAACCCTTGGTGGGCGCCACCCATTTGACTTACCCCTAAATAACGCCAGCGTCGAAGTTCTGACTCATGAGGATGGGTCTTGGGCTTAGCAACAGCCCTGCTGATTGGCTTATTTTCCTTTAATGAGTGAATACTTACTTCTATTAAGTCTATTACTTCATATAGATCATCTTGATCACGTTCCAGATCAGCGCGCAATAGGGCAAACGCTTTTTTGAGTTCAGATATCTCCTTAGGGGAGTCTTGAGCTAGGACTTCAGAACTTCTTTTTAGGGATTCATAGGCCATTAATAACGCTATGCCAACAGCGATTGCGCATAACCCTAAAGTGAAAGCATCCCCTAATTTATGCACTTGAATGGGCGGGATTAATTTTTTTAAATCCTCCAGTTTTGGCTGCCCATTATTCTGGTTTTGATGCTCGGGGCGATCGATTTTTGGGGAGCTTGTTTTGCGGATTCCGTTTGGATCAGGAATAGCTGGATCGTCACCAAGCTCACTCAAGATTTCATCGAAAGAACGGGGGGAAATATGGCGGGATGGCATCACCATATTTTTTATACTTAAGCAATGGATTGCCATCAGCATGGTTTGAACCTTATGTCGGGAAAGATCAGTTAAAAAACCCAAAAACAAGGGTTTTGGAGCTTTTAAGAAAATTACCCAAGCACCCTATAATTTGAGCTTATGGCCCTCCCACCAAAAGATAAGCCGCCACAAAACCAGCGACCAGTCCGTCAGTTCGACAGAAGTCCACGGCATCCACGAGTAGGGCCTGGCTCACCTCGTAAATCTTCTAGCAATCCCTTAGTGAAGGCCATGCTAATTATTGGCGTGGCATTTGCCTTGGTAGTAATGCTTTTAATGGGTTATGCCTTTTTGGTGGCAAAACCGAACTTACCGAAAATCTCGGCATTAACAGACTACAACCCAAAAACACCACTCCGGATTTATACGGCAGATAAGGTATTAATTGGTGAGTTTGGCGAAGAGCGCCGTAAGGTTATTCCTTTGGACGAAATACCGCTTAGCATGCGCAATGCTGTTCTAGCTATTGAGGATGATCGCTTCTACTCTCATGGCGGAGTCGACTATGTAGGCATTTTGAGGGCCGCCCTGACTAATTTGCGTGGGCATTTATCTCAGGGTGCTTCAACCATCACCATGCAAGTAGCGCGAAACTTCTTTTTGAGCAATGAGAAAACGTTTAGTCGAAAAATCTATGAAGTGTTGTTGGCCTGGGAAATTGAGTCTCAGCTAACAAAAGACAAGATTCTTGAAATTTACATGAATCAAATTTTCTTAGGGCAAAGGGCCTATGGCTTTTCAAGTGCAGCCCAGATTTATTTTGGTAAAGAATTAAAAGACATCACAATTGCTGAGTCTGCAATGTTGGCTGGCTTACCTAAGGCTCCCTCGGCATATAACCCCGTAAGCAATTTCCGCCGCGCCAAAATTCGTCAAGAATATATTTTGCAGCGCATGCGGGATCTAGGGTACATTTCATCGGAAAACTATCAAAAAGCCATGGTTGAGGAGTTGCATATTCGCGGTCTTGGCAATGAATTTGCGGTGCGCGCGGATTTCCCAGCAGAAATGGTGCGTCAGCTTTTGTTTACTCAATACGGTGAGGCCATTTACTCGCAAGGAATAGATGTTTACACAACAATCTTAAAAGCAGATCAAGATGCTGCCTATAAGGCAGTCCGACGCGGTATTTTTGAGTATGATCTGCGTCATGCTTATCGTGGTCCAGAGGGTTTTATCGACCTTCCTGAGGATCGGGTGAAGCGTCAGCGTGCCATTGATGAGGCTTTACTTGCTTACCCACAGTTGGATGATTTGCAATCAGGGGTTGTGCTGGATGTAAAGCCAAAAGAAATGCAAGTCATGATTGCTACGGGCGATACGATTACCTTGAAGGGTGAAGGTATGAAATTAGCATCGGCATCGATCACTGATAGCACCCAGCCTAAAAAACGCTTACGTCCAGGCGCTGTCGTGAGATTGCTTTTGGATGGTGGGGTTTGGAAGTTAGCACAATTGCCTCAAGTCGAAGCAGCTTTCGTCTCAATGAATGCAGAGACCGGCGCGATCTTGTCCTTGGTAGGTGGCTTTGACTTCCGTCGCAATCAATTCAATCACGTGACTCAAGCGCTGCGTCAGCCAGGCTCATCCTTTAAGCCTTTCATCTATGCAGCGGCAATTGAAAAAGGCTTTACGCCAAGCACCATGGTGAATGATGCGCCTTTATCGATTGGCAGCATGGAGACCGGAAGTCAAGCTTGGGAGCCAAAAAACTACGATGGTAAATATGAGGGCATGATGCGATTGCGCAATGCTTTGGCTAAATCGAAGAACTTAGTTTCTGTTCGCATTATTCGTGCGATTGGCCCTTCTTATGCACAAGAATATATTCAGCGTTTTGGCTTTGAGCCTGAAAAACACCCACCTTATTTGACAATGGCTTTGGGTGCAGGTTCGGTGACGCCATTGCAAATGGCGTCGGCCTATAGCGTGTTTGCAAATGGTGGCTACCGCGTTGACCCCTTCTTGATCGATAAGATGGTTGACTCCAAAGGAACAGTTTTGTTCGAGGCAAAGCCTGCCCGTGTTGGTGACGGCGCCAATCGTGTTTTGGATGCCCGCACTGCTTTTGTAATGGACAGTATGTTGCAAGAGGTTACTAAGACAGGCACTGCAGCATCTGCTAGAGCTAAGCTCAGTCGTAATGATATTGCCGGAAAGACTGGTACTACCAATGATTCACATGATGCTTGGTTTGCTGGATACAACCCAAAAGTAGTTGCGATCGCTTGGATTGGTTTTGATAAGCCGGCCAGCCTGGGTGATCGTGAGACTGGTGGCGGTCTTGCCTTGCCAATGTGGATATCCTATATGTCAGTAGCTCTGAGGGATGTGCCGCAGGAGTCCCGCGTGGTTCCAGAGGGTGTGACACAATCCGATGGAGACTGGTTTATTCCTGACTTTTCTCGTAGCGGTGGCCCACGCGAACTGCAATAGTTCGTTTTCAACATGGCTCGGCAAGCGCGCACTGTAATACCTGGCGAAGCAATGCATGTCATGGTGCGCGGCAATAATCGAGAAACTCTTTTTTTTAACCCAGAAGATCGTCACATTTATTTGGAGTGGTTGCGAGAAGCGGCAAGACAATTTGCCTGTGCAGTCCATGCATTTGCCTTAATGCCTAACCATGTGCATTTGCTGATGACGCCGGAATATGAAGATTCACTTGCTAAAACAATGCAATCTTTAGGTAGGCGCTATGCGCAGTACTTCAATCAACAACACCACCGGTCGGGAACAATTTGGGAGGGCCGCTATCGCTCTTCTTTGATTGACCCGGATTATTTTTTGCGTTGTATGCGCTACATTGAACTGAACCCGGTGAGGGCTGGCTATGAATCAAGTCCTCAAAATTCAGGGTGGACTAGCTTTGCCACCCATATCGGCGGTAAGGCGGATCCATGGCTGGTGGATCACCAGGTTTTTTGGAAGCTCGGAAACACCCCTTTTGAGAGGCAAATGAAATGGGCAGAGTTTGTGAAGGATGGTGCACCTCACTGGGAAGACCGACAGATCACTGAATCCTTGCTTCGATCTAAGCCTTGGGTAAGTGATATCTACGCAAACAAGCTTTTTAAGGAAAATCCAGATATTGCTAAAATTCGATATCGTGGACGCCCTAGAAAAATTAACTCAATAAATTCAATTACTTAGATTCTTTCTGCTGTGCCTCTGCTTGACTTCTGAATGACTCTGTCCCTATTTAAATAATTCATTTTGGTGCGGTTAGTTAAAAAATGTGACAGACACATTTTATTTCTATTGCATCGGTATGGGTATTCACCTATATTTGATTCTCCAAAAGTAATTAGGCCATTGATGCCACTCGGAAACACTATGACTACACAATTTAATTCTGATCTTCGCCCAATTGCTCAAGGTCTATATGACCCCCGTAATGAGCATGATGCTTGCGGCGTAGGATTCGTAGCGCACATCAAGGGTAAGAAATCCCACGAGATTGTTGCTCAAGGCTTGCAGATTCTGGAGAACTTAGATCACCGGGGTGCGGTCGGTGCAGATCCGTTAATGGGCGATGGCGCTGGTATTTTGATACAGATTCCAGATACTTTGTATCGCGAGGAAATGGCAAAGCAAGGTGTGACATTACCGCCGCTCGGTGAATATGGCGTCGGCATGATTTTCTTGCCAAAAGAGCATGCGTCCCGTTTAGCTTGCGAACAAGAATTAGAGCGCACTGTGCGTTTAGAAGGTCAGGTTGTTTTGGGTTGGAGAGATGTACCGGTTGACGTGAAATTGCCGATGTCTCCAACAGTGCAAATGACAGAGCCATTCATTCGTCAAATTTTTATTGGCCGTGGCCGCGACATCATGACAACAGACGCTCTTGAGCGTAAGTTATATGTCATTCGTAAAACGGCAAGCCATGCAATTCAGGATTTGCATTTGAAGCACGGTAAAGAATATTTCGTTGCTTCAATGTCTGCGAGAACCATTGTTTATAAGGGTTTGCTGTTAGCGAACCAAGTGGGCGCATATTACCAAGATCTACAAGATAAGCGCACAGTATCAGCACTTGCATTAGTGCATCAACGGTTTTCTACCAATACTTTCCCTGCATGGGAATTGGCCCATCCATATCGCATGATTGCGCACAACGGCGAGATCAATACTGTTAAGGGTAACGTCAATTGGGTGAATGCACGAGAGGGAGCAATCAGCTCTCCAGTGCTAGGTGATGATTTGAAAAAATTGTGGCCACTCATTTATCCGGGTCAATCTGACACTGCTTGCTTCGATAACTGCTTAGAGTTGTTGGTGATGTCTGGCTATCCATTGGCACAAGCCATGATGATGATGATTCCTGAGGCCTGGGAACAGCATGCGTTGATGGATGACAATCGCCGTGCTTTCTATGAATACCATGCGGCGATGATGGAGCCGTGGGACGGCCCAGCAGCAATGGCCTTTACTGACGGTCGTCAAATTGGCGCAACCTTAGATCGAAATGGTTTACGTCCTGCGCGTTACTACGTAACTGATGATGACTTGGTCATCATGGGCTCAGAGGCTGGTGTTTTGCCAATTCCTGAAAATAAAATTGTTCAGAAATGGCGTTTGCAGCCAGGCAAGATGTTTATGATCGACATGGAACAAGGTCGCATCATTGATGATGTTGAGCTCAAGAATGCTGTATCAAAAGCGAAGCCTTATAAGAGTTGGATCGATGCAGTTCGCGTCAAGCTGGATGAAGTTGATGCCAGCAAAGCGGACTTGATAGATGAAAAAACCACAATTCGTCCAGCGGCTAAATTATTAGATCGCCAACAGGCATTTGGCTACACCCAAGAGGACATTAAGTACCTCATGGCTCCAATGGCTATGAATGGTGAAGAAGCTATTGGTTCAATGGGTAACGATAGTCCCCTGGCTGTTCTCTCAAATAAAAATAAGCCTCTTTATAACTACTTCAAGCAGTTATTTGCACAGGTCACCAATCCTCCGATTGATCCAATCCGCGAAAACATGGTGATGTCTTTGGTCTCCTTTATCGGACCAAAGCCAAACTTGTTAGACACCAACAACATTAATCCTCCAATGCGCTTGGAAGTGAGTCAGCCAATTTTAGATTTTGATGACATCACGAAGATTCGTCATATTGGTCACTACACCAACGGCAAGTTCCGCTCATACGAATTAGATATTTGCTACCAGCATCATGGGGTAAGGCTGGCATCGAAGCACGCTTGGCATCTTTGTGTGCAGAAGCGGCGGATGCAGTGCGCTCCGGCTACAACATTTTGATCGTCAGCGATCGTCAAGTGGATGAGAAACATGTTGCTATCCCAGCTTTATTGGCGACCTCTGCAATTCATCAACATTTGGTTGAAAAAGGATTACGTACTAGCGTAGGTCTCGTTGTTGAAACTGGTAGCGCACGTGAGACACATCACTTTGCACTCTTGGCAGGTTACGGCGCTGAAGCCATTCACCCATACCTCGCCATGGAAACTTTGACCGAAATGGCTAAAGGCTTGTCAGGTGATTTGTCTAGTGAGAAGGCCGTTAAGAATTTCATTAAGGCGGTTGGTAAAGGTTTGCAAAAGGTCATGTCCAAGATGGGTATCTCTACCTATATGTCTTATACCGGCTCTCAGATTTTTGAAGCAATTGGACTGAACCACGAAATCATTAATCAGTATTTCAAGGGCACCCCATCTAACGTAGGTGGTATTGGTGTATTTGAAGTGGCTGAAGAAGCTTTGCGTATGCATGCCGCCGCGTTTAGCAATGACCCGGTATTAACCAACATGCTTGATGCTGGTGGTGAGTATGCTTTCCGTATCCGTGGTGAGAACCATATGTGGACACCGGACACAATTGCGAAATTGCAGCATTCCACTCGCATTGGTGCAGAGAAGGGCTACCAGACCTATAAAGAGTACGCCAACATCATCAATGACCAAACTAAACGCCAAATGACTTTGCGTGGCTTGTTTGAGTTCAAGATTGATCCAGCAAAAGCAATTCCATTGGATGAAGTGGAGTCTGCAAAAGAAATCGTGAAACGTTTTGCTACGGGCGCAATGTCTTTGGGCTCAATTTCTACTGAAGCACATGCTACTTTGGCCATTGCAATGAACCGTATTGGCGGTAAGTCCAATACTGGCGAGGGCGGCGAAGATCCAAACCGCTATGTGAATGAACTCAAAGGTATTCCAATCAAGAAGGGTGAAACCCTGGCAAGTGTTTTGGGTAGCGATGTTGTTGAGGCGAATATTCCATTATTGGATGGTGACTCCTTGCGTTCAAAAATTAAACAAGTTGCATCTGGTCGTTTTGGTGTAACCACTGAATATTTGCGCTCTGCTGATCAAATTCAGATCAAGATGGCACAAGGTGCTAAGCCAGGTGAAGGCGGTCAATTGCCGGGCGGAAAAGTATCCGATTACATTGGTAAATTGCGCTTCTCCGTGCCAGGAGTGGGTTTGATTTCTCCTCCTCCACACCACGATATTTACTCAATTGAAGATATTGCACAATTGATTCATGACCTAAAGAACGTCAATCCAAAAGCAGATGTATCTGTGAAGTTGGTATCTGAAGTTGGCGTTGGTACGGTTGCAGCTGGTGTTGCGAAGGCAAAAGCAGATCACGTTGTAATTGCTGGCCATGATGGCGGTACTGGCGCATCACCACTATCTTCTATTAAGCATGCTGGTTCACCATGGGAACTCGGTTTGGCTGAAACCCAACAAACCTTGGTTCTGAATGGTTTGCGTAGCCGCATTCGTGTGCAGGCTGACGGCCAAATGAAGACTGGTCGTGACGTTGTCATCGGCGCATTGTTAGGTGCAGACGAATTTGGTTTTGCAACTGCCCCATTAGTGGTTGAAGGTTGCATCATGATGCGCAAGTGTCATTTGAATACCTGCCCTGTAGGCGTTGCTACTCAAGACCCAGAACTGCGTAAGAAGTTTTCTGGCAAGCCAGAGCATGTTGTGAATTTCTTCTTCTTCATTGCTGAAGAGGCTCGAGAGATCATGGCGCAATTGGGTATTCGTAAGTTTGATGACTTGATCGGTCGCGTTGATTTGTTAGATACCCGCAAAGGCATTGAGAACTGGAAGGTTCATGGCTTGGATTTCAGCAAGATCTTTGCTGTGCCACAAGTAGCTGCAGAGGTGCCGCGGTATCAAGTATTGACACAAGAACACGGCTTGGCAAGTGCTCTCGACAATATCCTGATTGAGAAGAGTGAGCCTGCTTTAGAGCGTGGCGAGAAAGTGTCATTCATCGTTCCAGTGAAGAACGTAAACCGCACTGTGGGTGCAATGCTCTCTGGCGAAGTGGCGCAGCGTTACGGTCATGCTGGCTTGCCTGACGACACTATCCATATTCAATTGAATGGCACTGCTGGCCAGAGCTTCGCGGCCTTCTTGGCGCGTGGCATCACTTTGGATTTGGTTGGTGATGGCAATGACTATGTTGGCAAGGGCTTATCTGGCGGACGCGTGATTGTCCGTGCTCCTCACGAGTTCCGTGGTGATACAGCTCAGAACATCATTGTTGGCAATACTGTTTTATACGGTGCGATTGCTGGTGATGCCTTCTTTAATGGAGTTGCTGGCGAGCGTTTTGCAGTGCGTAATTCTGGAGCCACTACGGTTGTAGAAGGTACAGGAGACCACGGCTGTGAATACATGACAGGTGGAACTGTGGTTGTGCTCGGCTCAACTGGCCGTAACTTTGCTGCTGGTATGAGCGGTGGCATCGCTTATGTATATGACGAAGATGGTATGTTCGATAAGCGCTGCAATACCAGCATGGCAAGCTTAGAGAAAGTACTGCCTTCAGCAGAGCAAATTGCCAAGATGCCTCAGTCTGAGTGGCATGCCCCAGTTGATGTAAAAGATGGTGGCGAACGTTTAACAGACGAGCAAATTTTGAAGGGCTTAATCGAGCGTCATTTCCGTTACACCGGTTCAGAGCGTGCTAAAGCGCTATTAGCCGATTGGGAAAATGCCCGTGGCCGTTTTGTAAAAGTCCTCCCAACTGAGTACAAACGTGCTCTAGGTGAGTTATGGGATAAGGCACAAAATAAAGCTGTCGCCGCTTAATTAATACGGATATTAAGAAAAGATACTAAGGATTAGATATGGGTAAGGTCACTGGTTTTATGGAGTTTGAGCGCGTCGATGAAACATACGAAGCGCCCGTTAAACGTCTCCACCATTACAAAGAGTTCGTTGCCGCATTAACTGATGAAGAAGCAAAAGTTCAGGGTGCTCGTTGTATGGATTGTGGCATTCCGTTCTGTAATAACGGCTGCCCGGTTAACAACATCATTCCTGACTTCAACGATTTGGTATTTCATAACGACTGGAAGAATGCTTTAGATGTTTTGCAATCAACCAATAACTTCCCAGAGTTCACTGGTCGTATTTGTCCGGCACCTTGCGAGGCTGCTTGCACCCTCGGTATTAACAATGATGCGGTTGGAATTAAATCCATAGAGCATGCGATTATTGATAAGGGCTGGGAGAATGGTTGGGTTAAGCCTCAGCTATCCAAAACTAAGACCGGTAAAAAAATCGCTATCGTTGGTGGCGGCCCTGCAGGTATGGCAGCCGCTCAGCAATTGGCGCGTGTTGGTCATGATGTGACTGTATTTGAGAAGAATGACCGTGTTGGCGGTTTGCTTCGCTACGGTATTCCTGATTTCAAAATGGAAAAGTGGTTGATTGATCGTCGCGTAGAACAAATGCAGGCTGAAGGCGTGAAATTTGAAACGGGTGTTTTTGTCGGCAAAGAAGCCATGGGCGCTGAAGTAAAAAATTACTCCACAAAAACCGTTTCGCCTGAGCAATTAATGAAGGATTTTGATGCGGTAGTCATTACCGGCGGCGCAGAGCAGCCACGCGATTTACCTGTTCCAGGTCGGGAGTTGGCGGGTGTGCACTATGCATTGGAGTTTTTGATTCCGCAAAATAAAGAGAATGCTGGCGACTTCAAAAATGAAATTCGTGCTACTGATAAACATGTAGTAGTCATAGGTGGTGGCGACACTGGTTCAGATTGCGTTGGCACATCGAACCGCCATGGCGCTACAAAAATTACCCAGTTTGAATTGCTCCCACAGCCTCCGGAAGTGGAGAACAAGCCTTTGGTATGGCCTTATTGGCCAACAAAATTGCGCACTTCTTCTTCCCATGAAGAGGGCTGTGATCGTGACTGGTCGGTAGGCACAAAGCGTTTTGAGGGTAAAAACGGCAAAGTAGAAAAGCTGATTGGTGTCCGTTTGGAATGGAAAGACGGCAAGATGGCTGAAGTTCCCAACTCTGAATTTGAGATCAAGGCAGATTTAGTGCTGTTGGCAATGGGATTCGTATCTCCAGTGCAACAGGTTCTCAATGCTTTTGGTGTTGAAAAAGATGCCCGTGGTAATGCCAAAGCTACAGTAGATGGCCAAAATGCTTACCAAACCAACATTCCAAAGGTGTTTGCAGCTGGTGATATGCGTCGCGGACAGTCTTTGGTGGTTTGGGCAATTCGTGAGGGGCGTCAATGTGCTCAGGCAGTAGATGAGTATTTAATGGGGTCATCTGTTTTACCCCGATAATATCGGGGATATGAACACTGTCTACCTAAACTCTTTGGATCCAAGCACGCAATCAGTAGGCGAAGTTGTCGTTTCTATTCAGGATGTGGAC
>Ga0114959_10002303_pt1 | contig 15892 bp, 14 predicted proteins | sample C_130625_EF_Meta_FD_87317 | JGI IMG/M metagenome (GOLD analysis project Ga0114959, IMG submission 87317) | Freshwater microbial communities from Lake Croche, Canada to study carbon cycling - C_130625_EF_MetaG | ecosystem: Environmental > Aquatic > Freshwater > Lake | place: Lake Croche, Canada...
GGCGCTGGGCTAGTGTTTGGGCGATGAGGATGGCGATCGTCGCGAGGAGCGGGGCGCCGGCGAGGCCGGGTACGTTGCGGAAGGAGACAAGGGGGTTAGTGGGGAACCATGGGTTCCCCCTCTCCCAATTATTTTTTGCATAAAAAAGAATATATAGAAAGAATACCAATCAATATACATAGACAAATCTACTCTAATAAACCAATCAACAATGGGTATTCAAATTTTATGTAATGAAGAGTCGTATTCGTGTGGGTATACATCGTGGTCTGTGTTTCGAGAAGAAATCGCCAATGCTTCGGTGCGATATTTACGTGCTTTGTATCACCAAATGACGTTACGAACCGTAGAACCAGATGCAGAAGAACTTGCCGAACAAACGTGTCTTGAGAAAATAATCGAATATATCGACACAAACAATTGTGTAACGATTCAAGATTTTTCGCAGTTTTTTAAAGATATGGAATTCCAGAATGCCTTTATTTATTTCGAATTGGGTGGAGTCTATGCTCTTTTAAACAAGAGCGACGATGATGGGTATTATACGGTGGGTAATTCTCTCGATATAGTAGATGCAATGGAAATCAGTGAAGCATATATCCTTTACGATGATGTCAAGAGTCGATATGATACAATTAAAAAAGTGTTTGAAGAAAGTGTTTTGACAAGAAAAGTGGTTTCGGTATGTTAGATAATTTTGTAGGTGAATTGTTATATACAAATAGAATCAATACAAATATATTTTTTATTGATTTTTTATGAGAAGTTATGCGTGAAATAATTCACCTTTGTTCTCACAATATACGTTTATTTTGGTTAGGTATCGAGTTGTTTCTATTTTTTGGTAAATGTTCCCCAAACGGATGCTGATTGACTAAGTGTTTTACTAGACGATACCGGGTTTCCTGATAAAACGGGGTACTCTGTTTCCGTTATAGTAGCGGGGTCTTCTTTTGTTGGGTCTTCTTTTGTTGTGTCTTCATCTGCCGGATCTTCTTTTGTTGGGTCTTCGTCTTCTTTTTCAACTTCGGCAACGGATTGTGCTCGTCTTTTTTCTTTGAGTGCGTTACGTGTTTGTTCAACAAATACAACAGATTCTTTTTCTTGCTTTTTCTTACTTTCCAAAAAACAAATAAAATCTGCACAATACCTTTTATTATGTCCATCCATTCCACACCAAGAACATTCTTCCCATCGTAAAACCGGACATGTGATTGGCGATTTCGGGTCAGGACGTTCACGCACCCAATGGTCGGTTGGTATTCCAGGTTGATTGAGGTTTTTACAATATGAACATACAGGAATTCTTATTACTTTCGATGGTTTTTTATTAATGAAACGTTTGGTATTTGCGGACATTTTGCGTTGTTATGTTATAAAAATATAGTATTCGAGATGATAATTGATTTTGGTATTGTAGTGTTTTATGAAGTGAGAGGAAAAAGTTTTAACTTCGCACAAAGTGAATTGTTATAATGGAGAATCGTTATAATATATAAAGCAAATTCTTTATATATTTTTATAAATTATTAGGCGTAGTGTGTGTGTGTGTGTGTGTGTGTGTATAATATATTACGGAACGTTATGCTATCGAATATCTAAATAGAGAATGAATCAATTTTACACCTTTTTACATTTAAAACGCCGACGATTTGAGTTAAAATGACATAAATATTTAATATAGACGTTTGAAATGTAAAAAGGTGTATAATGAACAAACGAAATTTCATTATCCTTCGATGGTAGATACGAAGTCACCATCGAAGGTTATTGTAGTATTCTCGGACAAGCGAAGCAGTGACGACGAAGGAGATGCGTAGGTGAATTGTAGTATTCTCGGAGCATCGACGAAGGAGATTTAGCTTCGCAAAAGGTGAATTAACCAATACGACCAGACGTTAAAATTCAGGGGCGTGTTTCTTGAACAGACACCCCTGCTTGGTTAGGTTTGGTATGTTTATGATAATTTCGGGGTCTTGGACGCTACAATCCGTCAACCATATTTTAATGATACAAAAATTCTTTTTGGGTGAAATGGTAATGCCGTTTAATAAATGGCGGTATTTGGGGTTAATACATAACGTTTCGCCACATAAAGCATACATTAATGCTTTCCACACATCGACCACCTGTTTGTTTATTACTTTATAAGAAAAACATCCACCATTACGATTCTTGGGGTCTTCCCACATTGGTGCTATACCTTTCCGCATAACAAATAACATACAAAAACGAATGATGTTTGGCGGTAATTGTTCGGTTAAAGCAACCAATTGGTCGGCATATGATATATTTTCCATTATCGATTTGTAACTTGCCAAATCCCAGTTTTTGTCCTGTGGTAAATGGTAATACAAATTCCATTTACCAAGTAAGTCGTATAGGTGTTCAGTGTCGAGGGGCATATCTGTGACCATTCCGGGTGTATCTATAATACATATATGTAGAAATCTTTATATTATTTAGGCAACATATGATTTTGTAGTATTCCCGGAGAAACGAGGAACGAGTTTCGTAGGTGAATTGTAGTATTCCCGTAGCAAGGATGAACGACTTGCACTGGTGTTCTCACATTGTCTACATCTTCGTTATTTTATTGAATACGTATTTTCGCACAACACAAATGTCATTTTCACCCAATACAATATAATCGCCATATCGCAATATATGTTGATTGACATTATCATCCATTACATAGAGACAATACGCTTCGTCAAAGACAAACGGAACGTTGGAAAAATATTTCAACCAACGATACACGAATGCCGGCGAAAAGAGTTCATTGCCAACAATCAAGAGTTGTTTCGGGAGTATGATTTCGATACATTGGTTATTGCTCATTTTGGGATGACGATAATCGATATGTAGAAATTTGACATTTGAATATTCGACCTCTTTGGAAAAAGTAGGAAGCAAAGAACTTGTCATCGACCATACACGCACCAGTTGTTCGTCTCGATGAGTATCTCTCGACCATACAACGATATCGTCTATTTCAGGTTCTTGTTTTAAAAGTCGTGTAGCCGCATGACATCCTTGGACGTATTGCATTTCGGCAAGTTCCATTGGATTGATATATGTCGGTTCATCAAATTCATCCCCCAAATCGTCATGGTCGTAATTTCGATAGGTTTCTTCTATATAATATTGTTTGTCGGGCATATCGAAAGGTGCGTTTGTGTCGAGAAAATGTTCGTGTGTTGGCGGTATTGTTTCCGGTTTGAGAGTACGGTAAAGACAAGCGATATTCACCCAACTCTCGTCGGGTTCTCGCGATGATTTCGTTTCGGGAAAAAATATAAACCGAAATACAAATCCACATAAAAGCGAGAGTGAATGCCCACAACACGTTATATATCGTGCTATGGCGTAGTTTGCGTTCATTACTTGTATACGTTGTTTGAGTTGAATAACGAATTTATTATAGGCAAAAAGCAATTCCAATACAGTTGTCTGGATATCGATATTCGCGAATGAAAACGATAAACGAGAAAACCAAGAGTGTTTGGTGGGTGTTTCGATAGGGTCGTCTATTACTGTATGTGTTTGTGTAATTCCACGAAACCAATCCATATAATAAACCAAAAAGATGTATAGTAGATGATATTATATTTATATCGTTTGACTCTCGTTGTTTTAGAGAGTGTGTGAGAAGTATTTTCGAAAAAAAATATATAAATCCGTATATCCGTATATACAAATACACTATTCCATTCTCCAAAAATCGAATATGCCCCCAAAACCTTCTGCCCAAAAAGATACAACATCTACCTCCTCATCCTCGCATGCTAAACCAAACCGGCATGACAAAGGACTCTTTATTTTTCATCGGGATTTGCGTATCGTCGATAATATCGGTTTGCTTCGGGCATTGAAAGAATGTGACAAAGTCTATACTTGTTTTATTTTCACTCCCGAACAAATCGGGAAAGGCAACAAATACCGGTCCAAAAACGCCATTCAATTCATGATGGAATCGCTCAAGGAATTATCGGGAGAAATACGAGAACACGGCGGGGAACTCATTATAATGTTTGGCGATACGACAACAATGACCCGTTTATTAATTCATCGATTGGATGTTTCGGCAATATATACCAACAAAGACTATACTCCTTATGCTTTAGAACGAGAGTCGAAATTAGGTAGACTCTCGAAATCCCTTCAAAAAACATTCATTGAAACCAGTGATTACTATTTGTATGAACCCGGTTCGGTTACTACTTCGACAAACAAGTATTATCAAAAATTCACGCCGTTTTATGAAGCAGTCGTTCATCGAAAAGTCGAGAGTCCTCATTCATATTCCAAACCCGCATACAAGGAATTATCCGTATTTTCCGGACATTTAGAGTATAAAACGACGCTGAACGAAATGATGGAAAAATACGGTTCTGTGCCGAACAATACGATTGCAGTGAATGGTGGTCGAGAAAGAGGACTGGTTCGACTGCGTCGAGCAACAAATAATCAAACCCATTATACCAAAGATAGAGACAATTTGCTATATGAAACCACTTTACTCTCGGCATATATCAAATTCGGGTGTATATCGGTGCGTGAAACACATCATGCGTTTGCTCGGGCATATGGACCGAGTAGCGGGTTGATTCGAGAACTCATTTGGCGGGAATTCTTTGCACATGTTTTATTTGGATTTTCGAGAGTCTTGGATGGATATACTTATAAGGGGATTCGATGGCGAACGAGCAAAGGCGATTTCGAGAAATGGAAGAAGGGTCAAACGGGATTTCCTATAGTCGATGCATGTATGCGTCAAATGAATGAAACGGGATATATGCATAATCGCGGACGAATGATTGTTGCCAACTTTTTGGTGAAAACACTCTTGTTGAATTGGAAATGGGGCGAAGCATATTTCGCACAAAGTCTAGTGGATTACGATGTGGCGAGTAATAACGGAAATTGGCAGAGTATTAGTGGAACAGGCGCGGACCAAAAACCCTATTTTAGAGATATGAATCCGTGGATTCAATCTTCGAAATTCGATAAGGATGCAGAATATATCAAAAAATGGGTGCCGGAATTACGAGATGTCGAACCAAACACAATACATAAATGGGAATTGTATTGGAATGACCCGAAATACAAAGGAGTTCGGTATCCGAAACCGATGGTATCTTATGGTGAACAAAAGGTGAAAATGTTGGAAATGTATCGAGAGGCGAGGTGAATATTTTATGGTTATTTTATGGGGGTAGTATATTTTTTTGCTGTATTATATTATTATAGGTATTTATTAAATACGATGTCATTTATAACAATTAACGATACATCAACAGATGAAAATATAGAATTGTTTTATACTAAATACAAAACCACATTAAATTATAAAACATTAGAATCTACCGGGTTATGTTATTATCTAGGAAAACCGCACATAGATTTTATAGGAATACCTAATCCAAATACCGTTGATAAAACAGTATTTATTAATAGTATTCGATTTTGCGTAAACCAAACACAAGGTCTTGGTTATGTAATAATATATACACATAATACTGATGACATCATCACATGCCTAAGCATTACACAATTAATGTCGAATGATTGTGATTTTATATGTGTAAAGTATTTGTGTTCAAATTCTGCGTTTAAACTAATACCACCAGAACGTTCATATGGTTATAAAATGCTAGATTTTATTTTTGGGTTATATACCAATAAAATTATACTTATAGAACCAGCAAATACGGAATTAATAGAATATTATGTTAAATATAAAACGCCATCATTTCCATACGATGCCGAAACATTAAACATAACATCTGGATTTTTAATTTATGGACGCATTCTTAAAACATCTGTCGATTGTTTTAGAATATTAAAGGATGGAGTGTCGTGGATGTCTGACGCACAAGAAGAATATTTATCGACTCCAAATTTAATCAAAACGAATGAGTTATACAGATTAATTAACCAATATAAACTCAGTAACCCAAATAAATTTACATCAAATATTCAGGATGAACCATTAGTGCAGTACATTCAATCACAAAATCCAACAATACTAATATATGATTTTCATTATCTGGATCGCATAATTAATAATATGGGTAATGTAATGGATGGGGGGGGGGGGAAGAGCAAACGAAAAACCAGAAAATCTCGCAAAACCAAGCGTCGTCGCCATCGCAAAACCAAATCTCGCAAATAATTGCATATTTCGATTGGTTGAATCTATTTTCACATATAAATCGATTCAACCTTCACACAAAAACATATAAACAAAATGCACCTATATAATAGAACACAACGACTCTCGTAAAATATAAAAAATGATTCATTCCATAATATCTATATTTAGGCATTTTATCTGTATTTTACAAAACTATATCCACGCAAGAATGGACGGTATGCCATATTTTTTCGACACATCTTCTTTGTATGAAAAAACGAAAACACAAACTACATACTCATCATCACAACCCATTCTCGCGATGCCCGCATATATCCAAGAAGGCATTGGTAAATACGGCAATGAAATACACGGCAAAATAACCGACGCGGAATCCATCGAAATCCTCCATCAATATATTGAATCTCTCGATTTACCCACCAACAAGACGTATCATACATTCGAAGATTGTTTATCGACCCTCGAATACAATGCCTTGCAAGATATCAAGTATAGTGATATTTGTGCCAGACTATTGATTGCTCACCCGAAACATATCCTGACACCTATCGTTGCAATGAACGAACTGTATGTTTCGTGTATTGGTGCTGACGGTTCAGACCGTGTATTCGAGACACCACACGTAGACGGATTGTTTGCGTGGTTGCCGGGGTGTATTGTATATCGTGTGATTGTAAGCATACAGGGGAATCGTGATGTGGATACGGTGTTTCCATTATCCCAACACAAATATACTCTCGAAACGGGAGATTACGTAGCGTTCGATTATAACCGGTCGATTCATTATATTGTTGGAAATTCTCCACCAGACGGAACACTCGTCGATGATAGAAAACGGATTATATTGAAACTCCATTATTTGGTATATCCCGAATGGTTGCCGGTATGGGTTTCGAGAGTCTATGTTGAAATTCACGGGAAATACAATGCATTTTTAAGAGGATTGTTTTTGAAATCGCAAATAACTGCATCGGCAAACGATACGACTCTCGAAAAAGAACAAGACAACGCCGAAATAGAAGAAACGATTTCGCAACGATGGATTTCGGCATTCATAAACACCGGCACAACGGTCTATGTGAAACTCTTTTTGATTGGGTTGTATTTATACAATAACCTACGATGGTGTAGTATTTGTGAGAACGCCTTAATCTACGCAATAACCTTCGATGGTAAACCATCTCCGGTTCGTCTGGATGGCGTCTTAAAACGCCATCCAGACACGCCTGCTTCGCAGTCGATTCCTCGAACACCTACGCTCGTGCCTCGCTACGGCGTTCTCACAAAAGCGAGGCGTTAGCTACGCTCCTACTTTGTGCTTACTTCGTTTTAGCTTTGCAAAAAGCGTTCTCACAACCTTCGATGGTAAACCATCTCCGGTTCGTCTGGATGGCGTCTTAAAACGCCATCCAGACACGCCTGCTTCGCAGTCGATTCCTCGAACACCTGCGCATCTCCTTCGTCGATGCTCCTGCGTTCTCACAATACCATAAATAAATGCCCAAATAAATTTGGTCATTTATAAAAAACTATATACATTCAAATCACATTATCCTTCGATGGTCACTTCGTATCTACCATCTCCGACGTTCTCACACAAACAACACACATACAATTCACCTACGCATCTCCTTCGTCGATGCTCCGGGAATACTACAATTCACCTACGCATCTCCTTCGTCGATGCTCCGGGAATACTACAAAATACTATAAACAAAAGACTACAAATAACAACCTTCCTATTTAGAGTTCGTCAGCAGCAGGGGCAGTGTTGACCTTGACGGCATCATTGTCATCAACAATGTAAAGACGAATCTCGTATGAGCGAGAAGGAACATTTCCAGAAGTGCGGGTGAGTAAGTGTTGGTCGGCAGCAGGGGAAACAGTCAACTTGAAGTTAATACTGTCATCGACTTCGAAAGGAAGGGGTTGTTCATCCTGTGTGTCTTCGATGGCAGCAAAACGAGCAGAGGCGTTCTGCATCATTTGACTGAACAAAACACGGCACAAGTTCTCATTGGTCTCGTTTTCGTTGGTCATGTATTTAGATCCGGCATCTCCCTTCAATCCAACAACAGTGGCATCAGTAGATTCGGTAGAAACCTTCTTGACGGAAGCATTGATTTCATACATAACGTTTCCGGCAGCAGCATCACTGCATACGGAGCGGATGTTCTGGATGAGTTCCTTTTCGTTGTTGAAGATATCAACACCCAAGTGAGTGCCGAACAAATTCTTTGCGATATGACGCAAGAAATCGTGGGCAAGAAGGGTTTTGTTGGCAGCAAATGCATCACTGTTTTTGTCAGTCAGCGCAATGGCGTTGGCGGATTCAGAAACGTTCAACATGGCGTTGGCGGGGTTAATTGCCAAATCAGTGAATTTGTCGTAGTGTAAGAAATACTTTACATCACTGTCTGGGTCATTGATAGTATCAAACGAATCGGTTTGGTACTTGAAGATGTTCTTGACATCGGATTGTTTCACATAAAGGACGGCACGAGCATCGGAAGTGATGTCGGTGATACTACTTTTGTAGACGGTGGCGAGCAGACCGAGCGCGACGGTGGACTCAAGAGATTCTAAGACGAAGTTTACCATTGTATTGTATATACTTTCCTAATAAATATTAAAATACAAATATTATAATTGTGAATTTATGAATACAATTGTTCGATTTCTAACACGAAAGAATAGTCATTTTTATTCAATAAAACCGGTTCGCCATATTTGTTCAATAAACGTATATACAATTTCTCCAATTTCACTGGTCCAAAATACTCTCGTTTTTTAAAAACACAATCACTCGACGTATTTGTGACAATGGTATTCATTCCGGTCGTCACGGATACACGTCCCATAATATTATTTCCCAAATAGGTTTCATTGGTCGTGTTTGCAAAGAGAGTGTTGGTCGAGAAGTTTTTGTTAAAATCGTCAATCTCTAAAAAAATATAGTTTTGGATTCCGCTTCCATAACTCGATTCCCCTTCCATATACCAATTGTATATTTGGGGAGTCGATGTTTCCATGAGATTGATATGTGGTGTGGAAGAATGGTATACTTCGTATATTTGTTGCTTAAACCCCAACATCCATCCGGCATTTTTGTATAGCGGTCGTTTTGCGGTTGATTCGACGCCAAAATCCACGACGAAATAGAAATCTGGAGAAAGAGCGTCGTTCGTTAATTCACTGGGTATATTCCCGTCATCCGGCGTTTTGGTTCGAAAAATGCATCGACTATTAATTTCATTCACATCGAACCGAATATATTCTAAACCATTTCCCGTATTTATAAAAATATTATTGATGGCATCTCGCAATAAATCCGAACGATAACTCCCGTCGGGGATTCGAATGGTGGATTTCATTATCGGGTCATATGGGTCTGCTCCAGCATTGAGTTTGGTTTCTGGCGTTGGTGCATTGTATACTGTGATGGTGAATTCGTTCGATTGGTTTTCGGAAGAAAACGTATACCAGGCATTGGGAAACTCGATGGCAGTGACGTTCATCGAAACCACATTGGAAATCGAATCGGGTAAAATTTGCAAATAACTAGTCGATGACGTCTTGTCGTAATCTTTGCGGAAAAGCGTATCGATACATAAATTACGTGTAATTATTTTACGGTCCGTCGGGTTTAAAGACCCGTTTGGATATTTTATATTGTGTGTGTATTGGACGTTGGAATGATACATACGAGCATGAATTATTATACCTTATTATACTTTATTATACTTTATTATACTTTATTATACTTTATTATACTTTATTATACTTTATTATACTTTATTATACTTTATTATACTTTATTATATACTATAATTTTGGGGGAACCAAGGTTCCCCCCACCCTCTTCCTTGTGGGGGAACACATTAAGCAAAGAAAAAGCGAAGCAAAAAGCGAAGAAAAAGAGAAGAAAAATCGAAAGGAGGGGGTTATGGGGGAACCTTGGTTCCCCCCTTCAAGTCGTTCATTGCGATAGCAAGTTTGTCCATTTCGAAGACACCGCCATCAGGAAACCCAAACCGTTTGATATATTGTGCATATTCGGGTTTTAATGTCACTGGATTCACTTGAACTTTTGAGTCTTTGAACAAGGTGGTTCGACCTTGTAACATTTTAATATATTCTTTCAACCGTTCGGGGTCTTTTAATATAAGTTCGAATTCCTTTGCTTTTTCCAGTTTCACTTCGGTATCAACAAGAGCAGAGTGTTGGATAATAGACATGTACAATCCTTCTAAAGCAGATGTATTTGCTAAACGTAAGTTTTCATAATCTGCAAATTTTTGCGGATTGGCAGCTAAACCCAATAAATCTTGCGACATTTTCTTATAGACGGTATCGGTTAATATATTTGCCACTGCATAGAAATTGCCCTTGGCATATTCGCTTAAAAGAGTTCGAATGGTTCGCACATAGACCGACAATTTGTTGTATAACCCGAGAGCAATTTTGTTTAGAGCATCCGTATTGGTCATTACGGAATTCGTATTCAGCACATTTTTCGCAAATATACTATTGGTGGAAAACATGTTTCGATGGTTTGGGGTTTATTGCCTCTTTATATTATTCGGGTATATGATATTAGCGTTTGCAAGATAAAATCATATAGCATCAAGTTTAACAAAAAGTCTTCTTACGCATTACGTCTATGTGTGTGTTTTTTGTGTTTTCGAGAGCGCGGTTTACGAGTTTTACGCAACTTTGAACCTGCACCTTTGAATTTTGTTGGTTTGTGTGGCTTGAAAAAATAATCAATATTTCCGCACGTCGTTACAGAAGAAGTTTGGGTTTTTTTGTTATTGAGTAATATTATTAGTTCTGTTAAAATCTCTAATATTTGTTCAACACTGAATTTATATGTATGAATTGCGTAATTCTCAATATCATTTGTTACATTACCTTCAAATATGTAACTTTCACGTGTCGACTTATCACTCGTCTTAACAATTGTTATTATGGTTTTTTTATTGTATAGAATATCGTATTTGTGTTTAAAAAAGAATTTCTTCAATACACACGTTATTTGTTGCGGTTTACACACAATTGATTCAATAGTTACACTTCTATGCAAATGTTGGGTTGGTAGTTTATGTGCTTGAGATTTTGACTTCAGTGTATCCAGTTCTTGCACGCGTAATTTCAACTCTTCTTCTTCTATGTTGTTATTTTGCGGTTCCTTCACTTCCATTAGTATATTTTTCAATTTATTTATTTGGGTTATCAATTTTATTTTCCTTTCTCTTATTCTATCATTTAATTCATTGTTGGCGTTTCGCATGGGTTTTATCCCTGTAGGTGGACTACATAGAGTTATAGGGAATCTCAAATTCGCAAAACCTTGTAAATCATTAAAAATTTCGTCTGGTGTTCTCACAAAATCTTCAAATTCGTATGACTTTCTCTCAACATCTTCGAAGTTGGCGTTATTAACGCTTATAGGTTTATCCGGTAGGTCGTTCATTTATATATTTATACCTTATACCCATTTTTTATAAGAGGGGGGATGGGGGGAACCTATTATCCTTCGATGGTAAACCATCTCAGGATAATCCGGTTAGCGTCTTCGGACGCCAACCAGACACGCCTTTTGCGATAGCTAAAGCGCCGGCAAATCCTCGAACGCCTACGCTCTCCGCTTTTCTCAGGCGTTCTCACAGTCCCCCCTTTGTAGTATTCCCGGACAAGCGAAGCAGTTACGATGAACGAGTTTTAGCTTCGCAAAAGGTGAATTAATAAGGAGGGGGCGTGGGGGAACGTAGTTCCCCCCCCTTTAAATATCCAACGAAATGGTGTTTTTATTCGACGTATTCTTGCGTCGATTACTGCGTTTGGGCATTTGACCGTTCTGCATATCTTTTAAACTACTAATACTAATCATCGAATCGTCTTCTTGACTTGCTTGACCTTGTCCCTGACTAGTTGCTTGTTCGTGAATATTCACGGTTTTCGTCTTCAACCCAGACAAAATATTATCAATATCCGTGCTTGGTCCTCGCATTTCTTGACGAGGTGCTGGTGCGGGAGTACGAATTGGTGCTTCGCTACGATTCACATCGACGTAACTATTTGCTACATCAACACCTTTTTCCCGAAACATTGTGCCTCGACTCATCGACAAATCGGGGCGGTTTTGTGGTGGTTCTGTACTAGTAGTGTATTGCATAGACGCACGTGCAGTAGGTGGCGACGATTTGGTCTCGACTGCTTTGGGGGGTGGTCCAAATGACGTATTGATGTTATCTGGATTATTCACTAAATTATTCGCAAACGCAAATCCGGGACTTTGTTGACTCATATTTTTCACGGTTGCTTCCGTAAACATCTTCATCAATTCCGGACTCTGTTTAATCACATCATTGAATCCGGGAGTAGCAGACGAAAGTGCTTTGTTGGTAAAATTCACCATACACGCACTAAATCCCAAACGCAACAACAACGACAATTCCGGAGCAAGTTTCCCGCCCTTATATTTTTCGTGTAATTCCGAAAAGATTTCCTCATAACTGTCAATGTCTTCCGACACTTGTTCGCCCCAACCATCCAAATTCAAGTCGAAAGGGTTAAATGCCGAATTGGCATATTCGACGGAATTCACAAAGGTCATAAACCACCAACCTTGCAATTTCACACTGTCTTTCTTGCGTTTATCTTCGAGAGCAGTTTCGTATTCGTCTTCGACTTCTTCGAATGGCGATTCCATATTAAATCGATTGCTCGTTTTAATATGTCCCTTCTCATACCACTCTTCCAATTTCTTAATCATCATACGCTTCTTACGACGTTTATCTTTGTCGGATAATCTTGCCGAAGGTCCAGCACCTCCAATATCGCCGGGTGGAACATCACCCATTTTAGTAAATCCGTCCCAGGTTTTCGACGAACCCATGCTCTCAACAGTAGAATGCCCCAAACGAGAGTCCGTTTTCTCGATTTCCTCTACTAGTTTTGCTGATCCTCCAGAACCCGAACCGGAATCCCCTCCACCAAATCCAAACAAACTCGACGCTAATCCCGAAATGGATTTCGTATCACCAAAATAAGACGACGAAGCACTAGCACCAGCACCAGCACCAGAATAAGAAGCCCCTGACTTTGAGAGATTCACGTTTCTAGATGTTCCCGAAAGTTCATTGAGTTCGTTCTCTAATTTGTCTAAATCGCCTAAATCGATATTTATGTTATTGGACGCATTGCGTTTTTTATCATTCATTAATAATTCGATTCCTGGACCGAAATTCACGGAATTACCGGACGATGCCGGTTTGGATTGAGAAAAAGATGAACCCGATGTTCCAAAATCATCCGTTAAATTCAACGAAATGGGTTCTAAATCATTAAAATTGAGGTCAATCGATTCCATATTACGATATATTATACTTATGATAACTACACAATATTTATTTTTAAGTTCTCCGCACAAGTAATTATATTTCGATTCGAGAGAAACCAAACACCCTGTAAAAAACAATCTGCTAAATCGTCCTTTTTGGCATTATTATGCATGAGAGTAGACCACTTCGACAATTCTATGTTTGATTCGATAAACCGAGAGCATAAAGCAACGCCGTCTTTTTTGTGTTGTTTATAATTGGGGTTGGTTGATAAGGGGGATGGGGTTTCGGTGATAAGTTGATTTTCCACAAAATCTTTTGGTGTCTCGTTTTCTTTGTTTTTATTGGATTGATTTTTTGAAGGTTTTTGTTTCGTTTGGTGTATTGTGGTGTCACCTAAACGTAACTTATTAGACGACGATACAAAGACAATTTCCACTGGTAGTGCGAGAGTCGATTTCATAATAAAATATTGTGCAAGCATTCCTTGAATGGTTTTCATACGAGATGCAATTGGTGATATTTGGTTTTCGATGACAACATGTGTTATATTGGCAAAATGAGAACAAGATTCAAATATACGACGAATTGCCCAACCGATTTGGATGAGATTCGCATCATTCGCGTTTTTTTTCGCAACCGGTATTTCGCTAAATAATCGAGAGGTATAGTATTTCATAATGGAATCTATCATTTCGGGTTTATTAGGGTATTTTTTGTTGGAAACCCCAGATAAACAGAATTGTTCATATAATTCCACAATACCATCGACCTTTTGTTTTCGTAAATGTGCGAGAGTATATTCTTTCGAAGGCAACAAATACTGGGTCTCGTTTTTTGCGTGTTTTTCGCAAAAATAATTGGTCGTCGTTGTCGACGCGGTTTCACCCGTAATTTTAGAATATTTCGCCTTTTTTCCGCAATTTTTTATTGCCGACAACTCTTTTGAAAAATCTTTTTCCTTTGGTTTCGTTTTCGCTTTCGATGAATTCAGCAAACACCCACATACCATTTTGGTATTTTGGGTTATATTTATATTGGTAGTCTCGAGTAAATCAACGACATTCCAATCGACAATCGACCAACACCCATCTCGGTCGGGAGTTACATCGAAAATACAATATGCCATATTTTTAATACCAATATCGAAACTTGCTATTTTTAGTTGCTTTGGAATAACCGGAGATGGTTTACCATCGAAGGTTATTGCCGACTTCGCATGCGTGTCTGGATGACTTCTCGGGACGCCATCCGGATTATCTGGAGATGGGTTACCATCGTAAGAGAATGCATTGCACTTACTTTGTTGTATGACTTGTTGCATTAGCACAAACAATAGGAAGTTGTTTCGAGGTGGGTTGGGGAGATTTGTATATGTCTAATAAACAGGTACAAACGGTTTATATTCTTTACTAAAATTCTTTTTTTTCTCATGAGAACACATTTTGTGAAATTAACTACAAGTTTGTAGTGTAGTATTCCCGGACAAGCGAAGCAGTTACGACGAAAGAGTTTTAGCTTCGCAAAAGGTGAATTGACGCAATGCACCTACGCAAGTCGTTCCTCCTTGCTCTTACTTCTTTTTTGCTTCGCTTAAGGCGTTCTCACAATTCTCACAATATATGCGGTGATTACTAGTTTTAAATAAATAATAGTAGCATATATAATATGCCATCCATTAATAAATCATTTTTAGATAATTTGCAGGAGAATTTAACAAATTATCCTTGTTTTATTGAAACAGGGACATTAAACGGTGACACAATTTTTAATGTAGAACAGTATTTTGATAAATTATACACAATTGAATTTAGTGAAAAATATTATTATAATACAAAACACAGATATACCGGTAATAAAATAAATTTTTTGTTAGGCGATAGTAGTGTAGTGTTTGAATCGTTATTGCCAACAATTACCGATAAATGTATATTTTTTCTGGATGGGCATTGGAGTAATGGCGACACTGGACGGTCAGCAAAAGACTGTCCATTAGATGAAGAAATTACACACATTAACAATTTATTTCAAAACGAAGCTATTATCATTATTGATGATTATCGATTATTCGGTTTAGATAAATCATCTGGTAAATTGCTAGAAGATTGGAGTAGTATTAACAAGAATAATCTATTAAATATTTTGCAACATCGAATTCAAAAAGTGTATCATTTAGATAGTGAAATCTGCAAAGATGATAGATTAATTATTCATATTAACGCATTATAGTAATTCACCTTTTGCGAAGCTAAAACTCCTTCGTCGCATCTCCTTCGTCGATGCTCCGGGAATACTACAATAACCTTCGATGGTAAACCATCTCCGGTTATTCCTCGAACACCTACGCTCGTGCCTCGCTACGGCGTTCTCACAATTCACCTACGCA
>Ga0114959_10002305_pt1 | contig 15873 bp, 15 predicted proteins | sample C_130625_EF_Meta_FD_87317 | JGI IMG/M metagenome (GOLD analysis project Ga0114959, IMG submission 87317) | Freshwater microbial communities from Lake Croche, Canada to study carbon cycling - C_130625_EF_MetaG | ecosystem: Environmental > Aquatic > Freshwater > Lake | place: Lake Croche, Canada...
TAACGTTCTTGCCAACAATCAGTGGGTAACCAAGATCGGTGTGTAGAACTGATGCGTCTTGTACATTACTGCCTTCGCCAACTTGAATGAGGTCGTTATCACCGCGAATAACAACTGCAGGCCAAATGCTTGCATTTTTATGGAGCTCTACTTTGCCGATGACCTCAGCACTCTCTGCAACCCAGGCGCCCTCAGATAACCGAGGGGCAATTCCGTCAAGTTCAAATATAGCCATGACTCATTATAGGTATGAATCAGGCTATAGAGAAAGACTGCAACTCTACCAGTTTGGTTCGCGGTCTGGAGTAGAAGAAATACGGTGCACACTTAAGTCGGCACCCTCATACTCTTCTTCTTGAGACATTCGAATACCGAGCAATGCTTTCAAGGCGCCGTAGACTGCAAAACCGCCAATTAGTGCGATACCTACGCCAATAGTGCTACCAATAAGTTGTCCTAGAAAAGTAACGCCGCCGATGCCACCTAGTGCTTTCGCCCCAAAAATACCTGCAGCTAAACCACCCCAAAGTCCACACAAGCCATGTAAGGGCCACACGCCGAGAACATCATCAATCTTCCAGCGGTTTTGTACTAAGGTAAACATATAGACAAATAATGCGCCCGCTACTAAGCCAACAAACAGCGCTCCAACCGGATGCATTAAATCGGAACCAGCACAAACAGCAACTAAGCCAGCAAGAGGGCCGTTATATGTAAAGCCCGGATCATTCCGACCAACAACCCATGCAGCTAATGTGCCACCGACCATTGCCATTAAGGAATTCAAGGCAACCAAGCCACTAATCTTATCGATTGTCTGCGCGCTCATCACATTAAAACCAAACCAACCTACTGCGAGGATCCACGCTCCTAAGGCGAGGAATGGAATACTTGAAGGTGGATGCGCAGAAATTTGCCCTTCCTTGGTGTAACGACCACGACGCGCGCCCAACAGAATTACTGCAGGTAAAGCAATCCAACCGCCAACAGCATGCACCACTACCGAACCAGCAAAGTCATGAAACTCTTCACCAGTCAAGCCTTTGATCCAAGCCTGAATACCGTAGTGTTGATTCCATGCGATCCCCTCGAAGAAGGGATAAACAAAACCCACCAAAATAAAAGTTGCAATCAATTGAGGATTAAATTTGGCGCGCTCGGCAATACCACCCGAAACAATCGCAGGAATAGCTGCGGCAAAAGTGAGTAAGAAGAAAAATTTTACTAACTCGTAACCATTTTTCTCAGCCAGCAATTCCGCCCCAGAGAAAAAGTTGACGCCATAAGCAATGCTGTAGCCAATGAAAAAATACGCAATAGTTGAAACTGCAAAGTCCACCAAGATCTTAACCAAGGCATTGACTTGGTTTTTCTTGCGAACAGTTCCCAGTTCTAGAAATGCAAAACCTGCATGCATCGCAAGAACCATAATGGCGCCCAGCAAAATAAATAAAGCATCACTACCTGTCTTCAAAATTTCCATGAAATTTCTCCCCCTTATTTTTTGCATCATTATGGGGAAACAATAATCCCAAATAAGTGCAGAATGCACCTATTTAGTGCATTAATTAGCCTAATTTATGGTTTATGATGAATTTTCATATACCCAAGGGAGAACCCATGAAAAAAGTCCTCATAGTTTTGGCTGCTTTAGCAGCATTTTCTGGCCTGGCCCAGGCCCAAGAAACCATCAAAGTGCTCAGCACCCAAGAATTGGCAAATACTTGCAAGATGCCTGCCAGCCCTGAATCTCGAAGCTTCTGTATTGGCTTTACTACTTCCGTATATGACACCTATTTAGCAACTCGTCACCCACAGCGCGCTAAGCCATTTATTTGCGTTAAGCAACCTGCTCCAGCACGCGATGAAGTGATTGGTGATTTTGTAAAGTTTGTGCAATCAAATCAACAAGTAGCCGATAAGCCAGCCGCAGGTGTGTTTTTAGGCTTTCTAGCTGCACGCTTTCCTTGCGCCAGAAAATAATTTAGATAACTTAGCGAACTCAAAATATATTTAAAGGATCAGTTGTTATGAAAAAAATTATTGCGATTACCGCAGCAACTCTCTCTATTGCAGGCTGCTCAAACATGAGCAATACTGAACAACGCACACTATCCGGCGCAGGCATTGGCGCAGCCGCTGGTGCGGTAGGCACAGCTATTTTCCACGGCAATCCAATTTGGGGGGCAGTTGGTGGGGCAGCCGTTGGCGCAGCTTCTGGCTATGTATACGATGCTTACAAAAAAGAGCAAGCATCTGAATACAATTCTGGCTATAACGCAGGCAAAAATAATCAGCCAGCTAAAGCGCCCAACTAAAACTAGCCTTACCTCAATAAATTATCCAGCTTGCATTAATTTACAAGCTGGGTTTTTATTTGGATTTGTCCTGCTAATGCCTTATGAATAGGGCATTTATTTGCAATCTCAATCAAACGATTCTTTTCTTCTACGCTAAGATTTCCAATCAACTGGATATCACGTGTAAATTTTTCAATATCATCAGCGCGTTCAATGTCGACAGTCACGATAGCATTCTCTAAGTTCATTGCTTTATGACCAGCATACATTTTTAAAGTCATACTTGTACAAGCTGCTAAAGCAGCACCAAGGTACTCATGCGGACTGGGCCCAGTTCCACCACCTCCCTTGCTGACCTCTGCATCAGATAAAAAATGCAAATCGCCTGCACTCAGTTTTTGTTGGAGCGGGCCTTCGCCAAACCGTGACTCTACTTTTCTCATCGCTATCTCTCATTCATTCAATATGGTTGATTATTTACTTACTCTCAAATTCATGCTGCCCTAAAAATCTCTAAAAGTAACAATGTCTTAATATACTGAATCACCTGCTACCATTCTGCTATGAACTTTACCCCCACAGAACTCGGCGCCAGCATTATTTTTGCTATTGCAGTTTTGCATACTTTTTGCACTGGTTATTTTGAGTCGCTAGCTAAAAAATCTCCCACCCATGCTGGCCTATGGCATCTGCTAGGCGAGGTCGAGATTGTCTTTGGCTTTTGGGCTGCCATTCTAATTGTCTTCATGTGCTTCATTGATGATTTGAGCACTGCAAGGGCCTTTTTAGAAAGGCGCAACTTTACAGAACCCTTATTTGTATTTGCGATCATGATTGTGGCTGGCAGTAAGCCGATTCTGTTTGTTTCAACTGAAATCTTGCACCTGCTTGCAAAGGGGCTGCAGTTTGTCTTGCGCATAAGAAGCGCCCCCGCTCTTTATTTTTTAACGCTTGCAATGACACCGTTACTGGGCTCTCTGATTACTGAACCCGCTGCCATGACGTTGGCGGCATTTTTATTGCGGGACTTAGTGTATCGACACCAGTGCTCCAAGGGGCTTCTCTTCGGGACCTTGGGCGTACTCTTTGTCAATATTTCAATCGGTGGTACCTTAACCAATTTTGCTGCCCCACCAGTACTGATGGTTGCTTCAACCTGGGACTGGAGCTCAGCATTCATGTTTGCTAACTTCGGCATTGAATCGTGTATTGCCATTTTTGTGAATGCGCTCGGCGCTACATTGCTCTTTAATCGCCAACTCATTGAGCCAAACGGCTCGACGAAGCAAAGTAAAATCCCATTCGCAGTGATCGTAATGCACTTATTATTTTTGTTGGGTGTTGTGGTGTTTGCCCATGATCCCGTTATCTTTATGTGGCTGCTGCTCTTCTTTATTGGTTACACCACCGCTTATCCAAAACATCAAAATCCACTCATCCTGAAAGAAGCTTTGCTAGTTGGCTTCTTCTTAGCTGGATTGGTCGTTTTAGGTGCACTACAGGGATGGTGGTTGCAACCCATTCTTGAAATGATGAGTCCTACAGCAGTCTTTTATGGCAGCCTTGCTCTGACGGCAATTACCGATAATGCCGCGCTGACTTATTTGGGATCATTGGTCACAGGTACTTCTTTAGAATTTAAGCTAGCATTAGTGGGTGGAGCAGTTGCTGGTGGAGGGTTAACTGTTATTGCTAATGCGCCCAACCCCGCAGGAATTGCCATCCTGAGGCAACACTTTCCAAATGGTGCTGTATCAGCGTTCTATCTACTGATAGCGGCACTTCCACCCACTCTAGTAGCAATTCTGGCTTATCGACTGATATAAACAGTAAAATCTGAGCTTCGCCCCCAGTTATAAACCTGAGAACGGCCTATGAAAAAGCTCTATATCAAAACCTTTGGCTGTCAAATGAACGAGTATGACTCGGGCAAGATGGCAGACCTCCTTCATGCTGATGAAGGCATGATCATGACTGACACCCCGGAAGATGCGGATGTTGTTCTTCTTAACACTTGCTCCATTCGAGAAAAAGCGGAAGATAAAGTCTTCTCCGATCTAGGACGCTTGCGTGAACTGAAGAAAACTAAACCCAATTTATTGATTGGTGTTGGTGGTTGCGTAGCTAGCCAAGAAGGTCAGCAAATTGTGAGTCGCGCACCCTATGTTGATGTTGTCTTTGGGCCACAAACATTGCACCGCCTATCAGACCTGATTGCACAGCGTCGCAAGACTGGCATCCCCCAAGTAGATATTTCTTTTCCTGAAATTGAAAAGTTTGATCACCTGCCTGCATCTCGTCAAACCCGTGGCTCTGCATATGTATCGATTATGGAAGGCTGCTCTAAATACTGTAGCTACTGTGTAGTTCCTTATACACGCGGTGAAGAGGTTTCAAGGCCATTTGAGGATGTTCTCACTGAGGTTGCAGGTCTCGCAAGTAGAGGTGTTAAAGAGATAGTCCTACTTGGTCAAAACGTGAATGCCTACCTTGGTAAAATGGACAGCACTGATGAGATCGCTGACTTTGCTTTACTCATTGAATACATCGCTGATATTCCTGGGGTTGAGCGTATTCGTTTTACTACAAGCCACCCTAAAGAATTTACCCAACGACTGATCGATGTATACGCCAAAGTACCTCAGCTAGTAAGTCACTTGCATTTGCCAGTTCAACATGGATCCGACTCAGTGCTGTCGGCCATGAAGCGGGGCTATACCGCACTTGAATACAAGAGCATTATTCGCAAAATGCGTGCTGTACGGCCTAATCTAACCTTGTCGAGCGATTTCATTGTGGGCTTTCCAGGTGAGGCTGAGGCTGATTTTGAGAAGCTTCTCAAGATGGTTCAAGAACTTGAGTTTGATAATAGTTTCTGCTTCATTTTCAGCCCGCGTCCAGGTACACCAGCTGCAAATCTCAGCGATGACACTCCTTATGAGATCAAACTGAAGCGCTTACAAACACTGTTAGCGCTAGTTGAACGTCAAGCAAATCAAATCAGCCAAAAAATGTTAGGTAGCACCGAAAGAGTGCTGATTGAGGGTTTAGCTAAGGATGGCGTCAACCTACAAGGTCGCGCAGAGAATAATCGTGTTGTTCATTTCACATTACCCGAGCAAGGTATTGAAGCGCTAGTTGGGCAAATGGTTGATATTCGAATTACCGAAGTGCTGAACTACACCTTAAGAGGCGAATTAGTCGAAGCCCATGCACACTAAACTCACAATTGATATTCAGTACGCTAGTGCAGCGATTGAGGCTTCTGTAAGTAAGGCCGCCTCTGCTACCTTAATCAAAAAGTGGGTCAAGGCTGCAACAAGTTATGGCGGTTTATTGACACTGCGGTTTGTGAACGCTGGCGAAGGCAAGAAACTGAATTTGGCTTTTCGCAAAAAAGAGTACGCAACCAATGTTTTAACTTTCCCATATGAGCTCTCAAAAAACACTTTAGTGGCAGATATTATTTTTTGCTTACCCGTGATTCAAAAAGAGGCTAAAGAACAAAATAAAGTTATCAAAGCTCATTTGGCGCACTTAATCGTACACGGCTGTCTGCACGCCCAAGCTTACGATCATGAGGTGAAAAAGGAGGCCGAGAAAATGGAGGCCTTGGAGGTAAAAATCTTACATAAACTAGGCTTTACAAACCCATATCTTGCCCAGTAATTCAATATCCTAAGCACATTTATTGATTTAACTTATTTCTACGCTATTCTTGCAACATGCCTGACCCCAACAAATCCCTTTTAAATCGCTTGGCTGATTTTTTAACGCCACAGCCAACGAGCCCCAACGAACGCCGCCAAGAATTAATTGCCACTTTGCGCGAAGCGCAAACCGAAGGATTAATCGATGCTGATGCCCTCTCGATGATTGAAGGCGTATTTCAGGTGGGCCAACTATGTGCACGAGATATTTTGCTACCTCGCGCCCAAATTGACTGGATTGATATCAACCTTCCCCTTGCCGACTTAATCAAAACAGTCATTGAGGCTGCGCATTCTCGCTTTCCAGTATTTGAAGGTAGTCGCGACAACGTGATTGGTATCTTGCTAGCCAAAGACTTATTACGTCATGGCACAGAAAAAGATTTTCAAGTGCGTGACTGGCTCCGCCCAGCTGTCTTCATCCCGGAATCAAAACGCTTAAGTGTTTTATTGCGTGATTTCAAGGATAACCGCAACCATTTAGCTGTTGTAGTGGATGAATATAGCGGCATCGCAGGCATCATTACCATTGAAGATGTGCTGGAACAAATCGTTGGTGATATTGAGGATGAGCACGATATTGATGAAGAAGCTGACAACATTATCTCTCTAGATAATGGTGATATTCGAGTTAAAGGCATTACTGAACTCGAGCAACTAAATGAAACGCTGGGCACTGAATTTGCAGTAGAAGATATCGAAACTGTTGCTGGGCTGGTTGTTCAGCACTTAGGTCGCGTTCCCAAAATGGGGGAATGTATTGCAATTGATGGTATTGAGTTCGAAGTGCTACGCGCTGACCCACGGCAAGTTCATATTTTGCTTGCACGTCAAATACCTAAAGCAGCTGACTGAGAATTGCCTTGGTAGATCTGCATTCTGGCAAGACCATCCGGAGCGGCGATGCATTTGTACTCCTAACGCTTTTTATCCTAGGCGCATTCATAGCTGTAGCGGCCGAACTTTCTTATGGAGGTTGGGCTCAAATCCCGCTACTGAGTATTGTTTGGTGGCAACTTAGCCTACTAAAACATTGCCGTCTCAAAACTTATTTTTTCTCTAGCCTCGCATTTGGTCTTGGCTACTTTGTAATAGGCCTATGGTGGCTCTACATTAGCCTGCATGACGTAGGCGGCATCAATAGCCTGCTTTCCTGTATGGCAGTTTTTTTGCTGTCTGCGTATGTCTCCTTATATTTTTCGATCGCCTGTTTATCGATTCGACTGTTTAAGTCTTCTTCTATTTCAGGCCTATTGCTTGCCTCAAGCTGGGCAGTCACCGAATACCTTCGCGGAGAATTGTTCACAGGGTTTCCATGGATGGGATTTGCTGAAGCACAAGTCAATGGACCATTTGCAGCTATTGCCCCATTCTTTGGCGGACTAGCTTGCACTTTCCTAGCGGTATACGCCTCTTGGCAAATCCTTCAGCTCAAAAAACATCCAATGCTTTGCATCTCGACACTTACGGTAGTAGCACTCATTACTGCTTCTTCAGGCCTATGGACCTTTACCAAGCCAATCGGTGAGCCACTCAAGATTGAGCTGGTTCAAGGCAACTTTCCCCAAAGCATGTTCTTTAACCCTGAGGGCGTGCTAAAACAAATACATTTTTACAGCACCACCATGATGCAATCCCAAGCCGAGCTTGTTGTCGCCCCAGAGACGGCATTCTCTTGGCCCGAAAGTAATCTACCAATTGGGCTAGTAGCAAATTTACAAAACTTTGCTACTACTGCTTATAGCAACTTACTCTTTGGAGTGATTGGTCGAGATCCAAATCCGCGTGATGGAAGAGAATTTTCCAATCGAGCTCTAGGTCTCTCACCATCTGCAGATTCTTATCGTTATGACAAGAATCATTTGGTTCCTTTTGGAGAATTCATTCCACCGGGGTTTCGTTGGTTTGTAAATGCCTTTAGTGTTCCACTAAGTGACTTTGCGAGAGGCGGGGATGAGCAAGAAAATCTGATCATTCACAGAAAAAAACAGGATCCAATTTATGCGGCGATCACCATTTGCTACGAAGATGTTTTTGGTGGTGAACTAGCTAGCCGTATTCGAAATAACTCCAAGCCAACCAATTTGCTAATCAATCTCACCAACCTTGCTTGGTTTGGCGATTCACAAGCGCCCACACAGCAATTACGGCTTTCTCAATTGCGCTCACTAGAAACCGGTCTACCTGCCTTACGGGCTACCAATACCGGGATTACAGCAGTCTTGGGACCCAATGGAAAAGTACTGCAAGCGCTGCCGGAATTCACTCAAGGAAGTCTCATTGCCCAGGTTCAGGCCTACGCAGGTAAAACGCCATACGTAATTTGGGGTAATTTCCCAATTTTGAGTATTTCTTGCCTTCTGTTGATCTGGGGTCTGATTCGTCACAGACGTTTTTAGTCATTTTTGACTCTATCCCCTAGTAGCCATGTAAAATCAATGGCTTAGCCAGGTTAATCATGCTTACTTTTCAGCAAATCATTCTCAAACTTCAAGATTATTGGGACCAACAAGGTTGCGCCCTATTGCAACCTATCGACCTCGAGGTTGGCGCAGGTACTTCCCATACTGCGACCTTTCTGCGCGCCATTGGCCCAGAACCCTGGAAGGCGGCTTATGTTCAGCCATCCCGCCGACCGAAAGATGGTCGTTATGGTGAAAACCCAAACCGCCTACAACACTACTATCAATATCAAGTTGTTCTAAAGCCAGCCCCAGAAAATATACTCGAGCTCTATCTTGGATCATTAGCGGCATTAGGCCTAGACCTCAAAGAAAACGATGTGCGCTTTGTAGAGGATGATTGGGAGAACCCGACTTTAGGAGCCTGGGGCTTGGGCTGGGAAGTTTGGTTAAACGGCATGGAAGTCACTCAGTTCACTTATTTCCAGCAAGTAGGTGGCCTAGATTGCAAACCTGTTCTTGGTGAAATTACTTACGGCATAGAACGCTTAGCAATGTACATTCAGAATTGCTCAAATGTGTATGACCTCGTTTGGGCAGATGGCATTTCTTATGGAGATGTCTATCACCAAAACGAGGTGGAGCAATCTTGCTATAACTTTGAACACTCAAATACTGACTTGCTGTTTGCAAACTTTTCAAACTATGAGAGTGAGGCAAAACGCTTGATGGAAGTACCGCTGGCCCTCCCCGCTTATGAAATGGTTCTCAAAGCAGCGCATACCTTTAACTTGCTTGATGCACGTGGCGCGATCTCCGTGACTGAACGTGCAGCTTATATTGGCCGTATTCGGAACCTTTCTCGCGCAGTAGCCCAAGCTTATTTTGAGTCTCGTGAAAAACTAGGCTTTCCAATGTGTCATCGTCAAGCAATTCACTTATGAGCACACATACTTGGCTTTCTCAGCCTGCTACTTTATTGATTGAAGTATTCACTGAGGAATTGCCTCCAAAATCACTACGTCGCTTAGGTGACGCTTTCAGCGATGGAATTTTTGCTGCATTAAAAGTTGCTGGTCTAGCCAGCGAATCATCGAAAGTAATCAGCTTTGCGACGCCGCGTCGCCTAGCAGTTCAAGTAAGTAATGTTCTTGATCAAGCACCAGACTATCCAATACGTGAAAAACTATTGCCGACCAGTATTGCATTTGATGCGCAAGGAAAAGCGACGCCGCCTTTACTTAAAAAATTAGCCTCGCTTGGTTATGCCGATGTTGACCTTGGCACACTTGAGAAGGCGGGCGAAGGTAAAAACGAGGCTCTCTACCTAAATGTCATTGCTAAAGGTGCATCGCTAGAACAAACTGCACAAACTGCACTTGAGCAAACACTCAATAAATTGCCTATCGCTAAAATGATGCACTATCAAGTGCTTCAGAGAGATGGTCAATTAGCAGACGTTGAATTTGCCCGTCCAGCCCATCTGATTATTGCTTTACATGGTAATCAGACCCTCAATATCAGCAGCTTAGGTATTAATGCTGGCAACCAGACTGAGGGGCATCGTTTCTTGGCTCCAGGCCCTCTGACCATATCCAGTGCAGACCAATATGAAAATGATCTACAAACCAAAGCCAAGGTAATTCCAAGCTTTCATCAGCGCAGGGCCCAAATTGAGGCAGCACTCTTAAAAGCCGCTGGCACTGACTTGGTTTTAATGCCTGATAGCCTGCTAGATGAAGTGACCGCTTTAGTTGAATGGCCAGCTATCTACGAATGCCACTTTGATCAAGAATTTTTAGAGGTTCCCCAAGAATGCTTGATTTTGACAATGCAAACCAATCAAAAGTACTTTGCGTTGACAGACAAACAAGGCAGGTTGCGCAATCGCTTTTTGATTGTTTCTAATATTGAAACGGCCAAGCCAGAGGCCATCATCTCCGGTAATGAGCGGGTTGTCCGTCCTCGACTTTCAGATGCCCGCTTCTTCTTCCAGCAAGATCAAAAGCGCCCCCCAGCTTCACGCGTTGCTGATCTTGGCAAGGTGGTTTACCACAATCAATTGGGTAGTCAGCTTGAGCGCACTAAGCGCGTTCAAAGCCTCGCATCTAATATTGCAAAAAAACTCAATGCGGATGAAAAGCTGGCAAGTCGTGCCGCAGAAATTGCAAAGACTGACTTACTAAGCGATATGGTTGGCGAGTTCCCTGAGTTACAAGGCATCATGGGAAGATACTACGCAACGTACGATGGAGAAAATTCTGAAGTAGCTGCAGCATGCAGTGAACACTATATGCCACGCTTTGCGGGTGACACATTGCCCCAGACCCAGACCGGCACAATCTTGGCTATTGCTGACAAGCTTGAAACCCTTGTGGGCATTTGGGGCGTTGGGCTTGCGCCTACGGGCGATAAAGATCCCTATGCATTACGTCGCCATGCCTTAGGCATCTGTCGTTTGCTCTTAGAAAAGAATCTCTCTCTAAGTTTGCCTGAGTTAATTGAATTGGCTCGAGCACAGTTCCTGCAAAAAGATGTACAGGAGAAAGCAAATGCCGCAGCGATCTATGAATTCATTATTGATCGCTTACGCGCTTATCTACGCGATCAGTCAGTTTCTGGAAAACCATTTACTAGTGCTGAAATCGATGCCGTTCTCAGCCAAGAGCCAGCACAGATTAATGATTTAATCGAACGCTTAACTGCTTTGCGCGAATTTAACGCTCTTCCTGAAGCAGCTCAGCTAGCTGCCGCAAATAAACGCATTAGCAATATTCTAAAAAAGACAACGACTGATATTCCGGCAAAATGTTCTAGCAAGTTATTGCAAATTCCGGCTGAAGCCACCCTCAATAAGACCTTAGAGGAAATCACCCCTGCGCTAAATGAAGCCTATAAACAAAGACAGTATGTTGATCTCTTGAAGGCACTTGTTGCCTTAAGCGCACCGATTGACCAGTTCTTTGCTGATGTAATGGTGATGGATCCAAACCCCGAGTTACGCGATAACCGCCTTGCTCTCCTGCAACAACTTCACCAGAAAATGAATCTCGTTGCCGACCTCGGCAAATTAGCATGAGCATCAGCTCTTCTAAACTCATCATTCTCGATCGTGATGGCGTGATCAACGAAGATCGTGATGATTATGTGAAATCTGTTGATGAATGGGTTCCGCTACCGGGCAGCTTGGAAGCAATAGCGCTACTGAATCAAGCGGGCTACCAAATTGCAATTGCAACCAATCAATCAGGCTTATCTAGGGGATATTTTTCAATCAATGATTTGCATGCTATGCATAACAAGATGGATAAGCTGCTTCAACCCCTGGGTGGTCATATTGATAGCATCTTTTTTTGTCCACACCTTGATTCTCATGGCTGTGATTGCCGTAAGCCTGCGCCCGGACTCATGAAAGAAATTGCTTTGCGTTACAAAAAATCTGGACACACACAAGCCCTCTTGGGTGTACCCATCGTCGGCGACTCCTTACGCGATCTAGAGGCTGGAATTGCCCTCGGGGCCACGCCCCATCTAGTTTTGACTGGTAAAGGTCAAAAGACTTTTGATAAGGGTAATTTACCGGAAGGCACACAAATTCACAGAGATTTGATGGCGTTTGCAAACTCGCTTCTAGTGGACAAGATCTAAGGAAAACATGATTTATCTTCGCTCCACCCTATTTACCTTATTTCTGTTGATCTTTACTCCAATTTGGTCAGTGCTCTGCATGCTGGCATTCCCTTTTCTCACCCCAGAAAACCGTTATAGTTTTATCGGCCTTTGGAACAAAGTGGTTATTTGGCTTCTATGGCACCTGTGCGGTATTCGTTATGAAATTCGCGGCATGAAACATATGCATGCAGTGCTTGATCAACCTGTCATCATTCTGAGTAAGCATCAATCTGCCTATGAAACGATTGCTTATATTGCACTCCTTCCAAAACAGCTCTGCTTTGTCTTTAAACGTGAGCTACTGTGGATTCCTTTTTTTGGCTGGGCTTTAGCCTTGCTGAAAATGATTCATATTAATCGAGCGAATAAGCAAACAGCTGCACTCTCAGTCGCTAGCCAGGGTCGTAAACGCCTTAGCGAAGGCAAATGGATCATGCTATTCCCGGAAGGCACCAGAACTCCACGGGGCTCAACTAAGCCCTATCGTAAAGGCGGAGCCCGTCTCGCAAGCGCTACGGGTGCATTGGTCATTCCAATTGCTCATAACGCAGGCAATTTCTGGCCTAAGAACAGCTTTTTAAAGCAGCCTGGCACTGTGATTTTTTCGATTGGGCCAGCTATTCTTTCTGAAGGTAAATCAGGGGAAGATCTACAGCAAGAAGTAGAAGGCTGGATCGAATCTGAGATGCGCGTGATTGATCCAGGCGCCTATAAATAAAAAGTGTTAAGCAGCTAAAACTTTAGCCCACTCAATATAGCGATCAACTGATATATCTTGAGCCCGCGCCTTAAGTTCAAGTTCAGTCAAATTTAGCCTCTCTGCAAAAACTTGTAAGTTGGTGCGCAACATTTTTCTTCTTTGGGAGAAGGCAGCTGCCACCAGCTGCTCTAGGGCGCGCCACTGAGCATTACTCAGGCTGAAGTTCTTGCGTGGAATCATGCGCACTACAGCAGAGTTCACCTTTGGCTGTGGATCAAAAGCCTCGGGAGGCACTTCAAGCACAAGCTCCATATCGTAACGCGCTTGAAGCATTACTGATAATCTACTGAAATCAGTGCTTCCTGCTTTTGCCACCATTCGCTCAACGACTTCAGCTTGCAGCATAAATATCTGCTCATCAATTTCTGTGGCCGCCGCAACAAGATGGAATAGGAGTGGCGAAGAAATGTTGTAAGGTAAATTGCCCACCACTTTACAAAAACCTTTTTTGTCAGAGCGGTCTCGAGCCCATTCTAAGAAATCGAATTTAAGGGCATCACCCTCAATGACTTTCAAGTTCTCAAGGTTTTGCTGATTCCAATAAGCAACCAAATCACGATCAATTTCGAGCAGGTCAAGTTGATCAAGATTTCTGAGTAAAGGTCTGGTTAAAGCACCAAGACCTGGTCCAATCTCGATGACATGCATATCAGGGCCGGGATTAATTAAGGCTATGATGGAATAAATAATCCCATCGTCCTGCAAAAAATTTTGGCCAAAACGTTTACGTGCGCGATGCATTACTTAGCTTGAGTTCTTGTATTTAAAGCAAGCTCATAAGCCAAACGCAAGGCTTCCAACATGCTGCCAGAATCAGCAATTCCTTTTCCGGCAATATCCAAAGCAGTGCCATGATCAACCGAGGTGCGAATAATTGGCAAACCTAAAGTGACGTTCACGCCACCACCAAATGTCACAAATTTGAATGGCGCTAATCCTTGATCGTGATACATGGCTATAAATGCATCAACCTCCTCAAGCGAATGAGCATCAAATATAGTGTCCCCGGGATATGGCCCAGAAACTGCTATCCCCTGCTGTTTAGCTGACTCAATCGCAGGCGCAATCACCTGAATCTCTTCACCCCCCAAATACCCAGCCTCTCCAGCATGGGGATTAAGGCCAGCAACACGTATTCTCGGCCTAGTTATGCCGAATTTTTCTTTTAGGTCTTGGTTTACTATCTGAATCGTTTCAAGCAAGAGTTCATAACTTAAGTAGGCTGAAACATCTTTCAATGGCATGTGTGTACTTGCCAAAGCAACCCTTAAATCCTTCCGAGATTTAATACCTAAGAAACCAAGTGGCAAGGGGGCACATAGCATCATGACAACATGGTTTCTGCTGCAACGTTGTGCTAAATATTCTGTATGGCCAGTAAAAGGAATGCCCGCAATATTCATTACACTCTTTTGAACGGGCGCAGTAACCATTCCATCAAAATCCCCACGAATACAAGCGTCGGCTGCTTGATCTAAAAGATTAAAAACATATTGAGCATTTGCTGGATTAAGTACCCCCGGCAAGGCAGGCGATACAAGCGGGACTGAATCTATTTTCAAGCGATCGAAGAAATTTGCTGTTTTACCTGAAGAATCTTTAAATAAGCTGGCATCGCCCAATAAGGTAATCTGCGAATGAGCTTGTTCGCCCAAAAAATCTTTTGCGGCAGCAAGAGAAACTTCAGGCCCCACACCGGCTGGATCGCCAGTGGTGATTACTAATTTAACGAGGTGCGGCGCTGGCTGCATCATCCACATTCAAGATTTTGACTGTTGCAGTATCTCGTAGCTCACGCAGCCAATCCTGATAGGCTTGTTCAAATTTTCTTTCGCGGATAGCTGCACGAGCAAACTCGCGCTGCTTTTCTACCGTCAGTTGCGCTTCACGACGCTCAAGCACCTGAATTAAGTGCCAACCAAATTCAGATTTAACTGGATTGCTCACTTCTCCAATTTGGAGTCGATTCATTGCCTGCTCAAATTCAGGCACCAAATCACCAGGCCCCATCCAGCCTAGATTCCCACCATTTGGGGCTGACCCGTCTTCAGAGAATTTTTTAGCTAAGTCACCAAAATCTGCTGTCTTAGCGCGCACCTGATCGCGATATCCTTGTAAGCGCCTCTCAGCATCTTGATCAGTCAGACCCGGTCTATTTTTCAACAAAATATGGCGCGCCATTGTCTGTGTAATGGGAATATTTTGAGGCGCTGTTGACGCAGGCTCTTGCGTTGTAGACTGCTGCTGTGCGGGAGCCGCACTGATTGCGCGACGATCCAATACTTTTAGAACGTGATATCCCGCAGGGCTCTTAACAACAGCGTTGGCAACTTGGCCGCTACCAGTATTTCGGATAGCCTCATAGAATAATTGTGGCAGGCGATCTGGAGTGCGATACCCCAATTCTTGAAATTTAATTTTGGGGTTTTCTTTTGCAGCAGCAGCGCCGAGTTGTAAAAAATCCGCATCGCCTCTTGCATCACGTAACAGAGCTTCTGCTTGCTTCTTTGCCTCAGCCTGTGACCCAGCTCCAGCATCCGCTGGAATAAAAATCTGCGCAACAGCAATCTCTTCAGTTCCACCCTTCACTGGAGGAGCAGAACGTTGGGCGTCACCAGCCATAGCACGCATGCGATCAGAAATGAAATTGTCTATTTCCGCATCAGAAATCTTGATTTTCGTCTCTACAGAACGTTCGCGAAAGCGACTGACAACAATATCATCCCGCAAAGTCTCTTTGTAGCGCTCAAATGTCATTCCAGTGGCAATTACTTTTGCTTTGAACTCGGCGTAACTTAATTTATTTTTAGCAGCAATATCCCCAATAATTTTGTCCAGCTCTTTATTGGTTACTACCACGCCTTCTTGCTCGGCATTTTGCAATTGAATTTTTTCAATAATTAAGCGATCTAAAACCAACTTTCTTAAATCAGACCCATCAGGCAATTTGGCACCCTGCTTCTGAAGAGTGGCAATACGGTCATCAATTTCCTTACGAGTTACGTAACCCGTATTCACTACAGCAGCAA
>Ga0114959_10002306_pt1 | contig 15870 bp, 15 predicted proteins | sample C_130625_EF_Meta_FD_87317 | JGI IMG/M metagenome (GOLD analysis project Ga0114959, IMG submission 87317) | Freshwater microbial communities from Lake Croche, Canada to study carbon cycling - C_130625_EF_MetaG | ecosystem: Environmental > Aquatic > Freshwater > Lake | place: Lake Croche, Canada...
CCAATCCTCGTACTCCTCGGGCCATTCGGTGTGCTGTTCCACGACGAGCGCTTCGCGGTACGGATCGAAGGCGTTGGGCATCGAGCGAGGCTCCTGGACTTGGTCCTGGACTTGGACGGATCGACTCTCGGTGCTGAAGTATACATTGGTGCCGCACATGTTCCTCGTCGGAGACTTCTCCATGCCCCCCACCGGTTCGCCTGCCGCTCCTGGGCGCTCGTCCATCACGCCCCCGGCGGCTGTCGGCTCCGGAGCCCGTCTCGTCATCGGGCTTCTCGTGCTGGGGGTGACGGCTGGCCTCGTCGGCATCTGGTACCAGCGGGGGCAGACGCGGCGGTGCCTTGCGTTCTACGGCCCCGACGCCGCGCGGATGGTCACTTCGGCGCCGGTCGTCGAGCTCTGGACTTTGGCCCCAGGGGCTGAGCCGGGGGTGCTCGTGGCGCTCGAACGTGCCGACGTCACGGGGGCTCCGGGGTTGGTCCACCTCCGCCGAGGGCTCGTGGAGGACGCCAATTTCCGCTGGCCGGTCGCGCCATCGGCCGCGCGTGGCCGGCTCCCCGCGGAGTCGTGGGATCGGGCCCTCGTGTTTGCCGATCCAACCACCGGCCGGCCCCCGGTGGTGCTCGTCATCGACCTCGCCGAGGGGTCGGGCGGGGCAGGGGAGGGGAAGGGGGCCGGCGGCAGTCTGGCCATGGTGGGACGCCCGGGCAGGATCGGCTTGGGGCGGATCGCCGCTGGGTTGGCCACCTGGTTGAGCCGCCAACCGTGAAAACGCCCCGTTGTGCGGGGCAAAACCGGGCTTTTGACCACGCCTCCGGGACCCTATCCTCCCGCCGAATCGGTGGAATGGATGTCGATCCCCCTGGGCTCTCCGGACGGCCGGTTGCCCTGGCGGGGGACGCTTCGCGGTCCCCGTTCCGGACCGGGTTCCCCAGAGGCTCACTTCCATGCGCTCGATCGCCGTGGCCAATCAGAAGGGTGGGGTCGGCAAGACGACCACATCGGTGAACCTCGCCGTGGCGCTGGCCCGGGCGGGTCAGGACGTCTGCCTGGTCGATCTCGACCCGCAGGCCCACGCCACGCTCCATGCAGGCGTGCAACCCGGGCTCCATCCGCTCTCCGCCTACGACGTGCTCGTCGGCGGCGCAACGCTTGCCGAAGCCCGTGTCACGGCGGCGGAACGCCTTCATGTCCTTCCCTCCCACATCGATCTTTCCGCCGTGGAGATGGCCTTGGCCAACCGCCCTGGCCGCGAGGGGATCCTCCGGCAGCGGATCGAGGCTGACGACGCCTGTCAGGGGAAGGGGGACGGGGTCCGTCACGACGCGATGATCATCGACTGCCCGCCATCCCTCGGCCTCCTATCGCTGAATGCGATGGCGAGCGTCGATGAGGTCCTGCTCCCGCTCCAGCCCCACTTCCTCGCCCTCCACGGGCTCTCGAAGCTCCTGGAAACGATGGAACTCGTGGCTGACCGGGTCAATCCACGGCTTCGGCTCCTGGGCGTCGTGCTCTGCATGTACGAATCGGCCACCAGGCTTGCCAATGAGGTAGCCCGCGACGTCGAGGGGTTTTTCGAGTCGGGGCGCGATCGGCACCCGGCGTGGGCCAATGCACGGGTGTTCCGCACGAGGATCCGCCGCAACATCCGGCTCGCCGAGGCGCCGAGCTTCGGCCAGTCGATCTTTGACTACGCCCCCGATTCGCACGGCGCCGAAGATTACGCTGCGCTGGCCGGCGAAGTGATTCAGGCCGCAGTCGACCGCCGGGAAGTCCGCCGCGCCGCGTGATGGCGGGCGGGGACGGCCGTCGGGTCGGTGACCGCTCGATGGGCTGGTCCGCTCTCGAGACGCGGACCGGTCAATTCGACATCCACCGCGGTCATGTCGGGAAGGCCCCGGTGGAGTTCGGGAATCCACCAGTAATTCGACGCACACGGTTCGACGCCGGCAAGAATCCCGGTGGCATCGAAATCCTCGGCCGAAAGGAACATCGGGCCGAGGGCGTCGCCGCCTTCGGGCATGGTAGCTTGAGCGAGGGGATTGGTGACGGGCATCGTGCAACAGCCCTCAGGCTTCGTGCGCTGCGAACGTTCCGCCCAGGGGCCGGCAGCGTCGCATCCGAAGTGTCTTTCGGCAGGTGATTGCGGGGGAGGCCAGTTTCTGAACAGCCGCCCCGGATGTTCGCAATAATGGTCTGGGGTAATTGGGAAAGCAAGAAAATCTGTGGCTGTTGGGCTGGTTGTCCGTGTTTTCGCAGGAAAAGTCAGGTTTTCCGTATCTTCTGGGGGATAAACAAGGAACACGGGGAACTCGACCTATGGCTAGCCTGCCGCCGGCAGCGGATGACACGCTCACATCGACGACCTCCGGCGCCCCGCGCCTCGTGAGGCTCGCCCCCACCGGCGGGGTGGCCAAGGAGCGCCGACCGGTCTCGCGCCGAATCGGGATCGCGGCCCTCGTCGCGGTCGCCTCGGCCGTCGCCGCAAGCCTGCCTGCCTCCGCGGTGGAGCCGACCGGTTTCCGGCGGCTGGCGCCCGGCGTGCTCACCGTCATCCCGGCCGACCGGTCTGGCGACGATGCCCTCCTCCGCGCCGATCTCCCCGAGATCACCGAGGGGCTCATCGATCTTGCCTGGGAGCCGAAGCAGTCGCCGCTCGGTGCCACCCTTGTCGAACAGGGGCGCAATCGCGACTTCCCCCGTGATATCTGGTGCCTGGAGTTTGCCTTCAAGCCTCCGCGGCAGATCGACGTCGATGTCCCGAGCCGCGAGTTCCGCATGCAGCGGAAGCGAGTCTGGTATCTCCTTTATCGGGTGAAGAACACCGGCGCCCGTCGGATCGTCATGGCGGAAGGGGACGCAACCCGGCTCCGTAGCGAGACGGTGAAGAAGCCGGTGCGGTTCCTCCCCCATTTCGTTCTCGAAAGCGTCGAGGGGCTCTCCAAGCAGGAGGGGGCCTTGGCCTACCGCGCTTACCTCGATCGAGTCGTGCCGGCCGCGGTGGCTGCGATCCGCGAACGCGAGGACACCCGCATCGATCTCCACGACAGTGCCCGGATGACGGAACGCGACCTCGCCCCCGGCGAGGAGCGTTGGGGGGTGGCGGTGTGGGAAGATGTCGACCCGCGAATCGACTACTTCTCGATCTACGTCCGTGGTCTCACCAACGCCATTCGCTGGCGGACACGGGCCGATGCCACGTTCGCGGCCAACTCGGTGCCGGTGGCCGGCGAGGAGCACGCGCTGGAGAGTCTGCGGCTCGACTTCTGGCGCCCCGGTGACGATTCCACCAGCCTGAGCGAGCAGATGAGTGTCGGGCATGCTGGCATGTACGAGCGCCGGACGATCGGCAACCGGGTGCTCGAGGCCTTGGGGCGCGGGCGACTGACGGCCTCGGCTCCCCGGGAGGGGCTCGAGCAACTGGGTCTCACATGGGAGGAGATCCTCGATCCACCTGCTGCCGTGAAGGCTGCTGGCGCGGTCGATCGCGACGCTCCGCCGAGCCTCGTGCCGCTCGCGAAGGTCGTCAGTGCTCTGGCCCGACTCCAGCCCCCCGCAGCCCGTCCGGCGGCGATCGGAGCCCTGTTCGGCCGAGTGGGGCAGGAGTGGTTTGAGGATCTCGTTCGCGGGCTGTCGGCGCCGCTCGACGATGAGCGGGCCGCCCTGCGGCGCGGCATGCTCGATCGCTGTGGACTTTCGGAGGAGGATGTCGCTGTTAGACCGCTGGAATCGCTCGTGAAGGTGCTTTCAGCCCTCGAGGCGACGACCCCCGCCGCGACGCGTCGGTCGGCCTCGGTGGCGTTGTTCGGCACCGCCGCCCCTCGTTTGGATGCCCTCATCCATGAGCTCGACCTCGCCCGGGCTAAAGCGGTGCTCGACGACATGGACTTCGATCGCCGCCCCGTTCTGACTGGGGGGGCGCTGACCGCCTCCGACACGATGCTGACGGTCTTCGGGGCCGAAGCTGACGCCGGAAAGCGGGCCCGGATGGTGACCGGGCTTTTGGGGGCCGAGGGCCCCGCACTCCTCGCCGCCGCTACGGCCGTCCGCGAGGGCGTTGACCACGCCTGGGTTTTCCGGTACGAACAGTGATCTGGAACCGAACGCTCTCCGAGTTATGCTCCTTCTTCGAGGGGTAATTTGGTGTTGCGGGGGGCCTCCTGCCCGATCCGGTTCCCCTCCGATTCCCTTCCGCAGTACCCGCTCCGAGGTCGATAGCCATGGCACACAAAAAAGGTCAGGGGTCAAGTCGTAACGGTCGTGACTCCAACGCCCAGATGCGCGGCGTAAAGAAGTTCGGCGGTCAACTGGTTCGTGCGGGCAACATCCTCGTCCGTCAGGTGGGAACGAAGTTCCATCCTGGCAATAACGTGGGGATGGGGTCGGACTACACCCTCTTCGCCCTCGTCGACGGCGTGGTCGCCTTCGACCGCGAGGGGCGTCGGGTCAACGTCCAGGCTTGATCGATCCTTCCCTTCCCCCCCAAGCCCGTGAGGGGCAGGCGAGACCGTGTTCGTTGACCGCGTCCATCTTGAGATAGCGGCCGGCGACGGCGGACGTGGGAGCTCGAGCTTCCGGCGGGAAAAGTACATTCCCCGTGGCGGTCCTGACGGGGGGGATGGTGGTAGTGGCGGCAGCGTGATCCTTCGTGCTCAGCCAGGGGTCGATTCGCTGGCTGCCTTGGCGCACAGGACGCAGTGGCGGGCTGAATCGGGCCAGTCGGGTGGACCGCAAAACTGCAAGGGCAGGTCGGCTGCTGATCTCCTGCTCCCGGTTCCTCCGGGCACGATCGTCATCGACGAAGCCTCGGGGCTTGTGCTTCGGGATCTTGCTGCGGCTGGCGATGAACTCGTCGCCGCCAAGGGTGGGGCCGGTGGTTTCGGCAACATTCACTTCAAGTCGTCGACGAACCGGGCCCCGCGGGAGACGACTCCCGGCGAAAAAGGTGAGGTCCGGCGGATTCTCCTCGAGCTCAAGGTGATCGCCGACGTCGGCCTCGTTGGCAAGCCGAATGCCGGAAAGAGCACGCTCCTCTCCCGGCTCTCTCGGGCCCGCCCCGAGATCGCAGATTACGCCTTCACGACCAAGACGCCGATGCTGGGGATCGTGTCGATCTCGCGCGACCGCAGCTTCGTACTCGCCGATCTCCCTGGCCTCATCGAGGGGGCCCATGCCGGCCACGGCCTCGGCCACGAGTTCCTCAGGCATGTCGAGCGGGCCGGGATCATTGTTCATGTCGTCGAACCCCAGCCGATGGATGGCACCGATCCGCTCACCAACTACCGGGCGATCCGCGAGGAGCTTGTGCTCCACGACCCGCGACTCGGGGAGCGACCGGAGATTCTCGTCGTCAGCAAATCCGAACTCCCCGCTGCGTCTGAGACTCGCGATGCCCTTCAGGCGGCTACTGGCCGGCCCGTGATCGCCGTCAGTGCCGTCACCGGAGAGGGCCTCGATCGCCTCCTTGCTGCTGTCGTGCGCGAGATGGACAGCCCCCGCACCGATCCCGCGCCAGACCGTTGAATGGTGTGGCGGCGGACTGCTGCCGCCGTCGGCTTGTTCCTCCCGGAGGACCGCCCGCATGTCCCTTCCCCCCGCCGCTGTGGGTCTGTCCGGCCGACAGGCCGAGACCCTGCTCCTCGCTGACGTGGGGAACAGCCGGATCAAGCTCGCCGTGATTGCCGACCGCGGCCTCGATGCCGGCGGGAGCCGAATTGGCCTGCCGACGGTTCGCCAGCGACTCGAGATCGACAACCGCGGTCTGGGCACGAACCTGCTCCGCCAGTGGCTCGCCGTCGCGGCCCCCGGGCCGGCGGTGATCCTCGTCGCCAGCGTCCATGACGCCGCGGCGGGGGTTCTCGAAATGGCGCTGGCCGAGGAGTCGGCCACCGGTCGACGCCCGCTCCGGCAGCGGAGGATCGGCTTTGCCGATCTGCCCTGCCTGCCGGCGGTTGCCGAACCGCACCGGGTGGGGATCGATCGCCTGGCGGCGGGCGCGGCAGCCGCCGCGGTGAAGCCGCGAGACTCGGGGGTGATTGTCGTCGATTGCGGGACTGCGGCGACGGTCGATCTGATCGCCGCTGACGGACGGTTTTTAGGGGGGGCGATCCTTCCCGGGCCGACGCTCATGGCCCGGGCATTGGCCCAGGGAACGAGCAAGCTGCCTGAGGTTCGGGCCCTTGAACATGCCGATCCACCGGCGATGCCCGGCGGAAACACCCTCGAGGCGATCGCCGCCGGCATCGGCTGGGGGATGCGCGGGGCGATCGCCGAACTCGTGGCCCGGTCGAGATCGGCACTCGGGCCATCGACCCCGGTGCTCGTCACCGGGGGGTGGAGCGGAGCCATCCTGCCGGCTCTCCCCGGGGCGATCGAGATGCCCGATCTCGTTCTGGTGGGGATCGCGCTGGCGGCTGAGCGGGCCCTGGCTCGTTGACGGCGCGACAAAACCTCACCGCCGTGGTGGGATCGGGGTGTGATTGCAGGTAGACTTCCGCTCTTCCTTCCTTGTCCAGTCCCCGATCCTGCGGCGCTCCATGGCGAAGACCTCCGGTGATCCCTCTGTTGCCCCTCCGCTGGCGCCGGCGCTCGAGCGTGCCTTGGCCGCTGCGCGGATCGCCGAGGAGACCCGCGGCACCGACATCCGCATCCTCGACCTGCGCGGGGTGACGCCGATGTTCGATTACTTCGTCGTCGCCACCGGCACGAGCCGTCGGCAGATCCACTCCATGGCCGACGAGATCGAGAAGGGGATGAAGCGGGAGTGGAACGACCGCAAGCGTGGCGGCGAAGGGTATGAGGAAGGTCGGTGGATCGTCCTTGATTACGGCGACGTCGTGATCCAGCTGTTCGACGCCGAGGCCCGTGACTATTGGGATCTCGAGCACCTCTGGAGCGAGGCCCGTCGCGTCCCCCTGCCGTCGGCGGGAGCCGCGACGTGATGGTGGACGACGCTCCACGGCCCCCCGCACCCGCCTCTGCCGGGACGTTCCGTGACCGGCTTCGGGGCTGCTTCGCCGCCGCATTCCAGAGCCTCGCCGCCGATGGGATCGTGGCGATCGATGCCGTGGAGATCCCCACGCTGCTCGAGCAGGTGCGGGAAACGGCTGACGCCAAGTTTGGCGACTATTCCGGCACGATGGCGATGGGGCTGGCGAAGAAGGCGGGAAAGAAACCCCGCGACTTGGCCATCGAGATCGCCCGTCGCCTTGCCGACGCGTCAGGCTATGCCGAGGCCTTCGCTCCCCCCGGTGATCCCGTTGGCCCCGGATTCATCAATGTCCGGATCCGGGATGAGGCCCTCGCTGCCGCCGTTTCGGCGGCGTTTCGCGACGAGCGCCTCGGGGTGCCAGCTGTGGCCGAGCCGGAGACGGTCGTCGTCGACTTTAGTTCGCCCAACGTCGCCAAGACGCTGCACGTCGGCCACATCCGCTCGACGGTGATCGGCGACGCCCTCGCGAGGATCCTCGGCTTCCGCGGCCACCATGTGATCACCGACAACCATCTCGGCGACTGGGGCACGCAATTCGGGATGATCATCTGGGGATGGCGTCGTTTCGGCGACGAGGACGCGTTCGCCGCCGACCCTGCCGCCGAACTCGGAAGGATTTACCGGCTCGTCCGCCGCGTCGTCGATGCCAAGCCGGAGGATGTCGCTGCCGACGCGGAACTCGCGACCAGGGTCGCGGAGCATCCCCATGCGGCCCGAGAGGTGCTTCTCGAAACCGCCAAGCTCCATGAAGGGGACGCGGAGAACCGGGCGCTGTGGGAACGCTGCATGGCGGTGTGTCTCGCCGACGTCGATCGGCTCTACCGGCGTCTCGACGTCCGGTTCGATCATGCTCTCGGCGAGAGCTTCTACCATCCGTTCCTCGCCGACGTCGTCCATGACCTTGAGGAGCGGGGGTTGGCCAGGGAGAGCCGCGGGGCGATCGGCGTGTTCCTCGACGGGGATGAGAAACCGCCCTTCCTCGTCCGCAAGGCGGACGGGGCCTTTCTCTACGCGACCACCGACCTGGCAACGATCCGCTGGCGGCTCGAGCACTGGAAGCCCGATCGGATCCTCTACGTCGTCGACCACCGGCAGGGCCAGCACTTCGAGCAGCTCTTCGAGACAGCGAGACGCTGGGGCTTGCCAGGCCTCGGCGAAGTCGACCTCATCCACGTCGCCTTCGGCACGGTCCTCGGCGACGACGGCAAGCCTTTCAAGGCGAGGGCGGGCGACACCGTCGATCTGGGCTGGCTCCTCGACGAGGGGGTCGGGCGGGCCGCGGCCCTCACCGCCGCTGACGAGGGGCTCTCGCTGGAGGAACGCCGTCGCGTGGCCGAGACGGTCGGCATCGGTGCCATCAAGTATGCCGATCTCTGCCAAAACCGGACGACCGACTACGTCTTCAGCTACGACAAGATGCTCCAACTGACCGGCAACACCGCCGCTTACATGCAGTATGCGGTGGCCCGGGTGGAGGGGGTGCTGGAGAAGGGGGGGATCGATCGCGGGGCGCTGCGGAGCACGGCAACGCCGATCGTGCTTGCCGATCCCAAGGAACGCGCTTTGGCCCTCGAGATCGCCCGCTTCGGCGAGGTCCTCGAGGATGTCGAGGCCGATTACCGCCCCAACGTCCTCACCGCCTGGCTGTTCGACGTGGCCGGCTGTTATTCGGCCTTCTATGACGCCCTGCCGATCCTGAAAGCTCCCGAACCGGAACGCTCGAGCCGGCTGGCGCTGTGCGACCTCACGGGGCGGGTTCTGCGGAAGGGGCTGGAACTGCTCGGCATCGGCACCGTCCGCAAGATGTGACCGCCATCGGTCACCGAGGAATCGTGAGATCATGAGCCGGCAACTGGCCAGCATCCGCAACATCGGCATCGTCGCCCACATCGACGCCGGCAAGACCACGCTCACCGAGCGGATGCTCTTCTACACCAAGTCGAGCCACCGTCTCGGAGACGTCGACAAGGGAACGACTGTCACGGACTTCGATCCCGAAGAGCAGGAACGCGGGATCACCATCTACTCCGCGGCGGTGAGCTTCCGCTGGCGCGACGTGACGGTGAACCTCATCGACACTCCCGGCCACGTCGATTTCACTGCCGAGGTGGAGCGGTCCCTGCGCGTCCTCGACGGGGCGGTCGTCGTCTTCTCAGCCCGCGAGGGGGTGGAGGCGCAGAGCGAGACGGTCTGGCGTCAGGCCGACAAATACCACGTGCCGCGGGTGGCGCTGGTCAACAAGCTCGACCGCGAGGGGGCCGATTTCTTCGGCACCGTCAACCAGATCGAGAAGCGGCTCGGCGCCAAGCCGCTGGTGCTCCACGTGCCCCTCGGCATGGGGCCGCCACACGTCAAGGATCCCTTCCGCGGGCTCGTCGATCTCGTCGAGATGAAGCTCCTCACCTATCCGCCGCGGGACGAAGTGCTCGATGGGGACGCCCCCGCCGAGGCCTTCACGGTCGGCTCGATCCCCGATGAGGTCGCCGACCTGGCCGCCGAGTGGCGCGAGCAGCTCGTTTCCACCCTCTTCGACTTCTCCGATGAGCTCGCCGAACTGGCGATGAACGAGGCGCCGATCCCCACGCCGGTGATCCGCAGGGCGATCCGCGAAGCGACCCTCGCCCGCCGCGTCGTGCCGGTGCTCGCCGGCTCCGCCCTCGACTGCATCGGAGTCCAGCCGGTGCTCGACGCGGTCGCTCATTATCTCCCCAGCCCCCTCGATGTGCCCCCCGTCGAAGGCCTCGACCCGACGAAGAAGACGCCGGTCACGGTCAAGCGTGCGGCCGATCCGGCGGCGCCGTTCTGCGGGCTCGTGTTCAAGATCCTCGCCGAGAAGCATGGCGACCTGTACTTCGTCCGCATCTACTCAGGCACCCTCAAGGCGGGGAGCCGGATGTGGAATCCGCTCCGCCAGAAGAAGGAAAACATCGCCCAGCTGTGGCGCGTGCAGGCCGACCGCCGCGAGCAGATCGAAAAGTGCGAGGCGGGGGACATCGTCGGGGTCATTGGCCCCCGCAACAGCATCACCGGCGACACGCTCTGCGACGCCGATGCCCCGGTGATCCTCGAGTCGATCGAGTTCCCGGAGACGGTGATCTCGATGGCGATCGAGCCGGAGACGAGCCTCGAGCGGAAGAAGCTCTCCGACGTCCTCGAGATGATGAAGCGTCAGGATCCGACGTTTCGTGCCAGCGAAAGCGAGGAGACGGGGCAGACGCTCATCTCCGGCATGGGCGAGCTCCATCTCGAGGTCATCCGTCACAGGCTTCAGCGAGACTTCAACCTCAAGTGCCGCGTTCACAAGCCGCGGGTGAGCTACAAGGAGACGCTCCGCAGCGCCGCCACGGTTGTCGGTCAGTCAAACCGTCAGGTGGCCGGGCAGACGCTCGTCGCCACCGTCACGATCCGGGCCGAGCCGACCGATGACCAAGCAAGTGTCACGGTCGAGCAGGGGTGGTTCCCCGAGAACGACGCCCTCGCCGACATCGCTGCGGCGATGACCCTGGCAGTGCGGGAGAGCGCGGAGCGGGGGGGGCTCAAGGGCTGCCCGCTGTGGGGCGTGCGGATCGTTGTCCTCGAGAGCCCGATCCCCGAGCCGCCGCCGGGGGAGGTCGCGATCCGGATTGCTGCCGCCGACGCTGTCGACAAGCTCTTGGCCGCTGCTGGGTCGGTGCTGCTCGAGCCGGTGATGCGGGTCGAGGTGAGTGTGCCCGAGGAGCACCTCGGCGACGTCATCAATGATCTCCAGCAGCGGCGGGCGATGATCACGGCAACCGAGATCCGCGCCGGCGTCACGGTGCTCACGGCGGAGTCTCCGCTGGCGAGCATGTTCGGCTATTCGGCCGCGGTCCGGAGCGTCAGCCAGGGGCGGGCGAGCTTCACGATGGCCCCGCTCAAGTACGGCCCGGCTCCGGCGGAAACGGCCGACGCATTCATGTGAGCGGCGGGCAGAGCCGCATCGATCGCGCCTTCCGGTCCGCCATCACGATCCATCGCCGCTCCCGTACGTCGCCCGGAGAAGGATGCGGACGTAGTGAATCGCGGCGTGGTCGGCGAGATCGCGGAAGATCACTCTTCCAATCGCGTCGCTGCGGGAGAGTTCGGTAAACAGCCGCTCCCGTGCAGAGCCGGCCGAATCGGTCTCGCCTCGCAACAGTGCCGCGGACAGGCCGGCAAGCGCCTCGAGGAGCGCCGCGGCGTTCATGTCCGACGCGGTGATGCCGAGACTCTCTCGGTAGTCGCTCCGGGCCTGCCGTTGGTCGGCGGCGACGCTCTCGGCGCTCGGATCGACATGAATGCCCCCCCGCCGGTCGAGGTAGAAAAGCGGGCCAGGGTGGACAAAGGAGTGGTCCCAGCCGCGGGCTGCCGCAAGGCTTGCCGCGGCCCCGGCCGCGAGCCTCGCCGACTGTCGCAGCGCCGCCTGCGACGCGGCGGCGAGCCACCCCGCCGGGCTCCCGAGATTGTCGAGGAGGCCGTCGGCAAGGTCTTCGATGTCGGCTTCGTTGAAGCGGGGCGGGGGCACGCGGGGGACGAGATCACAGCAGTGCACGTAGCGTCGCACCGGCTGACGCGGTCGCAGGCCGAGCGTGTCGGTGCCGACACGCGGCGCGCCGAACGTGACGAGTTCCACCTCCGGGAAGTCAAAGGCGCACAGCGTCGCCAAGGCTCCACCGAGGCTGTGGCCAGTGGCGATCGTGCGGCCGGGTGGCTCGAGCAGCCAAGGCTCGAGGGGGCCGCGGAGCTCGTCGAACGTCCGGCCATAACCGCGTTGGACGATCGTCCCCGGCCGCCACTCGATCGGATCGACGAGCAGGTTGGCAAGGAGATCGTCGAGGTTCCCCGTCTCGGTGCCCCGGAAAACGGCGAACAGGGTGCCTGACCGCGGATCGCGGCAGAGAAAGCCGTCGGCGGCGGCACGCGCGGAGAAAAGCCGTCGGCTCTCGAGGGTCTCGAGGAAGTCGTAGCCGATCCGTCGCAGTTCCGCCTCGATCCGCGGGAGCGGCGCGTAGGCCAGCCTCGCCAGTTCGGCACTCACCAGTTCGGCGTTGTCGCTGCCCGAATTGGTCCGATGCCAATCGAAAAACGGACCGTCGGCGGCGGGAAAGAAAAGTTCGCTGTTGCGGGTGGTGGGGGTGTCCGCCATGGTTGACGACAACCTCAAACGGGTTTTTTCAGCGGCAGGGCCCGGGTCGAGCCGGTCGTGATGCCGCCGTCGACGAGGAGCGTCTGCCCGGTCACGTAGGCGCTTGCGTCGGAGGCGAGGAACACCACGGCCCCGTCGAGATCCTCGGCCTTCCCCGGACGCTTGAGGGGGATCCTTTCGGTGAGGTAGGCGATCCATTCCTCGTCGCGGTACATGACGTCGTTCTGAGCGGTGCGAAACCACCCCGGGGCCAGGCAGTTGACCGTGATCCCATGCGGCCCGAGGTCGTCGGCGAGGCTCATCGTCATCTGTTTCACGCCGCCACGGCTGGCCGAGTAAGGGGTCAGGCCGGCGTAGCCGAAGACGCTCGTCACGCTCCCGATATTGATGATCCGCCCCTGTTTTCGTGGGATCATGTGCCGTGCCATCGATTGGGCCATGAAAAACGTACCGCGGAGATTCGTGTCGAGGATCGTGTTCCAATCGTCCCAGGTCACCTCCACGGCAGGCTTGCGGATGTTGCATCCGGCGTTGTTGAGGAGGATGTCGATCGCCCCCGCGGCTTCGATCGCGGCCGCCGCGCAGTCGCGGATGCTCGATTCGCTGCGGAGATCGAGGGAGAGCGGTGTGACGCGGTGGCCGTGGGCCTCGAGCGCGGCCCGCGACGCTGCCAGATCCTCGACTTTCCTGGCGGTGATCACGAGATCGGCGCCGGCCCGCGCGAGGGCCCCGGCCATTTGCAGCCCCAGGCCACGGCTGGCGCCGGTCACGAGTGCCGTGCGGCCGGCGAGATCGAACAGGGCTGGCCCGGTGGGTGCAGCGGATGTCATTGGGGGGCCTTTCATTGCCTATCGAGACGTTCAAAGCGGGGAATCACGGGGTAAGCACGATTTTCACGAGGCCTGGTTCCCGCTCGTGGAGGCGATGAAACCACTCGACCCCCTCCGACAACGGCGCGACCTTACTGACAAAGCACGACAGGTCGACCTTTCCCTCGGCGACCAACCGGATCGCTTCTGGATAGCTTCCGGCCGACGAGCAGGATCCCTGGAGCCGCAACTGTCTGGTGACGACCATCTGCAGCGGCATCTCGATCTGGGGGGAAACATTGCCGACGAGCACCACGGTGCCCCCCCGCGTGCAGGCCTCGATCGCCGTCCGCACAGGCGCCGTGGCCCCGACTGCCTCGAAGACGACGTCAGCGCCGTCGGTGTCGGGCGTCGACGTCCCGAACCGGGCCGCCTTCACGCCGGCGTCATTCCCGGCCACGAACGTCTCTGTCGCGCCGAGAGAGCGGGCCTGGGTGAGTCGCCCCTCATCGAGATCGATCGCGGCTATCCTCGGCACCCCGTAGGCCCGCAGCGATGCGACGCAGGCCAAACCGATCGGCCCGGCCCCGACGACAACCGCCGAGCGGGTTTGCGGACCGACGCCTGCCAGATGCACGGCGTGAAGGGCAATGGTGAGCGGTTCGAGCAAAGATGCCGCGATGAAGTCGAGGCTGTCGGGGATCGGATAGGCCACCCGACGGGGCACCACCACCTGCTCGGCGAAGCAGCCATGGCGACGGTAGGGCCCGCAGGAAACCCCCAGCACCTGCCGGTCGGTGCAGAGATTCTCCCGGCCGTCGAGGCAGTGGGTGCATTGACCGCAAAAGACGGTCGAGTCGAGGGCGACCCGAGTGCCGACGGCCAGATCGTGAACCCCCTCGCCGACGGCATCGACCGTGCCAGCCGCCTCATGGCCCATCACGAGGGGGGGGATTCGCCGCCCCGTCGACCCGGTAAATCCATGGACGTCGCTCCCGCAGATCCCACAGGCGGCCACGCGGATTCGAACCTCCCCGGGCCCCGGATCGGGGGCGTCAACCTCGGTGTAGGTGAGTTCCCCGGGGGAGGTGAGGAGCAACGCTTTCATGGCGGGTCTCTGTTGGAAGGGAGGGCGGCGGAAGGGCGCGATCACGGGGAAAAAGAGGGAATCATGAAACAGGCGATCATGCGATCTACCGCCGCGGGGGTCAGGCAGGCGTCGAAGCCCGGTCGATTTTCTACGGTGTCTCCCGCATGAAAAGAAGGCTTGCCGAGCAATTTCTTGGAAATCCACAAGCGATTCCCCCCCACTGCAATCGATCCAACGGTGCTCGGCGAAGGTGCTCCTCGGACGATGCCCGACGGCTCCAGAAATCGAAAAAACGCGTCCCAAAACTTCCGCGATCCCTCGGGAATGGGGGCGGATGTGGCCTCGAACCGTGGAAATCAACGACGCGCACGCCAAGCGAACGAGGCTCTCGATCGAAAAATCGGGACAAAAACACCTTTTCTCACGCCAGAGCGAGGGGGCGTGTTGACACCGCACTCACCCATCCTTACATTTTCCTCTTCGATCCCACAGCGACGCCCGCGGCCTGAAATGGACGCTGGAGGCTGTCGCAGCCTGTCCCTCCAAAAATGTTCATCCGGAGGGATGGCATCGTTTCCACCGGCTTCCCGGGGCACAGTGTCCCATGGAAGAAGCCGAGTCGGGGCGCTGAGGGCGTCGTGGAGAGCAGGTTGGTGGGGTTTTGGTCGATTTGTTTGGTTTTTTTCCGATTGGCTTGGCTGGGGTCTGTGGGGCAGGGTTGAGGCCCGCAGGTAGGCTGGGTTGGTTCGGTGGGTTGGTCGAACTCGGTGTGTTCGTGCGGTGTGTCAGGTTCGATAGGCCAGTATCAGTGGAGTAAGCCGTGGCAGGGCCAACCCAGGAAATCATCCGCATTCGCATGGAAGCGTACGACCACAGCGTGCTCGATCAGAGTGCTGCTGAGATTGTCGATACCGCCAAGCGAACCAATTCCGAAGTCCATGGGCCGATTCCGCTTCCGACCAGAATTGAGCGGTATACCGTTCTTTCCAGTCCGCACATCGACAAGAAGGCGCGTCAGCAGTACGAGATCCGCACTCACAAGCGTGTGATCGACATCGTGCAGGCGACGGCCAAGACGATTGAGGCGCTCAATAAGTTGAGCTTGCCGGCAGGCGTCGATATCAAGATCAAGGCTTCCTCGAGGTAGTCGTCGCGATCGTGGCGGGTTGCCGTCATGGTTTTCGACGTCGGTTTTTCAAGCGTTTTTTCAACACTTTCAGGAGCGTCCGACACGGCATGCTTGGAAGGCGTTGTGGGTAAGGCTCGGGTCGTCGCTCCTTTCATGGGGGTGGTCATTCGGGTGCTCCTGCAGCCAGCGGCTTCGAGCGTGATCCAGAGGTAGCCTCGGCTTCCCTTGTTGGGGGGTGGGGAGCTTCGACGGCGTACAACATGGCTGCTCAAGTAACAACCGGTGGCATTGCTTCTGCTGGGGCCAAGGGCTCCAGGAGTGGGGCTCGTGCCAAGGCTGAGCGTCCGGCCCGTAAGGGGTTGATCGGACGCAAGGTGGGCATGACTCAGGTGTTCGACGCCGACGGCACTGTGGTGCCCGTCACGGTTATCGAGGCTGGGCCATGCAAAGTTCTTCGCCTCCGCTCGCTTGAGCGTGACGGCTACTCGGCCCTTCAGGTCGGGTTTCTCGACAAGCCTCGCCGGTTGGCGAGTCGCTCTGTCCGCGGTCAAGTCGCTCATCTCGAGAGCAAGCGGAGTCAGCGCAAGGCCGAGGCGGGGGTTGTTTCGCTCCCCAAGCCCGACTGTGAGCCGAAGCGGTTTGTGCGCGAGTTTCGCGGGACATCCGAAGGGATTGAGGTCGGTCAGGATCTCACTGTCGAAGTCTTCG
>Ga0114959_10002307_pt1 | contig 15868 bp, 15 predicted proteins | sample C_130625_EF_Meta_FD_87317 | JGI IMG/M metagenome (GOLD analysis project Ga0114959, IMG submission 87317) | Freshwater microbial communities from Lake Croche, Canada to study carbon cycling - C_130625_EF_MetaG | ecosystem: Environmental > Aquatic > Freshwater > Lake | place: Lake Croche, Canada...
CAAACTTTATTGTTCACCTTTAGGAAAGGTGGAGTCAAACTTTATTGAAGTCCACCTTTAGGAAATGTGGAGCCAAACTTTATTGTTCACCTTTAGGAAAGGTGGAGCCAAACTTCATAGGTGTAAAAGGGGTTTTGGTTTTTCCATCATAAGGTACTGCATAACCTTTGTCCAACATCCATTCATTTAAATGTATTTGGTTTTTTGGATTTTCTGGAGTTGGATCATCTACATAAACATTTGCTAAGATACGACCGTATTTTTCTTGTGCAATGTCTTTTAAATAAACCATTTTTTGTAAAATTAGGGTTTCCAGTTGTGTTTGTGAAATATGTGCTGCATCTTTCTCTTCTTGTGTTTTTCCTTTAATTTCTGGACTATCAATCCCTAGAAGTCGCACTTGAAACCGATATAATGGAGATTCTGGATAAGGCAACTTTGCTGCAATTGTAATTGTGTCTCCATCGTAGACCTTAATTACTTGACCTTGATAAATTGGAGGAATAAATGGTGTCGTTTCATTCCACATAATAGGTGGTAAATATTGGCACTGGGATTGAGAATGGGACTGAGACTGGGATTGAGACTGGGATTGAGACTGGATTAGATTTGAGTTTTCTTGATATTGGTTTTGACCAAAACAACAAGAATGAATAGACGAGCATTGAATATTCAAAAGACAGTTTATGAGCATTTGACATAGATACATTTTCAGTTATAATATTGTGTCTTTTATAAATAAAATCGGATTTTATTCAATTTTTTATTATGTATTAAGAATTCGCATTATTTGATGTAAATGAAACAAAGGATGCTAGTGATTTACAAGAATTTACAACACATCTACTAAAACTACAAATACTGAACAAAATATATGCAAAGAATAATAATCTATTATTTTTATTAAATCTATTATTTTTTATCTTTGTTTCTGTTTCTGTTTCTGTTTCTGTTTCTGTTTCTGTTTCTATGTCTATATTTTTGTTTTTCTTCAAAATATAATCATATTCAAACCTATTATTTTCATAACTATATTTATTAAAATTGTATTCATCATCTTCATCTCTATAGTTGATTAAAGATTGCATTGGAGGAGTTATTGCTTTATTGTTTTCAATGTTTATGAAATGTCCCCATTCTTCTGCCATATTATGGTTTTGATATTATATAATATATTATAATATTGATTTTATATTATAATTTATAATCGTTTATTGAATTTTTACATCATTTTCAATAGGTTTTTGGCCTTCTTGGAAATCTTATGGTGTTTATATTGTCTAGCCCTGACATAAGCAGCATATAGTCCTTTTCTGCTAATTTTGCAAGTATTTTTCTTGCAAATAGGGAATTTCTTATTAGATCCAAGGAAACATTTTTTTCCGCATTTTTTCATCATTTCTGTTTTTTGGTGATATCCAGGTTTTTCTCTCTTCCATCCAGTCCAAGGACTGCGTTTTCTTGTAGATTTTGACATAAAATATAATAATATTATTATTTATATTTTATTATTAACTTTTTATATGGTTCAATATTATGGATCAGGATAATATTTTATTGAATATAGAAGAAGGGAATGGAATACAATTACAAGAAATCAGTTCTGAAGAAATTGATATAGAATTTGAAATATTAAAGAATTCATTTAACCATTTAAAACTTTACAAAAATTTGAATAAAGATAAAGATCAAGAAAAAAACAACGAGAGAAAACTTTCTAATAGTTCTTTATCAAACATACTAAATATTGGGAACGACAACTATTTTTCAGAAAGTGCAAGCGATTTGAGTGATAGTTATGATTCTGAAAATGAAGAAAATCCTCGGTTAGTTTATAATAACAACAATAATGCCAATATTAATTCTAATATTAATGCCAATAACAATGAGAAAAGTTATCAATATACTACAGGTAATAGGTTAGGTATTCATTATAAAAAGCTCAACTATAAGCAAGTTGAGGCAAGCATTGACAAATATTATAGTAGTGTAAATCATAAATATTCATCATCTCTTGATATTTTGGCTAGTTATTTGAAGGGACAAAAAATCATATATATGGAATCTAAACAATATTGTGAACATAAATTGAACTTCTTGATGATGCCTGCTATTTTGCTTTCTACTGCAGCAACAGTATTGGCGTCTATTGTTCAAATGTATGATTGGGGTTCTATGCTTTTATCGTCTGTAAACGCATTCATCGCATTTTTACTGGCACTTGTGAATTATTTCAAATTAGATGCGGCATCTGAGGCACATAAAATATCGGCCCATCAATACGATAAACTGCAATCTTCTGTAGTTTTTACATCTGGGTCGGTTTTATTGTTCAGAGACTTCAATATTGATAAGAAATCTAATGTGAATCAAAATAAGATGGATTTTATTCTTACCCAAAAGGATTTAGAACAAGAAATGTTTCAAAAGTTGTGTGATGTTGAAAAGAAAATTGCTGAAATTAAAGAGACAAATCAGTTTCTTATACCATCAGCTATTCGTAGAAGATATCCTGTCATTTATAATACAAATATTTTTTCAGTTATTAAGAAAATTGATGATCATCGCAAGAAGATGATTACTGATTTGAAAAATGTTAAAAATGAAATAAGATATATTAACGCTCTCTCAAAAGCTAGTGAAAAATCTCTTTCAACTGAATTAAAACCACATTTGGTAGATCTATTTAACTTGAAGAAAAATATGGTGAAAGAAATATTATTACTTAAATCAGCCTTTTCAATTATTGATCAAATGTTTCATAAGGAAATTGAAAACGCAGAAATTCTCAAAACTCGCAAATTTTGGAACAATATATTATGTTATAAACAACTTCAAAATCCACTAGAGTTGAATCCATTTATATCTACATTGATGGATCCATTTAAAAGTATGGACATTTTGAATAATAATGAAGAAATAACTGGAACCAAATTTTATAACAAAAATTCAATTGTATATAATAATAAAAATAAAAAGAAACAAAGTGGACTACTTACTACTTTGATTACAAAAGTGAAAAATATTGTAGTATAAGAATATTTACATAATAACCAATAATATGAATCTCAATAGGTTAAAATTTTTGTTTCTAATTTCTAACTTATAAATTTTTCATATTGATCATCTTCCTTTCGTTCTTTGAAGTAGTTATAAATATCTTCTTTAAATTCTTCTGAAAAGTTGGATGTTGGAATCAAAATACCTTGTTTGTCGTAACTCAAATGTTGGTATGGAGAATAATTATGTTTTATTAAAATACCCCACCTATTTGTGTAATTTCTGTTTGCCTTTGTTCCATGATAATAATGTCTGATTACACCCGGAGTATAACCCAATCGGAGTTTTTTGGATTTTTCTTGATACTCTAAAATACTATTTTTATAATCTTCGTGATAATCCATATTCATTGTAAGTTCAACTTTATTAATTAAAGTTAGTGCCATCATATTATCACCTGATCCTAATACTCCTTTATCATAAAGTCCACCCACCTTTTCATATGCTTTTCTTGTAATCGCCCACGCAAATCCCGGGTGCCAATAATTCTTGCTATTATTTGTATATGCTTTTTGCTTTGAAAAACTATAACCAAAACCATTAAAAATAGAAAGATTTGACTTATCAAAATCCATATCTACTGCGTGACTCCAAACCTGTACAACATCTTTACACCCATTCAGGATCTTCAGTGTATCTGTGGCCCAAGTACTACTTTCAAACTCAATATCTGCATCAATCCACGCAAATGCTTTCCAAGTTTTGGGGAGCAAATATTTAACTCCCAAGTTTATCATATTTTCTTTATGCCAAATTGGTATTTGGGTTTTGAGTTGTAGATGTTTCTTATTTTTTGAATCTGTAATAATGAATTTTTGCCCAGGATAAATGAGTTCAACTACATAAAGATTCACATTCTCCTCTTCTTCTTCAAACCTTTTTATGAATTCTCTGCATAAAATATATCTTCGTGCGTATTGACAAGGATTGGATAATGCAATAATTACATTGAGTTTTTCTTCAACTGGTTCATTGTTTGCAATCGCATACTTGATGTCATTCACTTTATAATCAATGTCATCAATTTCAATTCCATTTATGATTGTCATTTATTAATAATACATATTAAAATACATAATTTTTTCCGTAAAAGCAAAAAATAAAAATATTTCTCTCTTAATGCTTTTAATTTATATTGTTTTCGGGGTTAAGATTTTTATAGATCAATTAAATTCAACAACTGCATATTCTTTTTCATATATTTAGTGTGAATAGCATCACCTTCAAAATAGTCATTGAAATAAAGGTCTTCAATGGGTGCACGACACATAGCGCAATTCGGGTGGCTGAAGTCACGAGCTTCTGAGGCAGTTTTTAGTTGCATTCCTATGCAACTTGTGCAGTACTTGTGTTTGCAACCTAATTCTACGCACTTGTTTTTGGATTCAATGTCTTCTTGACAAATTGGACATTCAAAATTTGTATAATCTTCGTTTTGTTGTTCCTGAATCAAAGTCAAGATTTCAAAGCGATGTGGTGTGAACTCCTGAGATTTTAAAAACTCAGTATAATCTCTATAATGATTTTCAATTTGTTGGGAAATCCAAGTTGTCATTTTGAAATATTCCAATCGCTGTTCTGGCAGATTTTCGTAAGCTATATCGGCGCATCTTCTCAGAGCACTGGAATCTGGCACCCTGTTTGGAGTTCTGATGTCAAATTGAAACTCCATATAAATTTTTGTAATAACTGGCTGTAATATCATCAAATTTTGTGTATTTGCTCTTTTTGAAATTTCGTAGTAATAACAACTCAATAGCTTGATTAAACCTGCCTTGTGCTTCAAGTATTTTTTATTTGAGTCAGATCCTTCAAATTTATATGATAGAACCTTTAACTCATTTACTGTGAGCAACTCCAGTTCTTTTCTAATGCATAATTCCTTCAGAAAAGGAAATATATTAGTAATCGCTACCACATTTAGGATCTTCTCATCTAATGAATTTATAGTTGGATGAGAACATTGTTTGATGGTGTGTCCAACACATCTACAGAATCCACATTTTCTTTCAGCTATAATATTCTGACTTCTGCTATTGTTGAGTTGAGAAGCAGCGTTAGATAAAAGTGACAGCATTTTAAAAGATAAGACTTGTTTGGGAAATGTACAATAACTTATTTGGTGTAGTTTGTTTCAATTTTTTTACACCTTTTCTCATTCAAAACGCGCATCATTTTAATAAAAAGGTCAATGAATGTAAATCAACCAGCATGTTGACCAAGTATTAAGACTATCTCAGTTTTTTCAATTTCGTTATATTTATCCGTATTTATAGATAAATCAAAATCAATTGGTCTAGAAATACTATTTGTTGCATCTCTATCATAACCCCACCTATCCATTGATAATAATCTTTTTACAGGAACTAATAAATATTTATCAAATAAACATCCTTTATCTAAAGTTGGTTTTACTATACTGTTACCATGGGATTTATGATATGAACCATTATTTGTAAACTCATTTATTAAGTAGTCTTTCAGATCTAAACTATTTTTCTGTAATTCAATATTACCAAAAGTTCTTTCAGTTTCGCAAATAATTCTTGAGTATATTTCATTAAAGTAATCATTATCGTCTTCAATAAATCCATAATACAATATTTCTTTAATTAGAGTAACATTATTTTCGTTTATTTGTAATATAAGGTCTGATACTAAAATCTTAATTCCAATTGATGCTGTAGCAGTTTCGCATCTTCCCATTATAATAATATATATATTATATTCTAATATATTATATTCTAATATATACTATAATAAATGGGCGTTTTAAATGAGAAAAGGTGTAAAATTTTATGTTAGTTTGTTTGATTTTCAAAAAAATTGAACTGATTTATCTTTGGTTTTGTAAGTCACATTATTTGAACTATAATATATGAGCAGTTGTCATAGTCACAATAGTTCTGAGGTTGTTAGCTTATGTATTCCACGTTTAAGTGGTGAAACAGATAAAAATATTATTGCTGAAAGATTCTCTGAATTGGGAATTGGAAATGTTTATAAGATTGATATGATCTGGAAGACTTCTGATAAAGGAGAGAAATTTTATAGCGCTTTCATTCATATTGATTGGATTTCAAATGATTTGAGCAAATACATCATTGATCGCGTGACATCAGGCAAAGATGTTAAAATCATATATGATGGTTTCTTCTTTTGGAAGGTTTTCTTGAATAAATCGGGTCCAAAGAATAAGAGACATTATAAACAAAAATCGCATATTGATTCTTCTAGCAGCTGGGAAAGAAATAATTGGGAAAGAAATAATTGGGAAAGAAATAATTGGGAAAGAAATAGCTGGGAAAGAAATAGCTGGGAAAGAAATAGCTGGGAAAGAAATACAAAAATACAATAAAATTTGAATTATTCATAATATTTATAAGTAGTAATTTGTGTTTTTTTTTGACTATGTTTATAAATTTATAATAATGGCATCATTATCAGAAACATATTTTGACTTATTGCTTCTCTCATTAAATCAATTTATTAAATGTGAAAAAGAAAGAAAACAAAATAATTATACTATTAAATTCCCACCTTCTTACAAAGTATCTAGGTTAACAAGTTCATCAACGTTGTCTTATAATGACTGTTTAATTTTGATTCATTATCTTCATTTACAACAAGATTTATTAGAGAGAAATGGTTTTAGTTTTTATAAATTAGTATTAGAAGATGTAATTATAATTGAATCTTCTAAAGAAAATGAATTGATGTTTGCCTATATGAACTCTTCACATATTAAAAAGATTAATGAAAAGGGTGAAATTATTTTTATGACACCTTTTCAAAACAATAAAGGTTTTATTGCTCCCGAAATTTTAGCAGTGAAATCTATACCTTCAAGAGTTTGTTACAAATGTTTTTATTATAGTTTAGGTTTGTTGGTCATTCACTGTATAAATGGGATAGGGACAGGGACAGGGACAGGGACAGGGACAGAGAGAGAAAAAGAAATAATATATGAAAAGTCAATCGAAAATCTGAAAGACACAAAATTATATTGGGTTCTAAAAAGATTAATTGTCAATGATCCATTAAAAAGACTATTATTATTGGTTTAGTTCGGATCAGATCGGATCAGAAAGTATTTTATTCTTATCTTATATCATAATATGTCACTTCAAACTTTTAAAAAGAAAGGAATTATTAATTATGGTACAAATAGGTCTGGAAAACCTCCTGGTGGTTTTTGGCTTCCACAAGGTCCTGGTAAGAAAATGCTTGCACTAGCTTTGAAAAACCCAGGTGCTGTTGGTTTTTCTATTAACGGTGGCAGAAGAAGCAAAGGTTATATTGGTCAGAGTAGTGCTTTTTCAAAAAATGGTACACCATTTCGTGGTCAATTCCCTTGTTGGGGATCAGGTGGTTGTTGTGGTAAATACCCATTTAATGTCGTTTTTAACTCCCCACTTGTGAAGGCAATTAATCAAGGATCCCAATATGAATATATTAAGCCATCTGTTCTGTCAAATGACGGAATGATTGAGAAGAAATATATGTGGATCAACAATGGTCAATATCCTAATAATTGGGTACAACCTGTTTATCCAACTGGAACTATGTCAGATAATGCCAGTCAATGGCTATATATTCAGAATAAAGCGGCATCCAATATTTGTGTCAATGATACCAATAAGGCTTATATTTATGACGGACACCGTATTAAATGTAGTCCTACAGGATGTAGCAATACAACCGCAAAATATCAGTCATTTAGTACAATGACATCTAATGTTGGTTATACTAAGACATTGCGTCAACCTCAAACTGCTAGTCAGTATACATTGCAAATTCAGCGTCAATGTACTAACCCAGTTGGTCCACAAAAGCCGTTTCCATTTGCTGCCAACAATGGCTCTAGTGGTGGTTCCAATCCTGATAGAACACCTCCTCCTCCTATTCCACAGGTCACCTTCTTGACACCTCCTGAATGGTATTGGGCTGAACCTAATGTTGATCCTGATGCAAAGGACAAGTTGAATCAATATATTAGAGAACATACACCACTTACAATTTCTGGTTAGGATTATTATTTTTCAATAAAGGCTACTAATACATCATTTTGTGATGTCCAATCATCGTAGTATTTTATAATATAATTTGGATTTATTTCTTTGATCTTTTTTAGGATTTCATCTAGATTAACAGGAAAATGATGGTTATCCATTAGACGAATATCATCTACCATTATTGTATGCGTTTTTATTGGATGTTGTTTTATTTGTTCCAATTCATATAATATTGGACATATTGTTTCAGGATCACATCCAATATTTGGAACACCAGACCAATGGCTATCTAACCAAAATGTAATTTGAGAATCAATTGGACTTATTATATTTAATAAGTCATATTTGCTATTTGCTTTGTGAATTGTTATATTTCTTTTGTATTTGAAACGTTCTCTGCAGTTATTGAAAAAAACTTCCGATAACTCCAAGCTAATAATTTTTGAAGGTTTATAGTTTTCATTATTTGCAACTATACTTACTGTATCACCTTCATACGTTCCTGTTTCTATAAAAACATCATTCATATATTGTAAAAGTTCTTGAACAAATGGCATAATATATAATTATATTTTATGTATTATTTAAATTATAAATTAGTTGATTTAATTTATATGATTTATGCGTTTTATATTTTATCATAATAATATATAAAATGGGATTAGAATCAGCATCGGGATCAAGATCAAACTATGCAAAGTCAAGCTTATATAGAACCCTTTTTGGGGGTAAGAAAAAATGTGGTTGCGGAAAGGGTCTTGACTTTTTATGGAAGGGAGGAGCAAAAAAGAGTTCTGGTTCAGGATCTGCAAATAGTATATATGAATTGATTGTAGAGAAAAAGGAGTTTCTGCTTCTTGTTTTTAGTAACTTACTTGTACAACTAGGCATTACTTATTATTTAATGATGAATTACAAAGGTCCTGATGTCAATACTTGGATCATTTTGTTTGCTAGTATTGGTATCCTTATGATTATGAGTTTGGTTCCAATGCCTGCCTTTATGAAATTCATATTGTTCTGCGTCTTTTCTGGACTTTTGGGGTTGAATCTATCCAGAATAAATGATGAAGGCAAAGGTGTAAAGAATGATGTAAAGAATGATGGAAAGAATGATGGGAAGAAGAGTGGTGGAGGCGCAAGTGGAGGGTCTACAAAAGATATTATTCATTTAGCTGTTTTGCAAACGATGGCAATCTTTGGAGCATTGTTCTTGGTCGGTGCGTTTTTATTGGCTTCTGGAGTTCGTCTGGGACTTCGTACTGCATTGTTCTTGTTATATGCCTTATTATTTTTGATCATTGTTAAAATTGTAATGCTGTTTTCTGGAACTTTGAGTCAGCATATTATTGGGTTGTCTATTATTGGAGTGATTTTGTTCTCTCTTTACATCATTTATGATACCAATAAAATTCTACAACGAGACTATTATGGTGATTTTATTACTGCTTCTATGGATTATTATTTGGATATTGTCAACTTGTTTTTGAATTTATTTAGATTGAACGATCAATAAATCCACCTTTTCCACCTTTTCCACCTTTGGGAAAGGTGGAGCCAAAACCATTTGGGAAAGCTGAGAGCCAAAACCATTTGGGAAAGCTGGAGCCAAAACCATTTGGGAAAGGTAATAAGAAAAGCTGAGAGCCAAAACCATTTGAGAAAAATTTATATCAATGCAGAGCCACTTTATTATTAACTAATATTTTAGAAATAATTACTTAAATATATATGTGATTATTTACTCTATAAAATGATTTCTGAGTCACTTGCACAAGGATTATCTTCAAAAGATGTAAAAGATGAGACAACAGGACTTGAACAGTTTAAGAATTTTATGGATAATTTTGATATTTCAAAGGAATATCTTTGTATTCAAGCAGTTCCCAAATTATTAGAACTGGGAGGAGATAAAAATCATCAAGTGGAAGTTGAGAAATTATGTGATCAATTTGTAAATATTATTAACCCATATGCATTTGAGAGTGTTTTCCAAGAAATCTCCACTTTATTTTCAGGTGTAAAATTTACATCAAAGATTCTCGGGTTAAAAATGATTTGTCAATATGCAAAAGTACACCCCCAAGTAGTTGCATCTAATTTATATTTAGTTATAGAGGCACTTATTCAATTATCATCAGATGTCAAGAAGGAGGTCAAGAACGCTGCCAAAGATTGTTGGTCTGTAGTATGTACAACTATTGAAAACGTAGACATAAAACCCATTATTAATGATATGATAGAAGGTTATATGAATCCTTCAACAAAGACTGAATATTCTCTTGAAAAGTTGGCATCTACTCCTTTTGTAAATGACATTGATATTCCTACTTTAAGTTTATTGATCCCTATGCTTGTTCGGGCAATGAGAGAGAAGAAGGTCGTTTGTCAGCGTAAAGCCGCAGTAGTAATGGATACTTTGTGTAAACTCATCAAGAATCCAGTATATGCTCGTATTTTTTATGATAAGTTGACTTGGATTTTGGATAAGGGTATCAATGAAATTGCCATTGAGGAAGTACGAAATGTTTGCACTCGTTCAAAGAATACATTGAATAAGGTCTATGAACAATCTAATACTAAGCTCATTGATAGTGTTACAAAGGAGTCTTGTATGTCTTTATATTGTGATGTAATTTCCAAAACATCATCTACATTTTCCGTAGATGATTCTGTAATGCAATACAGCATTGAATTAGTGTTGAATTTAGTGAAATACGAAATTAGAGAACCAGATGTTTATTTTGGATGTATTGAACCATATTTATTGAAAATAATAGTTGATAAAGAAGAACGTTGTTTTGCAGTGAATGAAATTTCCAAGAAATTAATTGATACTATTACTGTTTATGAATATGATCCTGAAGAAAACGAGGAGAATCTATGCGATTGTATGTTTTCCTTAGCGTATGGTACACGTGTTCTTCTACATCAAACACCTCTGAAATTGAAACTGAATCACACTTATGGAATTCTAGGTCATAATGGTGCTGGTAAATCTACACTTTTAAGGGCAATGTCCAATAAGACTCTCCAAGGATTTCCTGATATTGAGGCTACTTATATAGAACACCATATTCCAGAAGAGTTGCATGATTTAATTACATTGGATTATATTGCTTCTAACCCAAAAATTAAAGCAAAGGGAATAACTCGTGAAGAAATAGCAGCTAATTTGGCTGAGCTTTATGTCACTGAACATATGATGAATTCGCCTCTTTCTACTCTTTCTGGTGGAAATGTGCAGCGCGTAAATCTAATTTTAGCCAAATTAGCAGGAGATCCATTGATTCTTATGGACGAACCTACCAATCATATTGATGCATTGAGTATAATTTGGCTTAAAAAATATATAAAAAATACACAAAATACCACATTTTTGATTATTTCACACGATATTAAATTTATGGACGAAGTTTGTACAAATATGATACACTATGAAAATTTGAAACTCAAAGTATATAGAGGAAATGTTACGGAATTTGTAAAGCAGAAACCAGAAGCAGCATTTTATTTCCAGACCACCTCGCAAGATGTGCTATCTTTTAGCATTCCTGATCCTGGACCACTAGAGGGTGTCAAATCTCTTACAAAATCGGTACTCAGTATGAAGGGATGCTCATTCCAATATGCAACTGCACCAAAACCACAATTAACCGATATTACTTTACAGGTAAGTCAGGCTGCTCGTATTATTATTGCAGGTGTAAATGGCGCAGGCAAATCAACATTAGTCAAAATTTTGGTCGGTGAATTGGAACCAAATTTGGGAATAATAGACCGCCATCCTAACTTAAGAATGGCTTATATTCCCCAGAATATTTCTGCTTGTCTTGAACAACATAAACTTCTAACACCTATTGAATATGTTATGTGGAGATACAGATTGGGATCAGATAGAGAACAAGCCAATAAAAACACACTTTTATTGACAGATGAAGAAATGGAGGCAATTAAACAAAAAGCCAAATTGAATAAGACATTTGTTATTAAAGAACTAGGATCCAGACGTAGTGGAAAGAGAGAGCACGAATATGAGGCAAAATCGGAAGGAGTAACTGAAATGGTTCAATGGTTTACTAAGTCGGAATTGATTGAGATGGGTTATGAAAAGATGGTTAAGGAATTTGATGAGAAATTGGCAATGGAAAGTATGATGGGACAGCGTAAGTTGACTACAGGTGAAATTCAAAAACATATGAATAGTTTTGGACTAGAACCTGAAATTGCACAACATACAAAGATTAATGCTCTGTCATCTGGACAAAAGATGAGATGTTATTTGGCAGCTGCGACTTTTTATCTACCTCACGTCATTATTTTTGATGAACCAACCAATTTCTTAGATAGAGAGAGTACAAACGCATTATCAGATGCAATCAAGAGTTTCAAGGGTGGCGTTCTCGTTATTTCACATAATGATGATTTTTATAATGCAATCACACGTGAAAAGTGGTTGCTTGAAAATGGTAAAATGACTATTTTTGGTGATAATTTAATTGAAGCACTTGAAAAAGAAAGAAAGCGCCAAGAAAAGGAAAATTCTCGTAAGTTGAAACTGGATGGCGAAGAGGAAAAATTTGATTCGCTCGGTAACAAGATTGAAGTTGCACCCAAACAACAAAAAGAACTTAACAGAGATGAAAAGAAAAAATTATTGAAACAAAAGAAGGAAATGGAAAAGGCTGGTCAAGATACATATGAGATTGATGTGTTATTGGGTCTTGTATAAATTTTATGTTTTCATTTAAAAGAATTTGTATTATATAATAATATATAATGCAAAATAATTCATCAAATATTCTTCAAAATGCCTTATTGTCTACGGCTTTTCAAAAACATCATCATTTAATGGTATTGAAAGTCTTTGTTACCAGAAACGATAATAAACTGTTAGAAAGATATCAGAATGCTATTTCCAAACATAACAATAATATTTTATCTGATGATTTTTGTGATGCTGGATTTGACATATTTGTACCTGATGATAATTTAACAATTCCTGGAAATGTGAATAAGGTCAATTTTGGTCTAAAATGTAGTGCAAAGATTTTTTATGAAAATGGTGGGGTTTGTCAAAATACTGGATTTTATATGTATCCTCACTCTTCTTTATCTGGGACAGGTTTACGTTTGGCAAATAGCGTTGGAATTATTAATAGTGGATATAGGGGACCATTAATCGGAGAATTTGACTGCTTGACTATGAATGATCCTATTTACAATAATGATCTTGATATATATACACTCACACAGTATTGTATGAAGAAATATGATCGTTTAACTCAAATATGCGCTCCTGGATTGGTACCGATTTATGTGATTTTGGTAGATTCTGAATCTGAATTATAAGTTGAGATTTGCAACAATATGCGGAAGGGGGATTTTGATCTAAATTCAACTTTTAATATTTAAGAAAACTTGAAAACTTGATAACTTGATAAAAAGTTTTGCTCAACTTTTTTAAAAAGTTGATTGAAAAGTTGATGGTTTCTCTTCATAACAACTTCTAACTAAATTAATAAATCTTCCTTTTGAATTTGATAATAAATTGTCTGCATTTGTAATTATGTATATATCACATATCAAATCTTTGATTTTTTTATCACTGTTTACATCTGATTCGTGTAAGTTATTTTGCATTTTTTCTGGATAAGTAGTAAAATTATAAATGTAGAGCCTCTTTGATACAAAAAATTTCAATACTTCTTTATCATCTGTTGCCAAATAGATTGCTTTATAAGAATGAATGATTGTCTTGTTTTTTTCATAATAATCCGCATAATCACATTTATAATCTGTATTTCTTATTTGTATAGCTAGATAATTTTTTGGTATTATTGACTGTTTTTGGATGCAATAATTTAAAAGATGATCTTTCAATCTTAAAGTTTTGAAGATTGGGTAACCTTCTCCTGATCCAAAAGTGGAATATACTATTATTTGTTCAGATATTGGATAATTTGGTAAGTGTAAAATATGGCCTTTATAATGAAATTCATTATTTTTTAACCATTCAAATTGGATATTTCCATCTATAATATCCATCACTTTATCATTGAAAAAATTTGGATAGATTATTGGACTTTTGGATTGATATTTTTCGTAGTTTGAACAAATTCTTCTTATTTCTTTGATATCATAAATGATTTGTTTTTTGGTATTATTTTCTTGGAAATCAAAATAATCTGAGAAATTGATTTTATAAATAGAGTTGACTGTGTTTAGTAAAAGTATTCTATTATATTTTTTGCAATATTCAAGAGTATCATTTATTAACCATAAAATATCATTGAATCCGCCAAATGGTTGTAAATATACATACATTTGTTAGGTAACTTGTATAAGTATTTTAATTTTTTTATATCCTTTTTTTGCTTTTAGAAAATTTGAGAAAAACCATATTTAAATTTGGATCTCAGATTTGCTTACGACATTTTCTAAAGGTAGATTTTGTTGTGTTATTATAAGTATGACCAAACTTGTAAACGGAAACGGAAATGGAAACGGAAAGAGTATAATTAATATTTATCTTCCAAAAAATAATGCTGTGTTTGTTAGTATTATCTCAGTTTTTATTGCATTTGCATTTGTATTATATTTGAAGCCATCTGTTTTTGTTTTTGCTTTTCATAGTGTTTTAGGAAATTTATTGTTGTTTGTTGTTTTGGCTGGAATTTGGTTCCTTGATAACAACTTGTGTATTGGGTTAGGATTGTTATTATTGATTGTTTATTTGAGTTCAAAAATATCTGTTCCTGACTTTGGTTCTGGTTCTGGTTCTGGTTCTGGTTCTGGTTCTGGTGATAATAAAGAAAGTTTTGAAGGATTTCAAGGAGGTTGGTCCGATCAGACTATTGCGGATTTTAAAGAATTTCAATCCTCTAGAAATCCAAATGTACAATATGATTTGACTGTTGTTCAAAGACAGGCAACTGAAGATGAGGCTAGGCAATTATTTGAAACTGGTCATTGGCCTTGGTCCAAAAAAGTGAAACAATTATATATGAATGCAGTCGGTGGTAGTGCAAATATTTCTATTGATCCTGGAATCGCTCTATCAGATGCACAATCCATTTATAATGAAAATGCCATTAAGGAGGTCATAGCCTGGGGTTCAAAAGAAGGTTTATTTCTGACACACGGTGCTGTTATTGGACACCCTAAGAATATGCCTAAAAATATTAACAACATTGTTCGTTGTGGAACTGCTGCAGATGGTTCATCTGTTATGCAAAAAATAGAATACTTAGGTTATAATGGTATAAATGCGACTATGGATAAGAAAGTAACTGATTTGTCTCCTGCTGATATTCCCAAAGAAGTCACTGGATTTTCTTTTATTAATGAAGAATGTAATCCTTGTATAAGTTTGAATCATATTCCTGATTACACTTGTCCGTTCAAGATAGATGTAGGTAATGGAACAGATGTCTCTGATATTTGGAAAATTATGTGGGGACTTGGGCAAGAGAATAAGACGAAAAATCAAAAAAGTGAATTTCCTATTTTGAGTAAGTTACGTGATGAGTTGAATAAGGCAACAGGGGCAGATGGTATGCATTTAGATCAACCTGGTTTTGAGTCTGATTATGGTGAATCTGCACAAGTAGTAGCTGTTACTGATAATAGTCAATATTCTCTTTTACAGAATGAAAAAGGTGCTACTATTGGAGAAATCGGGGAAAATTTGGCTGAGGAAAATTTGAATGGGGAAAATTTGAATGGGGAAAACTTGAATGGGGAAAACTTTAATGGGGAAAACTTTAATGGGGAAAACTTTAATGGGGAAA
>Ga0114959_10002308_pt1 | contig 15861 bp, 19 predicted proteins | sample C_130625_EF_Meta_FD_87317 | JGI IMG/M metagenome (GOLD analysis project Ga0114959, IMG submission 87317) | Freshwater microbial communities from Lake Croche, Canada to study carbon cycling - C_130625_EF_MetaG | ecosystem: Environmental > Aquatic > Freshwater > Lake | place: Lake Croche, Canada...
AAGGAAGCCATCGGTTTTATTGCTCACGAACTTCAAGAAGAGTATCCCCATCTTGTACAAGGTGAAAAAGATGGCGAACAAATGCAGTCTATTAATTATATTGGTCTTATACCTGTTTTGGTAAAAGAAATCCAAGATCTAAAGAAGCGCATAGCTCAACTGGAGAGATTTCAATTCTAACAAGCCTCAACTCGCTTGATTCGTTATCTTACTGTTTATTTTGATTAAATTAGTCAAACAAGCATCAAATCTCTTTGTTTGTCATTTGTGTGTGATTTATGTGTGATTTGGCTCCACCTTTTCTAAAGGTGGAAAAAATTGAAACCTTAATTCACTTGTTGTTTAGTAGCACAATTTACTAAACATCAAGACAGACAAATCAAAATGCCATCTACACTGCTTCCCACTCTGAAGATCGCCAATGCTCACGAGAGAGACGAAAGTCTCCTCTTTGATGAGCCCACTCATAAATATACAATTACTACTGATCCTGACAGCGCATACACTTCAGTGACCACATTCAACCACCATCATTTTCCAAAGTTTGATGCGGTCGGAACGATTCAGAAAATGATGAAGGGCAAGAACTGGAACCCCGATAACAAGTACTGGGGTCTCACTTCCGAGCAGATCCAAGAACAATGGGCCGAAAACGGAAAGGCTGTCAGTGGCGCCGGGACTGAGCTCCACTACGACATTGAGTGCTTTATGAACCAGCCTGTACCCAATGCGACACACCAAACTCTGCTGGACTATTTTGAAGCCAATCAGCCAGAATATGTGAATGAGTCCATTGAATGGCAGTACTTTATGTATTTCGTCAAGTCGTTTCCTGAGCTGAAACCGTATAGAACTGAGTGGATGATTTACGACGAGGACTTGAAGCTCGCTGGGTCCATTGATATGGTCTACGAGAATCCTGAAACAGGTGTCCTGACCATCTTTGACTGGAAACGCGCCAAGGATATTTTAAAAACAAATGGTTGGGGAAAAAGCGCGATCACTGAATGCATCAACCATTTACCAGACTCCAATTTCTGGCATTACTCACTGCAGCTGAACACTTACAAGAAAATTTTGCAGACGAAATATGGTAAGACTGTGAATGATCTGTTCCTAGTCAAACTACATCCTAATAACAAGAGGGGTAGCTATGATCTGATCAAATGTGCTGATTTATCCAAAGAAGTGGACGATTTGTTTGCTATGAGACGTGCTGAAGTAGTTAGCCTAGTAGGTAGCCATTAGTAGAAAAAATAGATAGACATAAATAATTATTTAAAATAAACACATAAACATATTAGTAATCTATTATTATGGGAGATCAACTAGTTATTAATGAATTTTACACTTTTCCAGAAGAAGATAGTAGCCATTTAAAAACAATTTCACTGCTTTCTCAACAAGAAATAATTACTCAATTTTATAACATAATGTACTTCTTATTAGTAGGTTTTTTCTTTTCAGAATTATTAAAAATTAGGGCATTTAGAGAAGGGTTATTATGGATTTATATGCTCTTTCATAATCAGATGATGAGAGAAATGAATCATATGTTTGATTACGATAAGGATTCTGAATCAGAAACAGAAGAAGAGAGACCCAAACCTGATATCAATTATGAAGATAAATATAAAGACAAAATAGCAGTTTTAGAAACTATTGAGTTGTCCAAGCAACGCTTAGATGAACTGAAGTATGCGATTATAATGGAGACAACTCCTCTTGGCAATGTCATAATGTATTATGATAATAGTCGTGAAGTGTTCACTTATTATTCAGATAGTAGTATTCCTTACAGATTTTTAGAAACTTGCGCACGTAAATATGTGGTTCTACATAACTGTAAGGCTATTTTCGTGGATATGGAAGAGGAGATCAAGAACGCAGAGAAGAAGTTGGAAGAAAAAAAGGAACAAAAAAAGAAGGAAGAGGAACAAGAAAACCAGCTTAAAAAGAGTAATGATGGAATCCCTGTAAGAAAAAATGTATTTGCCAAGTTGAAGTCATACAATAAGGATAGTGGACTTAAGGTGGCAGGTATTTCAGGTGATTCAAAAAATGCTGGGACCAAAAAAACCACAGCAGAAAACGAGGAAAATATGATTTTAAAAGAGAAGGCAAATCGTTATTCTTGTGAAGGTAAGATTATGAATTTCAGTTTTTTAAAGAAGGTGGATAGAAAAGTGGTAGATAAAAGATATGGTGTGAGTTTTGCGGAATTTAAGAAAATGCAACTTGGACTATAAAAATAGAAAATAAATAAAACCTAACCTTATATTAATATAGTCATATGATTCCAAGAAGACAAATAAAAATGGTACCTAGATCAAATAAGTTGCTTACTCCAAAACAAAATATCCAATCTCAAATAGGTGGAACTCCTCCTCCTAATATAGCTGATATGGTGAAACAATTTGTGCGGGATAATCCTCAAATTAGAAATAGTGTTAAAAGAACATTCCAAGAATTATCAAATGAATTGATAAATGTTGATGACATTATAGAAGCTTATAGAGTAATAGATATTTATATAACTCAAAATACAAGTATTCTTTTAACACGAAAGCTGAAAGAACTTATTAGTTATATTGCAAATAAAGTATAAACTATTATGGTATGCTCTTTTCTTTATTTTTCAGCCATTCTTTGTATCCAATACTTTTTTTCAAGTTAAAAGATGTACCAAGATGTTCTTTCGCGATCTGATAGGCAATTCTCTCTTTTGAGTTCATTTGTGAAATATATTCAGAAGTGAGTAAGTCTTCTAGTTCGCTTTCTTTTACTGAATTCTTTGTGTTGTTTGTGTTGTTTGTTTGCGATGTTGTTACTGTTGACATTTAATATTATGAAAGATTTATGTCTAAAATATAATCTCATAATATTAAATCAATTTTTATCAACCTTCCTCTTTTTAATTATGGAACTTAGTTCTTATTTATTAAATTGTTTAAAAATAAAAAGGAAATAATTTTAAGAAAAGCTCCATAGTCAAGTTCCTTTGACTGAAGAAAAAATTGAAATAAAATTAAGTTAATTAATTTGTTGTACATTCACTCAGCATAACTCAAATAAATGAGCCTTATCCAAACACCAAATGGTCCTCTTGTTTCTGCACCACATTTTGATGATAATAGTTATGATAATCAGTTTCATTGTAATGGAACCAATGATTATTCAATTAGAAGATGTGGTGATATTGTTGCATCCATTTCAGAGAAATGTATTGACTCCGAAAATGCTGACAATTATAAAAACACTCTGATTTACCGCTTCAAGTTCACCCAAGAATTTATGGACGAGCTCTTTCACTTCTCCAAGGTTCACCAATACGACGATCGCCACAGTTTCAAAGAGGCTTGGAAAAATTGGTCTGAAGTCAATGAAAACTTGGTCAGTAGCGAAATTAGACGACTTACCAATTTGGATTACAAGGGCAATATTGAAGAAAAAATGTATAAAAGTGCGCGTTATTATTACCGAAAAAAAGGAACTGAAAAAAATGCACCAGCTGAACGCCGTACCTATGTTTGTTCTCAGAAAGATCTTATAGAGGAAATGGATGCACATATTCAAGAGAATATGACTAAGCCATCGGATGGTTTCTTGGATTTCTGTCAGGCAAATTTAGAACTTCTGAAGACAGAAGTGGACTATATGGTTCGGTGTGGATTCAAAGATCATCAAGAAATCAAGGAAAAGATCAAGAAGACTTATAAAAACCGATATTTCTTGATTGCCAACAATAATAAAAGTTAGTGAAGTCTGCCAAATAATAACTTAAAATTTAATAGTAATAATTGAATAACACTATGCAAATTCAAAATCAAGGACAAATCGCATCCTTTTTTTTTCCTCTAACAAAAAGAGATCAAAAATCAAATAAAACAGAAAGAAATAAACATAAAACAAAAACAGCTTATTCTAGGATCAAAATACTGGATTTTCATACAAAAAATGAGATCATTATGTGTAGACATATTCAATCAATACCTAATTATTCTGACCATTTTCATATTGTTTTGAAACATTCTTTGGTAAATATTTCAGAAGTTGATAAAACACTTGGGTTAGTAAAGAGAGAAGGGCAAAAGGATCCTTATGTATTTTTATCTTATTGTTTTGATAGTTCACAAGAATTTATGCCTTTTTCTGATTATTTCGGCGAAATGACCTGTAAACGTAAGATAATTCTTAATATAATAAATAGTTTTAAATACTTACTGAAGAGTGTTGAAATAATGGCTTCCCATAAAATAGTACATTTTTCTTTGACTCCTGAAAACATAGTCTTTGATTTGGTTGACAAACCATATTTAACCAATTTTAACTCAAGTTTTCACTTTGAAAAAATGAATGAAGAGAGAAAAAGTAATTTGTTTTCAGAAATAAGAGACCAAGATGCATTTTTACCATTAGAAGCAAAAATATGCATATTTTTAAATAATCATCAATGTTCATTATCAAAAACCAATATTGAACAAATATGTTTTACTTTTTTTGAAAAAATGACAGAAGTTCTGGGGTTTATAGATAATGAAGATTTGCCAAATCATTTGGAAAAATGTAAACAAAGTGCAATTTTCTCTCTTCAATCTATTATTAACAAGTCAAAAGAGGATGCGTTCAAGGATTTGTTAACCAATTGTACAATTAACTGGGATCTTTATTCTTTATGTATGACTTATTTGTTTTTAGTGAAGGATTTGATTTATAATGGAATGCTTTGTCATTTTTTTGATGATTTCTCTCTTCTATTGACCAGATTCATTACAACTTTGTGTATAAAGAGAGAACAATCTGGACTTTGTTCATTATTTCTTTCAAAATTTGAACAAATGGTTGCAAAATGCGACTTTGATGACTTAATGCTTTGAAAGAAGTGTATTATGGTTTTAAATAATATTATAAATATGAACTTATAAGATTATTGATGATTTGAAATGAAAAAGTTTATTTCTTGGATTTACGAGACTTCTTTCCAGACTTCTTACCCTTGCGAGACTTTCTTGTTTTCTTTGTGGCCTTCTTAGTCTTCTTACTCTTTTTACCACCTACAACAGGAGTAGAATCAGAACCACTCATTGTAGAAGAACTATCTTCTCCTCCATCTTGCATATCATTAGTAGATTCAGATTTAGAATCAGAATCACCTCCCTTTTGCTTCTTGTGATATTTCTTTCCCTTTACTTCAGAAGAAGAAGATCCATTCCAAGTCTTAGCAGCATCTTTTAATGCTTCTTTGAACTTATAATCCTTGTTATCAGCTCTTCCTTTAGCAAATACTGATTTAACGTGTAGGTTCCATTCACTTGGCGCTTTTTTAGTCATTATATATTTCAGTTAGAAATTAAAAAAATTGATCCAAAAAAGTATTTAAATACTGGTGGTACAACAAACTCATAATCTTGAACTTTCAACAATGACAACTGATAGATTTGCTTTATCTAATCTTCTTTACTTCAAAGATGAAGTGGAAGCTGCGCTTATTCTTGCACTCCTAAATAAGAATGAGGAAGTAGCCATCTTTTGGGCATACGAGCTCCATTACTCGGGATTCAAAGATGAGATCTTCTCTCTTCTAGAAAAAATATATTACTACTTCTATGCTACACTAAATCCTAACTTCAAACCTTTCTTAAATAGGAAACTTGGTTCAAGAGAATTTCAGGATATCAACTCCATTGTCACCAACTTGCTGATTCGGTCTTACAATCTGGATATCTTCTTACTTATGCAAACTTGTAAGAGCGTCAAGATTCCAGCAAATTTTGACGGAAACTTGGAGCCCCTTATTACAGCTAAAAAGTACGCAACAGTTGCTAAATATATACTGCATACTTGCTCTGAAACCGAGTTTGTGAAAATGGCTGGAGGCACAGCATCTCGCCTGGAATACTTGGCACAAGTCGTTCAAGAATGTAGGCAGGATCACTGCAAAAAATGTCACAAATTGTATTTGGATTCGGAATATGTGGCACCAGAGATCGGCGAGAATCCTGTTTTATACAAAATCTTGGAGACCCACTGCAAATATGGTGTCAATGATTCGGGACTTTTATCTTTGTTTCAATTGGTGAGGCCAAAGGAACACAAAAAGGTCCAAAAGTTGTGGCGCTCAAATTGGCTCTATTATGCCTGTGGATCTCCTGTTTGGTTAGAGCGACTAGAATCCTATCAAGGATCATTGGATAACGAAAAGAAAATCGTGGTTTTCCCATCTGAAGATCAAGAGGAAGAATTTTATAACCAATTTGGGTTGGAACCAGATGAACAGAAGAGAGAAACCCAGGAGAAAGTTATTCCGGAATTTCTTGGAGAAGTGAAGGTAAGTGATTTCTATGAAAAATTCAAAGGTTGTCTTGGAGTTTATAAAATTACTAAAAATACACTAGAAAAAATAAATAAACTGACACTTCTTTAAAATTGTCAAGAACAAAAACAAAAAACAAAAATCAAATTGTACCTTCAGAGGCTGGAACAGGTACACTTATTTTTCTTATTATGGAAAACATATTACCAATGATGAATCCAATACTTAATAAATTTGCCAAAATGACACTCAAAAAAAGGCGCCATTTGGGTCCTGTAACCATAAATCTTACTATAAAATAGGCCACAGCTAAATAGATTATATACATATATAGTCCACTTGCAATATTCTTATAAACAGTATATAATGCCCACGCTGCAATTAAAATATATAAAAAATCCATTATAATCTAGAAGAATATTTTTATTTATTATCTTTTTTATTTTTTTCTAATAATAATAACCAACTATCTTTTGGAATAACAATATTTTTTTCATAAATATAAGCTTTTGTACATAAATAAGAAAAAGATGTTCCTGATATAAATCCAGAAAAAAATCCATATAGTAAAGGATTCTTCATTACTATTTTATAATGAATAAATGTATTTATATTTTATTTTATTTGATTAAGTTTTCGTGTAAAGAATAAAATAAAAAATTGAAATAAAATTCTTGGAATTAAATAATTGTACAATTCATAACTAAGAACAAGATGGTCAAGAACAAAGGTGGTGGTAATCATAAGCATATGGCACGTAAAGGCTTCGGAGGAAGCCAAAAAATGCAAAATAAACTTCGTATTTCAGAAGATGAATGTGAAGTGTATGCACAAGTAGAGAAACTATTAGGAAATGGGATGTGTTATGTCATTTGTATGGATAATGTAAAGCGGCTTTGTGTTATTCGTGGTAAGTTTCGTGGCAGAGGAAAACGTGATAACACATTGGTCAATGGGACGTGGTGTTTAGTAGGTAGGCGCGATTATTTGTCAGGACCAGTTGAAGGAAAAATGGAACAATCTGATCTGTTAGAAGTTTATGCGGAGTCAGACAAACAACGATTACGCGCACAAGTTCCTACTGTGGACTGGAATAAATTCTTAACAAATGATGCAATCAATTCACACAATACTCAGAGTGAACAACAAGAGGTTGAATTTATTGATGACCGTCAAGAGGATTACAAGAGACTAATGGCAGAGCAAATTGGCATTACTAAAAAATTGGATTTGTCTGTTGGCAAGGATTCTAGTTTGGAAGAAGGCGAAGGTGGTAATGACGAGATTGACATTGATGATATTTAATCCACCTTTGAGAAAGGTTTTACTCAACTTTTTGAAAAGTTGACAGGTTAAATTTATACATATATATCTAATGTTTTTACAATAAAGTTCCATACAAATACATATATCAAATACAAACCTATTATATACCTAATCCATTCATTTTTTGAAGAGAAATTATAGGTTTTAAATAAAAGTACAACTCCTAATACACATGTTGGTGCAATTATACTTATAAATAAAAATCGTTGATTTCTTGTTAAATAATATTTTTTCATCATAACTAATGAAATTACATTCATTAACCCTAATGAAAATGGTGCAAGAAATGAATAAAATTTATACGTGAAATTTATTTTTTTCTTATTAAAATGTGAAACAATGTAAAAAAATGGTAAAAATACAAAAAATGAAGATCCTATTACAAACGCTCTTATGTATTCATTCATAATATATTATAAGTATATTAATATATTATATTATAATTTGCATCCTGTGGGGTTTGAACCCACGCGGACCATAGTCCAGCAGATCTTAAGTCTGCCCCCTTAGACCACTCGGGCAAAGATGCTTTGTGCAGTCTCCTGTAAATATATATACCACACTATTAGGTTTTTGTACTGAAATTAGTTAATACGAAGGATTGCTGCTTAGGAGACAATTATAATAGACTACTTAGCTTTAAGTATTAATAAAATATAATAATGATATTGAATATTTTGTGAAAGTCGTCATAATTTTTAGTTCTTATTCTTATTCTGGATTTGGATCTGGATGTTCTTTTTTATTTTTAATAAAATAAAGACATAAACGCTTAAAAACAAAATAATTATTTATTAAATAATAGTCATACAATAATATATTAAAAATGAGCAATCCATTTAGATTATCAAAAAATACGAGGTTTGAAAAACCTGAGACAAACACAGCATCAATTGTGATCTTAGAGTCAAGATTAGAGGAATCAAATGACATAGAAATAAATCAACCCAAAGAGTTAAGACCAAGAATAGAGAGAAGTCAACATACTAGACCTTCTATGTTCAAATCTTCAAAGCCTACCCAAAAAATATATTATCAACATAATAACGAAGACTTTCCTGAATTAGTTATAGTAAATTCAGATCCAAATATTGGTTGCACATTAGATTACAAAAACGCGTCTTTGAAAGAAGAAAAACCAGAAAAACCAGAAAAACCAGAAACAGTTGAAATATTTGAACCAGGGTGGTTATATATAAAGACTCAAAGAGGCAGTAATAATATTTTGAAAAAGTATTGTCCTCCTATTAAACAAAATAAACAAGTTATTTCCCCTCAACAACAGTTAAATAATTTAATGAATAACGTCATCCAAAAAATGGAAGAAAGACGTTATAAGTTTATTGAAGACTATGGAGAAGACACTTATGAGAGAGATTATAACATTCAAAGTTATTATGAAATGCTTGATGATTACGAATATTATTCAGATGATGGATATTACTCAGATGGTGATTATTAAGCATAAGATATAAGCATTAGTTTGAAAATATAACCAATAATATTATTATTTTTATAATGGGTCATTATGAAGATAATCTTAGTGATTATCCATATCAATATAAAGATGATGAAAAATATAATCAACTTGAAAATGATTGGATAAATGAGTTTGAAAAAGTAGATAAAGATTATCAGAGATTTTATAACGAAGACTTACATTTCTTGAAATTTCATAGTATTTATATTAATGACCAAAACGAAATTGTACAAATCAAAGAAGAAAAAATACATTTGAATGAAACAACTAATATGTTTTCAAGGGAACAACTTCTTGGAATACTTAAAATGAATTCATTTAATGCTGGAAAAAGGTATTCAATACTTTCCATATTGAAATACAATTTTGATATTCATTCCAGTGAAATAAAAGATTATGTCATTGGAAACATTTCAAGAGATGATAAAGATTTTCTCTCTTTAATAAAAAATATTGATACTATTGTTTTCAATCAAACGATTAATATGTTTCAAGATCTAAATGATGTAATTCTTTTATTTTATGAAAAACCACAGTCAGAACAAAATAATGAGGGGCTAGTCAAATCACATTCTCTTTCTGGTTCTTTAACAAAGAAAGTTTATATCCACAGCAACTATGGTCAGAAAAATAAACACAAATATACAAATAAATATAGAAAAACCACTTAAAGATAATTACCATTATTATGTATCACAATCAAAAATGTCAGCACTAGTAAACGCACTTGATACCAGCACCCCTAAGCAATATGGAGAAAAGGGAGCAATTGAATATGGATGGTCTAATGATATTAGAGAAAAAGTGCTGCAATATAGCGGTCAAATTGTTAGATCAGATTCTACAAGAATTGAAGAAATGTCTGATATTTTGAGAGGACTTTTGAGACGCTTATCTGTGAAGGACTCTTCAAAAACAACTATCTTGGATGCAGAGCGTAAGGAGTTACTGGTTGTTTTGTACAAGATCATTGGTCTAACCCGTGATATGGTAGATGGAAAGGGTGAGTATGCATTGGCATATATGCAGGTCTTCGTCTGGTATGAATTTTACCCAAGTTTGGCAACATTCGCTCTTGAAAAGTTTGTATTGCTTGATAAAGAACACCCTTATGGATCTTGGAAGGATATAAAGTATTTCTGTAAATACGTTCTTGATAAGACGAACAACCAGGATCATCCTTTGATTCACTATGGATGTGATCTTATTATTAGACAGATTCATTTGGATTTGGAGTCAACTAATGATAATTCTAAGTCACTGGTTGGTAAGTGGGTTCCAAGGGAGAAGTGTACAAGATTTGGTTGGCTTTTCACTATTTTGGCCGAAAAGTACTTTGCACATTACTTGGACACAGCTAAATCTGCTGAACAGAAGAAAAAGGCCATAAATAAGTGCAAGATGGAATTCCGCAAGATTTGCTCTGGTCTGAATAGGGAACTGGATACTGTTCAGATCAAGCAGTGTGGTAAGGTTTGGGCATCCATTGATCATTCCAAGACGACTTCCATCACGAATAGCCGACAGAAGAAAGCCTTCTTGAATGTTACAAAGGCCGGAAAGCAGCGTTCTGAGGAAGATGACAGAGTTGTTTGTGCAGAAAACTACAAGAACAGGATCAAAGCAGCTACTTCTGGAGAAGGACCAGAAATCAAAGGAAAGCGTGTTGGATTGGATGACTTTGCCAAAGAAGCCATCAAGTTGAATTGTCAGAGTTCTTTAATTGAAAGCACTAAGCTGGAAAAGGATGCACTCAATTCTCAATGGCGCGACAATTCCAAGTTGACTGGTGCGCTTGGAGAAATGGTTGCGGTAGTTGATACTTCTGGATCAATGACTGGTGCAGGTGCCATTTACCCAGCACTTTCCCTTGGCATTCGCGTGGCAGAGAAGTCCAAACTCGGTAAGCGTGTCATCACTTTCAGTTCTGATCCTAGTTGGCATAATCTGGAAGGAATCAATGACTACACAGAATGTGTGAAAGAGCTACAAAAAGCCAGTTGGGGAATGACTACCAACTTCTTGAAGATGTTTGATATGATTCTCAATGCCATTATTGAGAAGAAGTTGTCTCCTGCTGAAGCCAAGGGGTTTGTTCTTGCGGTCTTCTCAGATATGCAGTTTGATTCTGCAGGTGGTGGAAATATGGACACCATTTATGAGGTGATGACCAAGAAGTATGCTGATGCTGGTCAAAGGCTACACGGTGAGCCTTTTGAGCTTCCTCACCTACTTTTCTGGAATATGAGTGCTGGAAATGGTTTCCCTGTGATGTCCAACTTCAAGAACACCACCTTTGTTTCGGGTTACAATCCATCCCAACTCAACTTGTTTTGCGAGAAGGGAATGGACTTCTTATCCACAATGACACCTTGGTCAATGCTTGTTCAATCCATTGACAAGCCGAGGTACAAGTGCTTGGAGCAACAGATTTTGGAATTCTTTGAATGCCCGGTCTTTCTAGAAAATCAACCCAGTTTGCTCAAGTAATATTTCAGAGCTGGACTCAATGCATCTTCGTATTTGACTGTTCCCAATAAATATGGTGAATTGCATCTGATATAATTATTCGGTAAGTGATAAATTTTACAGTCTTCTACTAACTGCCCATTTTTTATTGGGATCAATGTCCCCTTGTATTTGTTTATTTCTCTTATATTTTGACCAAATGAAGAGTGTTCTCTTACCATATGAGATTCAAATTTCAGATTTTCATAATGATAATATGGACTTTCTGCAAATTGTTTGAAGTCATTTTTTCCATAGATAAAAAAGGCACAATAAGGATTCTTATCATTTACACAGTAAAACTCATTGTCTATTTTTATAAGCTGATCAAGACTTTTTCCAGGTAAGTCTGAAGTGTATTCAGTATTATTATTCAAAACATCTTTCTCAATTCTTAAAAATCCCAAATTATAATGCAGGTTTAATAACTTCTCATTATAATTCAGCCAATATTCAATTACTTTATTGGATACCAAAATATCGTCTTCTACATACATAAATATATCGTAGTCTGATATTTGTTTATATAAAAGATCCCTGCATTTCCAAGTCAAATAATGTGGATTTATATTAGATAAATCGTGTGCAATAATTTCAATGGTTCCATTATTATATGATGGTAATAGTCTTTTATCAAAACTTTGGTTACAATGGATGAAAATATCTGTTTTTATAAAATACAAATTTGCAGCGTTTATGAGTTGGTTTAAATATATGAATCGGTTTGAATCAAAATAAAAAGAAATATGTTTGGTTATTTTCATTTATTTATTAAACTATATTTTTGTTCAACATTTAAACTGTTATAATTATTATGAGATTAATTAATAAAATTGAAAAATAATTTGGATTATTTATTGATTGTACAAAACGCTTATGGTGATACACTTACTGACAACACGATTTGACAATAATACTTGGGCCGAAAATTGTGAATACAGAGAGAAAAATGAAATGATTGGTTGTATTTATGGGTCAGCAACAAAAATTAAAGAGAGAATACCATTGAATGATTTGGTCTTGATAGTTGAAATGAATAATAGTGTCAATCATATTATGGGGATCGGGCTTTGTAGGAATATGATTCACTTGGATAAATACTATAAGATTTATACTTCAGGCACATATAACCGATATACATATAAAAGCGAGTATCGGTTAGATAGGTATTCTCCTTCTTTAGATTCTGAATTGATTGAAACTTTGGAGAAAATATGTTTTAAAGGTAAGACCCATTTAAAGAGGGGAATTGGGTTCACAAGTATACCAGGTAGTTTGAAACGAGGTCTAAATTATGATATTGAAAAGGTTATCAGTGATGCCTTTTTGAAAACATTTGGTAAGAACGTTGTAGATAAACCAGAATCTAAAAAAAGAAAATCCAAACTAGTTATTGTTGACAGTTTTCAGGATTGAATCAAAATGAAAAACAAAATATAGAGAATAATCTATTACTACTATAATGGCTAGTGAAATTGATACAAATGTAAATAATTACACCGTTGTTGAATTAATGACTATTTTAGGTTTAGACTACCCGGATGAAGATGCTATTATAGAGTCTTCGCAGAAGTATATTGAAAAATTTGAATTAGAAGATAATGAAGAAATGGTCCAGTTTTTTAATGATATTCAAGAATCTTTACTTGAATATGCAAAAAATCCAGAAGACGGTGGTTATGCATTCCAGCCTGGTGTTGAACAAACAAATAACTGGATTCAAAATCAGGCATTGAAACAAGACGACCCGGTTCAGACAGCCAAGATCACAGAGAGAAAACAAAAGATAGATGTGTATGCGAATCAACACGTGCCAATGAAACGAGAACAGCTCGGCGTCAATAACAATTTCAATGTAGATGTTGCTCAAGATTCTTTAAATCCGAACTTGAAAAATACTACATCTCGTCTAATCAACTTAGACAGTAAATACCGTCAAGTGAATGCGATCAATGGTGAGTCTACTGATTATGTTCTTGATCTCAATGAAAATATTTTGGATGTTGTCTCTTTACGTCTCTATTCTTTTCAAATTCCTTATTCTTGGTATACTGTAGACAGTATATATAATAACACTTGTTTTTGGATCAGTTTTAGAGACGCTGGTGGGACTGCATTAGTATCAGTAACTATTAGTGTTGAACCAGGAAATTACACCACAGATGATGCGACTAATAATAGGTCTATTTGTTATGCGATCAATGATAGTCTTGCTGCAGCAGGTTTCGCAGGTTTTACAAGTGCAACGCCAGTCAATATTAGTGCAATTAATGGTAAATGTACTATGAATTTGAGTGGTGGAACATATAATAGTAATGGTACAATATATACAATAGATGAAAACACATTGCTGACATTTTTTGATCCAACTACTAGACTTTCTTGTAATACAGGCAGTTGTAAAAGTCCACTTTATGTTAATCAAACATTAGGATGGCTATTAGGATATCGTGTACCTGAAATGTTTGTTATCGGTACTGGTAATATCGGAACAGCTATTGCTGATTTTTTTGGACCGAAGTATTTGATTTTGGTCATTGATGATTACAATCAAAATCATATTAATAGTGGCCTTATTGGTATCACTGAATATAGCAATTATTTGAAATTGCCTTCTTATTATTCTCCTGATTTGCCTTATGTTTGCACACCAGCTGTGCCCAGTGGTACGAATTTATTGCAAAATAGTCAGGCCTTAGGTGCCGATCCAGACGCAGGAACATTGATTATGGAAAAATATAATGCTACTTATGCTCCTACTGTCACATACATTCAAAGTGCTCCTAGAACATTGACTCAATCCCAACTTTATACAATTAATCAAATTACAAAGAATAATGAAAAAACCACTAATTATCGCACAAAGTCTCCCACAACTACAGATACATTTGCTATAATACCTGTGAAGCGATCATTAAATGCAAAAATCGGTGACTTATATGTGGATTTCGGTGGCAGTTTACAAGATAATAAACGCACTTATTTCGGTCCAGTAAATTTAGAAAGATTACACATTAAATTATTGGATGATAAGGGTAATTTATTGAATTTAAATGGTGCAGATTGGAGCATAACCTTGATCACTGAAAACTTGTATCAATACTAGATTCCACCTTTGGGAAAGGTGGAGCCAAAACCCTTTGGGAAAGGTGGAGCCAAAACCCTTTGGGAAAGGTGGAGCCAAAACCCTTTGGGAAAGGTGGAGCCAAAACCCTTTGGGAAAGGTAGAGCCAAAACCCTTTGGGAAAGGTGGAGCCAAAACCCTTTGGGAAAGGTAGAGCCAAAACCCTTTGGGAAAGGTGTGTTGCAAATTTTTATTTTGGTTTTGGATTCATCTCATATAATATTTGGCTCCACCTTTTCTAAAGGTGGATAAGGTGGATGGATTTTCTATTACTATATTATGAATACGAGCGAAAGTAAAAACTTATTTGATTATGTTATGCAAGGGTTGGACTTATTGGGATACTTTGGTCCACAAATTCTAGGTCTATTAAGTATTTTCCTATTGTTTGAAAAGTCCATAATGTTAAAATACTATATATTTGGGTTTATTATTAACTCATTATTGAATATTGTTTTGAAAGGTATTATCAAAGAGCCACGTCCAAGTGAAGACAAACATATATTCAATATTTGGCTTCATAATAATATGAAAAGTGATCGTCATTGGTATGACCGTTTTGGTATGCCTTCTGGTCACGCTGAAGGTGTCTTTTATTCTAGTGCTTTCATCTTTTTCGCTTTTAAAAACAATGATTGGGCAATTTTATTTCTAATAATTTCTTTGAATACAATGTGTCAACGTGTGAAATATAAGAACCATACTGTACAACAAGTCATTGTCGGCGCGATTGTTGGATCTATTATGGGTTGGCTATTCTACTATTTCTCTAAGGTTGCATTAAAAGGCAAATTGAAGGTGAAGGATGATGATAATGCCCCTTATTAGAGATTCGTTTTGCTTCGTTTTCACAGTCACTTTTTTTTCAAAATCCCATTGACTCTGCAATTTTACCACATCTGTCTATAAATTGTTGGTCTGACAACACTTCTCTCTTTGCAAACTTGGTGCAAAGCAACTTTTCCATTATTTTATTGATGGCATCCTCTTTGTAATGCAAATGTTGCATTTCTCCTGTGCGAATATTCAGAAGTTTGAATACTCTTGGACCCTGGTCCCTTTCACAAATCTTATTCCATAACCAAGCATAAATTACTACTTGGATATAAT
>Ga0114959_10002311_pt1 | contig 15852 bp, 15 predicted proteins | sample C_130625_EF_Meta_FD_87317 | JGI IMG/M metagenome (GOLD analysis project Ga0114959, IMG submission 87317) | Freshwater microbial communities from Lake Croche, Canada to study carbon cycling - C_130625_EF_MetaG | ecosystem: Environmental > Aquatic > Freshwater > Lake | place: Lake Croche, Canada...
CCTCGCGACCGGCCTCGACCGCCTTGCGCATCGCACTGGCCATCAGGATCGGATCGCGGGCAGCGGCCACGGCGGTGTTCATCAGCACGCCGGCGCAACCGAGTTCCATGGCAATCGCCGCGTCCGACGCGGTGCCCACGCCGGCATCGACGATTACCGGCACCGTGGCCTTCTCGAGGATCAGCTGGAGGTTCCAGGGGTTGAGGATGCCCATGCCCGAACCGATGAGCGAGGCCAGCGGCATGATCGCCACACAACCGATTGATTCGAGCACCCGCGCCTGGATCGGGTCGTCGCTGCAATAGACCATGACCTCGAAGCCTTCGCGCACCAGCGTTTCGGCGGCCTTGAGGGTCTCGGGCATATTGGGATAGAGGTTGTGCGGATCGCCCAGGACTTCGAGCTTGACCAGGGTGTGATCGTCGAGGAGCTCGCGCGCCAGCCGCAGCGTTCGCACCGCATCGTCTGCGCTGTAGCAGCCGGCGGTGTTGGGCAGCAAAGTGAATCGGGAGGCCGGCACGGTCTCGAGCAGGCTCGGCTCATTGGCGTTCTGGCCAATGTTGGTCCGTCGGATCGCGACCGTGATGATCTCTGCGCCGCTCGCGTCAATGGCCAGTCGGGTCTGCTCGAAATCGCGGTATTTGCCGGTGCCCAGCAGCAGACGCGATGAAAAGCGACGCGCACCGATCATCAGCGGGTCGCCGGTAGCGGCAAGAGCAGAAGGATGAGCGGTCACGTCAGAGCAGCCTCAGAGGATGGTCGACCATTCTAGTCGCTGATCAGCGCGTCGATGCCGTACCGGGCATGGCGAGCTCACCCTTGCGACTGAATGAGGCGCCACCGAAGAGCGGGCCTGACAATCGTCCCTTGACCTCGTAATCGAGTGTTGCAGGGATGCCCCCCGACAGGCTCATGGCTTGTCTGACCAATGCTGTGAATGGCACCGTGACCGGAATCTCCACGATGCTCTCGCCGAATCGGGGCACCTCACCGCTGTCGTTGCTCACGCCGCTGGCGACCCGACTGCCCCGGACATCGAGCTCGACATAGACGCCATTGAAATTGATCGGATGGTCGTTGGGGTTCTGCACGCGCAGCTTGACCAAAAACCGGGCCTCCAGTGCGTCGCTGCGCATCGGCTCCAGGCCGACCACATCGACGTTGATCGGCTCTTTCATGCCAATCCCTGCGCAGGCCGACAGGCAAAGGATCAGAGCGGCCAGGAGAATCTTCGATAATTTCATGCTTGAGCACCTTGGAAAAAAACGAGCTGACGAACTTTCGCCGAATCAGCCCCCACCGACTGCCACGACGATTTCGAGCCGGTCGTTTTCACTGAGATGGGTTGTGGCATGAAGCGATTTCGGCACGATGTCCCCGTTTCGCTCGACCGCGACCCGCTTGCCAGCCAGACTGAGCTGGATCAGCAGATCGGCGACACTAATTCGGGCGGCGACCGCAAGCGGTTTGCCATTGACGAGAACTTGCATACGCGGATTCTAACCAGCGTTGAGCTCGATTGCCCTGGTGCGTGCAGGGCGAGGCGGTCGGTACAGAGCCAGCCGAGTACAATTTATCGACGTTGTCGCTCAAGGCATCATCCCGTTGGGACTCACCCATATCGGATCGCGCAGGCACGGCGCACCCAGGAGACTCCAGATTGAAATCCACTGACACTGCAGGGCCAGACGCGTCCACGGCCGACAAGCCGGTATCTCAGCGCATCCGCGAGCGATTGCTGCAGGCAGGCAAGCGCTTTCATGCCAACGACAATATCGCCGACTACATCAACGGCGACGCCGAGCGTGCTGCCCTCGAGGCCGAAGTGACCGAGCGCATCGAGGCGGTGCTCAGCAGTCTCGTGATCGATACCGAAGGTGATCACAACAGTCGTGGTACCGCGAATCGAGTGGCCCGCATGTATCTCGGGGAGGTCTTCAAGGGCCGCTATCACCAGATGCCCCGCGTCACCGAGTTTCCGAATGCCGAGCTTCTCAGCGAGCTGATGATCATCGGGCCGATGACGGTGCGCAGCGCCTGCTCGCACCACATGGTGCCGATCCTCGGCCGCCTGTGGGTCGGCGTGATGCCCTCCGAAGGCTCCCAGCTGATCGGTCTGTCAAAGTACGCCCGGATTGCCGACTGGATCATGAGCCGTCCGCAGATCCAGGAAGAGGCGGTCATGCAACTGGCCGATCTGCTTGAAGCCCGGCTCAAGCCGGCCGGGCTCGCGCTGGTGCTCGAAGCCGATCACTTCTGCATGCAGTGGCGAGGCGTCAAGGACGCAGAGCCGCACATGACCAACAGCATCATGCGCGGTGACTTCTTGAAGAATCCCGAGCTGCGCCGGGAGTTTTTGCAGCTGATCAAACTGGGTTGATCAGCTGACTGCGGGGAGCATTTGTTAGACTTCGGCGGCGGACGCGGGTGTAGTTCAATGGTAGAACGGCGGCTTCCCAAGCCTCAGGCACGGGTTCGATTCCCGTCACCCGCTCCAGTATCGGCATTCAGTCGAGGTCCAGGTCGAGCAGACCGCGGACATGTGCCTCAACGCAGCGCCCGAGTGCCGGCAGGTTGTAGCCGCCTTCAAGCATCGACACGATGCGACCTTCACACAGTTCATCTGACAGGCTTGCGAGCTGACGCGTGATCCAGGCGTAATCAGCGTCGACCCAGCCGAGCTGGCTGATGTCGTCGTCGCGGTGTGCATCGAAGCCGGCCGAGATGAACAGCATCTGGGGCTTGAAGGCCCGCAGCGCCGGCAGCCAGGCATCGGCGACCGCGTCGCGCAGTGCTTGCCCGTCCGAGTAGGGTGCAAGCGGCACGTTCAGCATATTCGAGCCGAGCGCCTCGTCGCCGCTGTACGGATACAGCCTCGACTGAAAGGTCGACACCATCAGGACGCGTTCGTCGCCGGCAAGGATCTGTTCGCTGCCGTTGCCGTGATGGACATCAAAATCGATCAGGGCAACCCGTTTCATGCCGAGAACATCGAGCGCATGCCGGATGCCAACTGCGACGTTGTTGAAAAAGCAAAAGCCCATTGCGGCACCGCGCTCGGCATGGTGGCCTGGCGGGCGTACATTGCAGAAGGCCCGCCTGAACCCGCCCTGCCCGACCAGTTCGGAGGCCAGCACCGCGGCGCCGGCCGCATGCATCGCGGCATCGAGGGTGTGCGGATTCATCGCGGTATCGGGATCGAGTTGCCGGTAGCCGGTCGCGGGAGACAGGGCAATCAGTTGCTCGACATAGCCCCGGTCGTGGGCGAGGACAAGTTGATCGATCGTGGCCGCCGGCGCCTCGAAGCTTTCCATGAGATCGAGCAGCCCCCGCGCCAGCAGCCGATCGGCGATCACCGACACGCGTTGCGGGCACTCAGGGTGGCCTGCGCCCATCTCGTGGCGCAGCGAGCTTGCGTGAGAGAGATAGGCTGTTTTCACGGGTCGATCAGGGGCGGGCGAGCTTCCAGAGGTTGTTGAAGCCGTCACCCGTGCGGTCTCCGGGCTTGGCGTCCTTCGCCCAGTAGTAAAGAGGCTGTCCCTTGTAGGCCCATTGGCGGGTCGAGTCGTCGCGGGTCAGGATCGTCCATTCGCCGACTGGCTTGGCGTCAGGGGTGGCCATCAGCGGCGGCCAGTTGGTGACGCAAGGTCCGAGGCAGGCGCTCCTGCCGCTGCCTGCCACATCACGGTCGAAGGTGTAGAGCGACATGCCGCCTGGCCCGACCAGTGCGCCATTCAACAGCATGGCTGGCGGCTTGGTGCTCATCATGTCGGAGAGCGAACTGCAGGCGGTCAGCGCCATGGCAAATGCCAGGAAGATCAGTTTTCGGACCATGGTGCTTCCTCTTTGAGATGCGGCGCAGGTTGATCGAAAGTTGGCGTCGGCGCAGCGACCCGCAAGAGTTTATCGCGCAGACGGGTCGCGACGCTGAGCACGATCATTCCTGCGGCTTAAGACGCAAGGCCCGCTCCAGTGGCTCAAGTATTGAGCCACGCCCATGGCATCATCATCGGATCCCCTGAGTTTGTCGCTGCGTGAAATTCATCCACTGTTCCGATCTGCACATCGACAGTCCGCTTGACGGACTCGAGCGCTATCCCGGTGCGCCGGTGGCTGCGCTGCGAGGTGCCACCCGTCAGGCGCTGGTCAATCTTGTCGACCTGGCAATCAGCCGACAGGTCGATTTCATTGTCATTGCCGGCGATATCTTCGACGGCGACTGGCGTGACATGAATACCGGTCTGTTCTTCAATTCGCAGATGCGGGTGCTGGAGCGCGACGGCATCAGCGTCTACCTCAAACGGGGCAACCACGATGCCGCCAGCGAGGTGACCCGCGCGCTGACACTTCCCGACAATGTCCATGTCTTTGACGCCGACAGGCCGCAAACCGTCCGGCGCGATGACCTTTGCGTGGCGCTGCATGGCCGCAGTTTTTCCGAGCGAGCGACGCCCCAGGACCTGGCTGCGACCTATCCCGATCCGGTGTCCGGCTATTTCAACATCGGCGTTCTGCACACCAGCCTCGCCGGCTATGCTGCACACGACCCCTATGCGCCCACCTCGCTCGACATGCTGCGCTCGCGTGGCTATGACTATTGGGCGCTGGGCCATGTGCACGCCCGAGAAGTGCTGCAGGCCGATTTCCCCCGGATCGTCTACTGCGGCAATCTGCAAGGCCGACACGCCGGCGAAACCGGTGCCAAGGGCTGTGAAGTGGTGACCGTCGAGGCCGGCGAAATGCATGCCGAATCGGTCGCGCTCGATGTGGTTCGATGGGCGGTCATCGATCTGCCGATCGATGGTTCGAACGACATGGCTCAATGGCGTCGCACGGCACAAGCGCTGATGCGCGAGGCCCATGATGCTGCGGCGGGTCGACTCTCGGCATGGCGGCTGCAGATTGTCGGCTCGGGGCCTTTGCATGAGCGACTCGCTGCACGTGCCGACGAGGTCGGTGCCGATTTGCGGCAATTGGCCGATGCCGCTTCGGGTGGCTCAGCCTGGGTCGAGAAAATTCGCGTGCGCAGCCGGGCGCCGATGGCGTCTTCTTTCAGCTCGCCCGGCGGCAGGCCCGACGATGACCCACTGATGGCCTGCTTGCGCTTGAGTCAGACGCTTCAGGCCGAGCCTGAAAGCCTCAAGACGTTTGCCCAGGACTCGCTCAATGATGTCCTGGTGCGATTGCCTTCAAGTCTTCGGATCGGCCCGCAGTCGGTCGGCTTCGAAGACCCCGACACCCTTGCAGCGCTGATGCGCGAGGCCGAAGCCCTGCTGCTCGATCGGCTTGGCGCCGATACCGATACCAACACGCCATGAGGATCGCGTCGCTTCATCTGAAGGCCTATGGTCCCTTCAATGGGGCGGTCATCGATTTCGACCGGAGCGCCTGCGGCCTGCATCTGGTTTACGGCCCGAACGAACATGGCAAGAGCACAGCCATGAGGGCGATCACTGCCCTGCTGTTCGGATTCCCCCAGCAAACCGACGACCGTTTCGGACGCGATTATTCGGCCTTGCGGGTCGGCGCGGTGCTGGCTGATGGCCAGGGCTCGCGCTCGGTCATGCGTCGCAAGGGCGCGCGCCAGACGCTCTACGAATTCGATCCCGCCACCGGTCGCGAGCATCCCGAGCGACTCATCGATCAGGCGAGCATCGATGCCTGGCTGGGTGGCGTCGACGCCCGGCGATTCGAACTGATGCATTCGCTGGGCAGCGCGCAACTTCGTCATGGCGGTCGCTCATTGCTCGAATCCGCCAGCGAACTTGGCGCCACACTTTTTGAAGCGGCCAGTGGCATTCAGCGTCTGAGGGCCGTTTCGGCCAGCCTTCAATCCCAGGCCGATGCGCTGTTCGTGCCGCGTGGAAAGCTGCCCTTGCTCAATGCGGCACTGATCGAACTCGATGCTTCTCAGCAAGCCGCGCGGGATGCGGCCTTGGCGCCGCGTCAGTGGCAGGCCCTGCGCAATTCGCTCGATCAGGCACAAGCCGAGCTGCTCCAGATCGAGACGCAATGGCGATCACGGCGAACGCGACTCGCCGAGGTCCAGCGACTTTTGAGCCTTGGGCCGCAGGTGGCGCGCAGCACGGCAGTCGCCCGCGAACTGAGCGATCTTGCCGATGTGCCGGAGCTTGCCGACGACGCGCAGTCCCAACTGGCCGTCTGGCTGCAGTCCCTTGAACAAACCGGCTTGACCCTGATACGCGAGCAGGGTCGTCTGAGTCGCTGTCGGGAAGCGCTCGCGGCCTTGCCCGCTGCCACCGTCGATCTCGATGCGGCGCAGGCGGTCGCTCAGCTTGCCGGCCGACTCGACGCATTTCGGCTTGCCTGCGCATCGGCGGCCCGTCTGGAAAGCGACGCCGTTGCGGCGCAGCGTGTGCTGCAGCATGCGCTTGGGGTGATCGATGGCGCGCACTCGTCGCCCGGCGAGGCGCCAGACGCTTTGCCCCAACACAGCGGTGTCCGGTCAGGCGCGGCAGTCGCCGGTGTCGATACCCTGGTGCCGTCGCGCAATGCCATGGCACAGGCAAGGCGTGAGCTTGCGGTCCGCCGCGACATCGAGACCCGCCGCACCGAACTGGCTGTCGAAAGTGAACGGTCCGAACGCGCGCTGATCCAGGCACGCGGTGCACTGGCGTCGATTCCCGATCCCGGCGACATCACGCCCTTTGTTGCGGCCCATGATGCGGCAACGGCTGTTGGCGATATCGAGCAGCAGGCAAGCCGCCTGGCGTCGCAACTGGTCGCCCTCGAGATGCAACTGGATCGGCAGGCCCAGGCGCTGGGTGGGCCGTCGGCCGATGCCCTTGCCCGGCTTGCGTTGCCCGGTGGGATGCTCGATGAGGCTCAATCCCTGGCCCGAACAATCGCCAATGAACAGGATCAATTGCGAATCCGCCATGCGGCCCAGCTCGACGCGCTGGCTCTTTTGCAGCGCGATCATCTCGGATTGTCACAGCAGCAGGGCGTCATTGCCCGCAGTGCGCTTGAAGCGGCACGTACCGACCGTGATGCCCATCTGCAGATCCTGCAAACCGATTCAGCCGACGCGAGTCGGGTACTTCGCGTTGCGCTGCTTGGCGAAGCGATCGCCCAGGCCGATCGACTTGCGGATGCACGGTTTCGTGATGCGGTTCGGCTGGCCGAAATCGATTCATTGCAGCATCGGATTGCCGAGGCGCAACAGGCGATAGCGGCCTGTGAGCGCGAACGCGATCGCTTTGCGCAACGTGCCGCTCAGGCAGCGCAGGAGTGGGCGTCGCAACTCGCCTCACGCGGTTTGCCTGTCATTGCGCCACCGGCCTGGTCTGACTGGTCGGCCCACCACCATCGATTGCTTGAGGCGCTTGCTGCGCGTGATGCGCTGGCCACGGAGCATCGATCGCTGCTGATGTTGCACGACCATCATCTGCGCTCGCTGCAGTCGGCTTATGCGGCACTCGGGCACAGCGGCCCCTCCCTGCCGAGCCTGTCGGCGACGCTGCGCCACGCCCGCACCCTGATGGCCTCGCTGCAGCAGTCTGCGGCCGATCGCAGGCGACTTGCCGACGGCTGTGAACAAGCCTTGCGTGAGGTGCAGCGCCATCGCCAGGCCATGGCCACCCTCGATCGCGAGGCCGATTCGCTGCGTCCCACATGGCAGGCCCTGGCGTGTCAGCTGCGGTTGGACGCCTCGGCATCAAGCCAAGCGCTGGCAGCTCGACTCGATGCCTTCGACGACCTGCGCGACGCATCGCTCGCTTTCGAGACTGCCGATCGTCAATGGCAGCTTGCGGCCGAGCAGATCGACACCTTTCGCGCTGACACCCGCATATTGGCTGATCGGCTGGGCAAACCCGAGCCCGCGCCAGGCGAAGAGTCCGCATTCATCGCCGCCTGTCGCTCAGCGCTCGAGTTGAGTCAGCGGGCTCACGATGATCGGCTTCGATTGCAGACCGAGGCGCAATCACTCGAACAAGCGATTGCGCTTGCCCAGGCGCAAAGCGAGCGTCTGACCGCCAGCATCGCAGGATGGCAGACGATTGCCGGTGCGCCCGATGCGGCGTCGCTGCAGCAAGCCGTGTCCCGCAGCGACCGTCGTCGCGAGCTGCGTCGCGAGGCGGCGTCGCTCGACGTCCTGATCCGTGGCGCAGCCGGGGCTGCTTATGCGGATCTGCTTGAGCAACTCGCCAGTGTCGATCCGGTCGCGCTTCAGACCGAACAGGACGCACTCGAACAGCTCATTGCCCAGGATGAAGCGGCGCGCGATGCAGCCATCGCCGCGCGGACACACGCGCGCGCCGCCTTCGAGGCGGTCAACGGCGATGCCCGAGCGGCGCTTGCGTCCGAGTCGAGTCGCGAGCATCTGGCTGGCGTGGCCCGGCTTGCCACCGACTGGGCAAGGCTGCGCATGGCCCGAGAGCTCCTCGAGCGCTCGGTCCAGACCTACCAGACGCGTTCGCAGGGACCGATGCTGGCTGCCGCATCGCGCTGGTTCAGTCGCATGACCGCTGGTCGCTGGGCAACGCTGCGGCCCGACTGGTCCGGTGATGACCAGATTCTCATTGCCGAGCGCGAGGATGGCCTGCGCCTTCCGGTGGCTCGGCTGAGCGAAGGCACCGCTGACGCGCTTTATCTGTCATTGCGTCTGGCAGCCATTGAAGTGCGCCTCGATGCGGCGCCGGCCATTCCCTTGCTGCTCGACGACGTCCTCATGACCTTCGACGATGAGCGTGCGGTGTTGACCCTGCAGGGTCTTGCCGAACTCGCGCAGCGCAACCAGATCGTCTATTTCACCCATCATCCGCATCTGCTCGAGCTGGCGCGTGATGCGCTGCCCGCCAGCGCGTTCGCGGCCCACCAACTTGCGCATGGGCCGCGCCCCTTGCCTGATCCGGTTGCAGCCCCGATACCGCCACGCTGAGTGATCTTGCTGTCATGGACCGCACCGAACGCTTCTATCAGATCGACCAGTTGCTGCTGTCTGGACAAGCCGTGCCGATCGAGCGATTTCTCGCTTCGCTCGGCGTATCACGGGCAACGTTCAAGCGCGACCTCGAATACATGCGCGATCGCCTCAATGCGCCGATCGAATGGGATCGATTCGACGGAGGCTATCGCTATACCGAACCGGCATCCGGTCCGACCTTCGCCCTGCCGGGCTTGTGGTTCAACGCCTCCGAGGTCCATGCGCTGCTCACCATGCAGCAACTGCTGGCCGATCTGCAGCCCGGCCTGCTTGAAGCGCAGGTGCGTCCCCTGCAGGCGAGGTTGCGCGCCTTGCTGGGCAGCGCCGATCACAGCGCCGAGGAAGTCGAACGGCGGTTTCGCCTGGTCAGTGCAGCGCGACGAACACTGTCGGTTCGTCACTTCGAGAGCGTCGCTTCGGCCACCCTGCGTCGCCGCCGATTGGCGATCGCGCACTATTCCCGCCAGACCGGCACGACCACCGAAAGAACCGTCTCGCCGCAGCAGCTGATCTTCTATCGCGAGAACTGGTACCTGCTGGCCTGGTGTCATCTGCGGCGCGATATCCGCAGCTTTGCGGTCGACGCCATCTCCGAGGCGATCATTCTTGATGAAGCCGCCAAAGAGGTGACCCGCACTGCACTGGCCGAGGTGATGGACAGCGGTTATGGCATTTTCTCAGGCCGGGAGGTGACCTGGGCGACGCTGCGATTTTCGCCCGATCGCGCCAGATGGGTCGCTGCCGAGACCTGGCATCCACAGCAGATCGGCTCATTCGATGCATCGGGCCGCTGGGTACTCGAGCTGCCCTACAACGATTCGCGTGAGCTGCTCATGGATATTCTCAAGCACGGTGCAGCGGTTGAGGTGCTCGCGCCTGATTCATTGCGCCAGCAGGTCATCAGCGAACTCGGTGCAGCGCTCGCGCCCTATCAGGCCGATCGCGAACCCAACCATCAGGATCCAAGCGAAAGCCAACCGAAAGCCAAGTGATAACTCAGCAAAACTGAGCGCGCGGCAATCAAGTGCCAGCCGCGGGACGGTTCAACGGGCGCCGATCTTTTCCATTTCGCCGGCAAGCGCGATGTGGCTGAGCGATTCAACCGGCAGCGAGATCATCAGTTCGATGCGTCGACGGATAATCAGCGAGATATCCCAGAAGAGCTTTGCCTTTTGCTCGTCGCTGCCATCGAAGTCTACGGGATCGCTGACTCCCCAATGTGCGGTCATCGGTTTGCCTGGCCAGATCGGGCACTGCTCGCCTGCGGCGATATCGCAGACCGTGATGATGAAGTCGAATTTCGGCGCATTCGGGCCTTCGAATTCGGTCCAGTTCTTGCTGCGAAAGCCTTCGGTCGGAATGCCCCACCTTGCGAGAGTGCTGAGCGCAAAGGGGCTGACCTCGGCCGCCGGCTGACTGCCCGCCGACCACGCTTTGAATCGCCCTGCGCCCATGCTGTTCATGAACCCTTCGGCCATGATGGAGCGGGCTGAGTTGCGGGAGCACACGAACAGAACCTGATAGACCTTATCACTCATGGGGCGCTTTCCGAGCTTAGGAAGGTCAATGAGGTTACTAATGTTATGTGACATGACGTGATGCATCGACGGCGTCCGAGACGACCACGCCAGAGCATTTTCGGGTGGCTCAGGCTATGAGCTAGAGCTGAGTCAATCTGATCGGATCACTCTGAATGATGAGCCCGAAATGACCCGCACTTTTCCGAATATCGGCACGATTGATCGCCACCCCACGACAGGACCTGCCCCCTCCGGAGCCGTCGACCACTCGTTCTCGAAGGCATTCGACGCCATCCTGGATGCACTGTTTGCCCGCCTCGAACCGGCGGTCGACAGATCCGTCTCAGATCGATTCAGCGAGTCCTGCGCTCTATCACGCCAGCAAACGTATGCCGGCTTCGAGGCGCCGGCTTACCGGCGGCACGGGCGACTCATCCCGGAGCTCGAACGCTCAAATCTCTGACCGTCCCCCCGCAGGCTTACTTGAGCGCTGCGGTATGGGTGTCGACCCAGAGTGAAAGCTCGTCGAGCATCGCGGTCACCGCGCGGTTTGCGGCCTGCGCCCCGCCAATCGAGTCGCGGCTGTCTACCGCGACCTTCTGAGCGAAGGTCCGCCGCGCGATCATCTCGCGCGTTCGCCAGTCAAGCAGGTCTGCAGTCACTTCAATTCGCACGACACCCGGTGAGATCGAGTCGTCATGCGTCAACTCATTGAGCCGAAGGCTGAGGAGCAGGTCCGCCCGCACAGCCGATGTCGACTGGGCGACTGTCTTGAAGCCGCCGACACGCGACAATCGGGTTTCGGCGAGCGCGGCGATGCTGCGTGCCGGCCGATCGCTCCAGTTTGCAAATTGGTAGTAGGAGCGGCTGATACCGTCCTTGGTGAAGACCATGCGCTCGCTGTCGAAAAGCGTTTGCGATGTGCTGCCCGCAATCAAAAGCACTCGACCATTGCGAGGCGGCGTTCCGACGGTCGGTGCCGCCGGTGGTGCCAGATCCCTCAGAACGAAGTAGTCGACTTTCGGGCTGGTATTGGTGAGCGACAACGAGCCGCAGCCTGCAAGCAGGCCGGTCAGCACGCAGACCATCGCACCGGCCATTGCACCAGCCATCAAGCTGCGGATCATTCTGCTCGGGGCTGTCGGCTTGTCATGATTGAACGATCTGAGCAGGGATGTCATCGACGCGCCTCTTCGCCCGGACCAAGCTGGCTGTTGCTTGGTCCGATCACAATCGCCTTGGGATCCTGCAGGCGATCCAGCGATCGGCTCACGACTGCCAGACTGCCGCGCAGATCTTCGGTCGTTGCGCGCAGCTCGTTCAGGCCGACATCGACCGCATCATCGGTCCGGTTCGAGAGATCGGTGACCCCCTTGTCCAGCACCGCGAGCGACTTCGCCACGCTGCGTTCGAGATCGGCGGCGGATTGCTTGAGTTGCTTGAGTGTCTCGCTCGCATCGCGAAGACTTTGAACGGCCTCGTCGCCGACGGGCACCACCGCATTGGCCACACTGCTGCTCGCGCCTGACAAATCCTTGCTGAGACTTTGAAATGACGCTGAGCTGGCCTGGAAACTGGCGGCCATGTCATCGACCGTGCTGAGTCTGCGGTTGAGTCCGACACTCAAGTCGCGGATCGCGGTGAGAGCCTGAGTCAGGGACTTCTGGTTCTTGTCACCCATCACCGAATTCAGGTTTTCGAGGGCGATATCGGCCTGGGAGGCCAATTTGCTGACTGAATCGGCGATCTGGTCAAGGTTTGAAGTGCCTTCCGGGATCACCGGGTACTGTTCGTTGACAGCCACCGAGATCAGCTCCGGGCCGGGTGTACCGGGTGTGTCGAGGTTGATGCGCGCCAGACCGGTCACGATGCTGCGTGCAACGACCGCGTTGGTGTTCTCGCTCACAGGCGTTGCCCGGGCCACGCGAATGGTGACTTTCACCTTGTTGATGTTGTCACGCGAAATGGTGAAGTTTTCGATCCGGCCAACTTTCACGCCACGCATGTTGACGTCGCCGCCAACCTGCAGGCCGTCGAGCGACTGCCGCTCGAAATACACGGTGTAGAAGCGAAAGTCGGATGCTCGCCCCGAGCTCGACAGCCAAACGAAAGCCGCCACAAGCGCGACAGCAATTGCCAGCAGGACCGCACCGATCATGGTGTAACGGGCTTCAGGCTCCATCGTGCGGGCTGTTTTCGGTTCTGATCGGATGAGGGGCGGGCAGACTGGCCCGAGACGAGAAGTAGGATTGTATCCACGGGTCGTCGACTGCGGTGATCTCAGCCAGACTGCCATCGGCGATGACCCGGCCCTGACCGAGCACGACGATACGCCTGGCGATGCCCACCAGCGAGTCGAGGTCGTGGGTGACCAGCAGGACGGTAATGCCGAGGTCCCGATTCAGAAACGTCAGCAGCGCGTCGAAGGCACGGGCGGTGATCGGATCGAGCCCTGAGGTCGGCTCATCCAGAAACAGAACTTCGGGCTCAAGCGCAATCGCGCGCGCAATCGCCGCCCGCTTGACCATGCCGCCTGACAACTGGCTTGGCATCTTGTCGGCGGCATCGGGCGGCAGGCCGGCCAGCGCGAGTCGCAGGCGTACCAGCTCATCAAGCAGGTCGTCGGGCAGCGAGAAGTGCTCTCGCAGCGGCGTGGCGACGTTGGCAGCCACCGTGAGCGACGAAAACAGCGCGCCCTCCTGGAACATCATGCCGAAGCGGCGCCGTACGGTGGCAAGCAGATCGGGCGAGGCATTCCAGACATCGGTCCCCAGAAGAGTCACGCTCCCCGCGTCGGGGCGATGAAGGCCGATGATCTCGCGCAACAGCACCGACTTGCCGGTGCCGCTGCCGCCGATCAGCGCGACCAGATCGCCGCGACGAATCTGCAGATCCAGCTCGTCGTGCACCACCTGCTTGCCGAATCGGGTCACGATGCCACGCACATCGATGACCACCTCCGGTGCGGACACGGCAGATGCCTCGTTCGCCGAAACGTCGGGGTTCACCATCCGAGCTGCTGGAAAATCACCGCGAAGATCGCATCGAGAATGATCACTGAAACGATGCTCTGCACAACGGTCGAGGTGGTGTTGATGCCGATCGATCGGGTGTCGCGCTCAACGCTGATCCCCATCCGACAGCCGATGATGCCGATCACCAGTGCAAAGAACGGTGCCTTGCCCAGACCGATCAGCACATGCTTGGGGTCCAGCACGGTATGCAGTCGCTCAAGGAAACTGTGAGGGGTGATATCAAGCATGGTCTGACCGATGACCATCGCGCCGAGCAGACCCGCGACATCACCAATGAAGACCAGCAGAGGCAGGGTGACCATCAGCGCCCCGATTCGCGGCAGAACCAGCACGTGATCGGCCGACAGCCCGAGCGTTCGGATCGCGTCGATCTCTTCGGTGAGCTTCATAGTGCCAAGTTGCGCGGTAAAGGCCGCACCGGATCGACCGGCGACGATGACCGCCACGATGATCGGTGCAAATTCGCGTGTCATGCCCAGCGCTGTGCCATCAACGACAAACACATTGGCGCCGTATTGCTCGGCCTGAAGACCGAGCAGGTAGGCGAACACCACGCCAATCAGGAAGGTGACCAGCATGACCACCGGGATGGCGCTCACGCCGGTCTGTCCAAGTTGGGCCATGAACTCGCGCGGTCGCAGCAGCCCGGGCTGGCGAACCGCACGGCTCAGCTCAAAGACGATTCGGCCCAGAAAATCAACGTGGCCGATCAGGGTGACGCCGAGATCGCTCGCCATCTGGCCGGTTTGCGCCAGCCAGCCATAGGCACGAGCCTTTTGAGTCGGGCCCGCGTTTGGCAGTCGTGATCTCACCACCTCAACGATGCGAGTGTGGCTGGGGTCGAAATTGGCCAGCGCGATGGTCTGGGGATCGATGCCGGCGGCCCGCAGCCGTGACAGCAAGACCAGCGCACCAGCGGTATCCATGGCACCCAGCGCTTTACCGTCGACTGACTCGATCTTGCCCAGCGCCTTGTCCAGCAGACTCATCGCGAGCGCGATCCGGTCGGCCTGCGCAATCTGCCAGCGACCTTTCAGTGTCAGGACAGTCGCGCCGTTGTCGGAATCGATCTGACAGAATTCGACGGGAATCGTCACGGTAACGGCGCGAGTCGGACCGATTCTTGCGCGGCGGTTTCTTTTAAACGAGCAGCCTTTCGATATCTGCGGCGACCGACTCGGGAGTCGTGGTCGGGGCGTAGCGCTCGACGATCTGGCCGTCACGGCCGATCAGGAATTTCGAAAAATTCCATTTGATCGATTCGAGTCCGAGCATGCCGGGCTTTTCGGCCTTCAGCCATTTGTAGAGCGGGTGTGCCGAGTCGCCGTTGACGTCGATCTTTGCGAACATCGGGAAGGTCACACCGAAGCTGGTTTCGCAGAAGGTCGCGATTTCCTGGTTGGTGCCGGGCTCTTGTGCACCGAACTGGTTGCTCGGAAAGCCGAGCACAACGAACCCGCGGTCCTTGTAGCGCTCATAGAGTTCCTGCAGGCCCTTGTACTGAGGGGTCAGGCCACACTGGCTGGCGGTATTGACGATCAGGGCGACTTTGCCCTGGTAGGCAGAAAGCGGCGCGGGTGCACCGTCGAGGGTGAGGGCATTGAAGTCCCAGGCACTTTGGGCATTGGTGGTCATTGGTGGCTCCTTGATGGCTCAGGTTGGTGCGAGCTCATCAATGTTAGTCCACTCTGGCGATCAGTTAGACTGGCCAGCGAAATTACCAATAAAAACATGGGAGGCAATATGAAAAGCTGTCAACGATGGCTAGGGCTTGCGCTGACACTGCTGGTATCAGCGTGCACCGCTCCGATGGTCGACAAGCCGGCTACCACGATGTATTCCGAGCTCGCGACAAAGCAGGGCGTGGCCAACGCGCAAGCGGGCGTCCGTCAGGTGCCAGCCAAGACCTTGGCGGTGCCATCCGTCGAAGTCAGCCCGCAAGTCCAGGGCTTGATCGCCGGGCCCTACAACCCGTTCTTCGGCTCGATTCCGCAGACCTCGGGTGAGTGGAAGACGCTGATCGATCAGCGTGCAAAAGCGGCTGCTGCAGGTATCCCCGCGCTGAAGGCAAAGTTCAATGTCTCAATCGAGCAGACCCGCATCGGTGGGGTCAATGCCTACATCCTCACGCCGGCCACCATCGGTGCCAATAATCGAAACCGGCTTCTGATGCATATCCATGGTGGTGGCTATGTGTTCAGTCCGGGTGAGGCGGGTCTGGCCGAGGCCATCCTGATGGCCTCGATCGGCGGATACAAAGTCGTTTCGGTCGATTACCGGATGCCGCCAGATCATCCTTATCCGGCCGCGATGGACGATGCGATGGCGGTCTGGAAAGAGTTGATCAAGA
>Ga0114959_10002312_pt1 | contig 15845 bp, 4 predicted proteins | sample C_130625_EF_Meta_FD_87317 | JGI IMG/M metagenome (GOLD analysis project Ga0114959, IMG submission 87317) | Freshwater microbial communities from Lake Croche, Canada to study carbon cycling - C_130625_EF_MetaG | ecosystem: Environmental > Aquatic > Freshwater > Lake | place: Lake Croche, Canada...
AGGTTTGGCACCTCGATGTCGGTTCGTCACATCCTGGGGCTGGAGAAGGTCCCAAGGGTTCGGCTGTTCGCCGATTAAAGTGGCACGTGAACTGGGTTCAGAACGTCGCAAGACAGTTCGGTCTCTATCTGTGGTGGGCGTTAGTAAATTGAGTGGACATGTCCTTAGTACGAGAGGACCGGGATGTACGTACCGCTGGTGTATCTGTTATGCCGCCAGGTGTAATGCAGAGTAGCTATGTACGGACAGGATAAACGCTGAAAGCATCTAAGCGTGAAACCTTCCACAAGATGAGTTTACTTTTAAGGGCTGTCAGAGACTATGACGTTGATAGGCTATAGGTGTAAAGTTGGTAACAACAAAGCCGAGTAGTACTAATTGCCCGTAAGCTTTATTTTTATTTCTTGTATGAGATTGCTTTTCCAATATGTATCTTATTAGTACATTATCATAAATGTATTTTATATTCTTATGGTGATTTTGCCGGGGGTGTTCACCTCTTCCCATTCCGAACAGAGAAGTTAAGTCCCCCATGGCCGATGGTACTCGCATTACGCCGGGAGAGTAGGTAGTTGCCATATTCATTTAAGCCTCATTCATTTACTTGAATGAGGCTTTTTTTATTAGCGTAATCTAGCCTAGCTAAATTATTGTTTTAATAAAAAACATAAGAAATCACAACTCAAAATTTTCACTTTTTTAATTACATTTATTCTGACTTAAACTAATACTTAATAAAATTCTATATTATTAGAAATGACTTTGAAAAATTAAAGCCTCTGAAATCAAAAAGTTATAATGTTAATTCAGGAAATAAATTTTAAAATATAACTTTAGATTCTAATTACATCTACTGCTAAAAGACTTAATTTTTTTGCATCTTAAAAATTTTCTATATCAATAATCTTTAAGAACTATTTGTTCTAATAATCCAAAATTCCACGATTCTTTATCTGATATTTTTAACCCGCTTTTTTCTAATTTAGTCATAGAAGTTGTTTGAATTTTTGATTTAGATACTAAAATAGTATTTCCAACAGTTGAGGCTTTCGACTAAAAAAAGTTGAAAAAGTTGAAAAAATTTGATATTCTAAGCCAGAGTAAAATCAATCTGTTGGTTTTACCACATTTATTATTTGTAAAAGAGGGTTTAAATCATGGATATGTTTAGTAAAAGTGTTACAACTGTTCCTCAAGAACATGAAAACTGGTAGTCAGTGGCGAGAATTGAGTATCAAAGTATATTTGAGAAGGAATAGTAAATTAGTAAAGTATTTATTATTATTTCCATAAATGGAGTTTTGATGCTTCTTTTAAAAATGTTAGTATTCATTTTTTGGAAACCAATAAAAGTCATTTAGATTTCTCCATTGTGCAATTAGATGTTAGTCATACGCTTGTAAAAGTGGCGGTGTTGCCGTTGGTTATCAAGGTAGAAAGTCTTTCAAGTCTGGGAATAGCTTATTTTTATGCGATAATAATAGGCAAATGTTAGTATTATCATGTCCTCAATACGGTGAATATAATGTTTTGTTTAAAATCAATGACCAATTTATAAAGGTACTACAGCTGTTTTAATCTGCAACGATTAGTCACAATGGTATTTTCTTTAATGCTGACCCTTGTTTTTATTGTGAAGCATTTGTATAATTATGCATAGAAAAAAGAATTGTATTGATTGTAAAATCAAATCTAGAAATGAAAAGGGACGGGATAGTAATTACCGCCATTTCGATGAAGAATTATATAAAAATAGATCTAAAACTGAACTTGGAAACGCTTGGATGGTTGCCTTGAAAACTCTACTTGTTATATATGATAAGAAGTCACAAACATGGTTAGCATAATAATGGACGGCTTTTATATTTTTTTTTATGAGATTAAAAGTATAATAAACTTCAACTTCTATAGTAATCAATCAGTATTCATCAAATGAAAATAAATTAAAATAATCTTTTATTAAATAAGATCAACATAATTATAGGATTAATGAAACTATGAATTAGTTAATCATTGCTACTGTAAAAGCATGAATGAACGCTTATTAACTCTAAATTATTTTTTATCAATAGCATATTCTTCTTGTTTTAGAAAATGCAAATAATTTCTTTTCTTTTAATAAAATAATATTTTAGTTTCTTTTCTTTTAATAAAATAATATTTTAGTTTCTTTTCATTTTTACTATTTGCCTTTAAGGTGATTAATAAAAATTATTTGAGGTTATGATATTAAGGTAATAAAGCTAGACCACTAATTAGTGTATTATGGAAATTTAATTCAACACATCAATTTTTTTCAAGAAACACAATGACATCATTAAAAAATATATTTTTCTGAAATAAGTTGTATGCTCTGATAAATCGTTATTTTCCTAAGAGACAATAACCTCTACCAACATTTGTGATTTTTCAAAGACATGAAACCCTCGATGAAAAATCGTGATTTTTGAGCGATACAATGTTTCCGTTTGTAAATCGTGAATGATGTTGTGCCGTAACGTTACAGCGGCACGCAAATCATGAATGATGTGCTGCCGTAACGTTGCGGCAGTACACAAATCGCGAATGATGTGTTGCCGTAACGTTGCAGCGATTCATAAATCGTGAATAATGTGCTGCCGTAACGTTGCAGCGATATATAAATTGTAAATGATGAGCTGCCGAAGGTTTTTTCAGCTTTAAAACGGGTATTTCAGGTATCAAATACCGTAAAAGATACAAAATGTATGTTCCTTGGTATAAAAAAAGCAATATTTTTTTGTTTATTCACTTTCACTTTTTATTTTCGCAATTCTAAATTTATTCAGCTATGATAGAAACATTGGTATACGGAAAATTACGAACAAGTGAAAAGATTGAGTTCTACAATTTATTCAACGATACATTGACTAAGAACGATACGAAAAAGTTGGTTATTGATGCCCTTGCTACCGATTTGAAACAAGAAACCACCAAAATGGAAGGTGTGTTTCAGTTGGAAAAAGGAAGTCCTTTTTCAATTGATTTGGAAAAATTAGATTCGAATAGAGATAGTGATATTAGTGGTATGCGCATTATTGCCAAAACGTACTCTATACATCATTACGATCCTACAATTGTTAAAGCTGCCATTTTGGTAAATGATATTTTTCTTAAATATGGAAAGAATATTGAGAGACTAAATTATGTTTCTGAAACACAAGTGGTAAAGAGATTAGTGGATGATGTAAATACCGATGCTACTTCAAAAGCTGCTTTTGCCATGTTACATTTTACTGAGTGGTTTAACAACTTAGGAGCAGATAATGCAGCTTTTGAAGCAAAATATAGTACACGCATTTATACAGAAGCTACAAAACCCACAGAGCGTTTTCCTTTTTTAAAGGTTTCTTGTAAAGTTAAATACGATGCAATTATAAAAAGGTTGAATGCTTTTATTGAATTAGATACTAAAGATGTATATACACAAGTATACAAGGAAATAAATTCACTAGTAAAGCAATTTAATATTATTGGCGAATCGCATGACGGTACTAAAAAACCTCCAGTTACCACACCATCAACGCCACCTAGTACTATTTAATTAAATATATAACTTCATTTTAAAAGAGCCCATCTGAATTAGTTCGGATAGGCTCTTTTGGTTTTAAGGCACTTTTAAATTCTTTATAAAAGCCAAATGGAATAATTTTTATCCAAAAAAGAACCTTTTAAATACCCTATTTAATTCAAAGAAAATTTGACTTTCAAAGTTCCTTTTTATTGTAAAAAACCCGTGCATTTGTTTGAAACATTGTAATGCTTCTTCCTGAAATTTATTTTTCAGGACAATCTATTTTATTTTGAAAAAATCCTTTTAGACTACTAAAATTAGTTAATTATGACAATTGAAATCAATTAATTACTACGTTTTATAAGAATACCAAGAATTATATTAAGAAAAAATGGTTGAATTAATAACAATTCATTAACATTGCCAAATATCTTCCTAATTTCAAAATAAGAAATAGGCCATTTATTGATTTATAAAGGTGTATTTTTTTAATGCTAACTATTGTTTATAATAGTAGCAATAAAGTAAAATAGGTGGTTTGATTTTTATTTAAAACTTAAAAAAACGTTAAGATGAAAAAAATGTACCTTGGGTTTTGTGCCAAATGCGACAATGGAAAAGTTCTTACAATCAATCCACTATCTGAACTACGAAAACATGTTGGTATTTTCATTTTTTTTCTTGGTCTATTGGGGTGGCAAGGAGCTTTAGGGCAGGTAGGGGTTACAGTAACAAACCGCACCAATACTACCCCAAATTTAGCTGCTAGTTATACATCCCTAGCCAATGCAATCACTGCATTAAATAGCATTACAGCCATTTCAGGCCCAGTAACCCTTACATGCGCTGCAGGGAGTGAAACAGCACCAGTTGGTGGTTACTCTATTAGTTTTATTGCAACTACTACCGCAACAAATAATGTAGTTATTACAGGAACCTCCACCACTACCATTACAGCTTTTACTCCACAAGTAACTGGCTCGCTAAACGATGCTATTTTTAAAATTATTGGTAGTGATTATGTTACTATCCAAAATTTTACCATAAAGGAAAATGCAAGTAATACCACTACTACTGCTGCATCTAATAATATGACAGAGTGGGGTGTAGCATTAATTCATGCAAGCGTAACTAATGGTGCTCAAAACAATACCATTCAAAACAATACTATTTCGCTAAATAAAACTTATGGCAGTACTTTTGGGATTTACAGTAGTTCTACTCATGCAAATGGTTCAACTTCTACAATTATTAGTACTGCTGATGAACCAACTAATAGTACAACTGGACCAAACAATGCGAATAAGATTTACTCAAACAGCATTAGCAATGTAAATTTTGGAATAGTATTTATTGGCTCTGCTACGGTTGCCAACATGGATAACGGCAATGATATTGGCGGGTCTTCTTCTGCTACTGCAAATACACTTACCAATTGGGGAGGATTAGCAGCAGCTTCTGCCTATAGAGGTCTTACTGGTAATAACTGTGGAATTTTTGATAATCAACAAATCAATGAAAATGTATCCTATAATGCCATCACAAGCGGTTCGGCTTTGGTTTCAGCGCTTGGAATATCAGGTGTATTAAAGAATTATAGCTTGGCAGTGCCAACAACTGCCATTACTTCTACAATTACAAATAATACAATTACTATTACAACTGCCCCTACTACTACAGGAACCATTTATGGAATACAGGTTGCAGGAGGAGCTAGTATTGGTACTGGGAATGTTACCAATAATATTATTCAAAATTGCATTATTTCAACTGGTACAACCGCAGGTATAACTGGCATACTGAATGCTGGGGTATGGGGTACAATAAATATTAACAGTAACCAAATAATAAGTAATGCTATTTCTGCAAGTACCTCTACATCTGGTTTAATAACAGGAATACAAAATAGTAGTGCGTCGGGTACTGTTAATATTAATAGCAATATACTCAAAGGCAACTCTTCAGCCGCCACAACTGGTTCTTTTTACGGAATATATCAATCAGGTGCTGTTGTTACTGCGGCAACTATTAGTAATAATACATTTGGCGATGTTTCTAACTCAATACCGCTTGTTACTATGAGCGCTACAACAAACTCTGGTAATGTTTTAGCTATTTATACAACAGCAGGTGCTGCTACTTCTTCATTTACAGCCAATAGTAATTCTTTTTATGGGTTAGTATTTAGTGGTTCTACTGGAGGAACAGGGCTTTGTGCGCCCATTTATAATGCAGGCACTCCGCTTAGCTCAACAATCAACAACAATACCTTTAATAATATTAGCCTAAAGAATACGGCAACTTTTTATTTTATTTTCAATGGTTACGTTGCACCTGCTAATGGTACTAAAATAATACAAGGGAATAATATTGTTACAGGTTTTAGCAGAACAATTGCAGCTACAACAGGCTCTGTTTATGGTTATTATGACAATGCTGCAAACCCTAGTACTGCCACCATAACTATATCTGGAAATAATTTTTCTAACATTTCAACTAATATTTCAACTACTGGTACTTTTGGAGGCATATTCAATTCTGGCACTAATGCATATACCTTAAATGTTTATAGTAATACAATAACAAGTATTACCTACCCTGGCACAGGTACATTTTATGGGATTGTAATGAATGGTAATGCAGGTACTTCAGGAACACCCATTAATTGTTATGGCAACAATGTTTCAGCCACATTGTCGGGAGCCTCTACTGCCTATGGAATGTATGTTGGAGGTTCGGTAGCCTATCTAAATGTTTATAATAATACTGTTTCCAATATTAGTAATTCTGCTGCTGGTACTATATATGGGATTGGTGCAATTGCTGGTACAACTGCTAATTATTACCAAAATGCAGTAAATACCCTTTCTTCTTTAGGAAACGTACACGGATATTATATAAATGCTGGTACAACGATAAATGTTTATCAACATCAATTAGTTTCGGGTACCAATTATAGTATTTATGGATTGTCTTCATCTGGTGCTACAACAGTTGCAAATGCAATTACAGTTGCAGGAGGAACGACAGTTAATATGTATAAAAACAATATCTATAATATATCTAATACCAGTTCAAGTACTACTGCTACTGCTTCATTAGTAAACGGTATTTCACTTACTGCTGGTACTACAGTAAATGCTTACAATAATACAATCGGTATATTAACTGCACCAAGTGTTAGTTATGGTGATGCAATTAGAGGTGTTTCAGTTACTTCAATTACGGCTACTACTAATTACAATCTTTATTACAATACCATTTATCTAAACGCAAGTTCAACCGGAACTAATTTTGGTACTACAGGTATTTATCATTCTGCAAGTGCAACAAGCACTACTGCTACTTTAGATTTAAGAAATAATATAGTAGTCAATCTAAGCACTCCTAAAGGAACTGGTATTACCTCCGCATTATTTAGGAGTACTTCTGCTACTTTTGGCAACTGGGCTAGTACTTCTAACAAAAATATGTTGGTGGCTGGCACATTAGGTTTAAACAATACTATTTTAAATGATAATGGCACAGTTTATCCTACATCAGCATCTAGTTTTGCTTTAAATAATTATAAAAGTACTGTTTCGAGAGATGCGGCATCTTTTACAAGTGAGGCTGGCTTTACTTATTCTACTGCCAATTCTTTCTTTATTAGCCTAACAGGTGCTGATGCATCTTTCTTGCATTTGAAAGCAGGTATCCAAACCCAGGCAGAAAGTGGTGCAGGTGTTATCAGTTCTCCAAGTATTACTGATGACTTTGATGGGCAAACTAGAAATACAACTACTCCAGATATTGGGGCAGATGAGTTTGTGGGTGTTCCTCAAGATTTATCAGCACCAACTATCACTTATACTCCACTTGCCAATAGTTGTATTACAGGTACAAGAACACTCACAGCTACTATTACCGATGGTAGTGGTGTGCCTACTTCTGGTGCTGGATTGCCAGTATTATTTTGGAAAATAAACTCTGGCACTTACAATAGTAGTACAGCCACTTCATTAGGAAGTAGTCAATATTCTTTCTCTTTAGGCACTGGATCAGTAGTTGGAGATGTAGTTAGTTATTATATTGTAGCCCAAGATTTGGCTGGTACGCCAAATGTGGGTGCAACGCCATCAAGTGGAGCTGCTGGTTTTACTACTTCGCCGCCTGCTGCGTCAACGGTACCAACTTCTCCTACTACTTATTTGAATCCTACAAGTCTTTCAGGTACTTATACAGTAGGTGCAAGTGGTAATTATGCTTCTTTAACGGCCGCAGTTGCAGATTTGAATGCAAAATGTATCGGTGGTCCAATAGTGTTTTCACTAACTGATGCTAACTACAGCACTAGTGAAACATTCCCAATTGTAATAAATGCCAACATTGGCTTCAGTAGCACCAATACCCTAACCATTAAACCTGCAACGGGAGTTACTGCAACTATTTCTGGTTCTAGTACATCTTCAATTATTAAAATAGTAGGTACAGACTATGTAACCATTGATGGTAGCAATAGTGGCGGAACAGATAAAAGTCTAACTATCAGCAATACCAATGCAGGTACTTCAAGTGGCGTTATTTGGGTTTCAAGTGCTTCTGCAAGTGATGGTGCAACCAATAATACTATTAAAAACCTAATTATTACGGGAAATGGTTCAGCTACCACTTTATATGGTATTGCTAGCAGTAGTAGCACAGCTCCTACAAGTGCTGCTTTGTCGGCCAATAGCGCCAACACTTACCAAAATAATACAATTAATACTGCACAATATGGTATTGCTTTATTTGGAAATGCTAGTACGGGAGATATTGGAAATGCCATATCTGGTAATTCAATAGGCTCTGCGACTACTGCTAATAAAATGGGATTATATGGTGTATATATCTTCAACCAAACCAATGTGGCTGTACCATCAAACATTATTTTAGGTGTAACTACTTCAACCACTTCTACCTCATCAGGTATTTTTGTAGGGGGTACAATATCTGGTGGTAGCATTACTGGAAATAAAATCAGCGATATAAAAAACACAAATACTGGAGGCTATGGTAGCAATGGTATTGATTTAAAATCTTCTACTGCAGCTACTGGCTTACTTGTTTCCAACAATTTTATTTGGGATGTGGCAAGCTATGGGTTTGCTAGTAATACAGAAGAAGACAATGGCTATGGACTAATCGTAGTGTCAGGTGGTGGATATAAAGTGTATGGCAACACTGTTGCTTTAACCACTTCGCAAACTGATGCAACAGGTTGGCCTGCAGCTTTAAATATTACTACTGGAGCAGTTACTGTGGATATAAAAAACAACATTTTCAGTAATAGACAAAGTGGAACATATCCTTTTGCAGTTGTCGCACCAATTGATGCTTCTACTGCTGCTACGGTATTTAGTGGAACTGGCGGTATTGACTATAATGATTATTATAGCATTACTTCAAATAGACTTGCATTAACTGGAACAGGCTTGTCATTTCAAACAAGTGTGTCAGGAATTGCAACTGCTTTAACTGGCAACACCCATTCTGTGAATGTGGCACCTGCATTTGTATCTACTACAGACCTTCACTTAACTAGCGGATCGAACAGTGGTTTAAAAATAGCTAATGATTTAACTGCTACAGTAGCTACAGACATTGATAGTGATAGCAGAACAAGCAATGGTTTTGTGGGTGCAGATGAAATTGCACCAGTTATTACAAGTATTTCTCCTTCCGTTTTATGTGTAGGTTCAAATGTAACTATCATAGGAACAAATCTTTCAAGCACATCTGCAGCTACAGTTGGTGGTACAGCGGCAACAACTATTGTTTCTGCATCTGCCACACAAGTGGTTGCTACCGTGGGTAATGGAACTACAGGTACTGTTGCTGTAACTACAGGTAATGGCTCTGCTACAAGTGCAGCTACCCTTACTGTTAACATTCCTGCTACCGGTACCATTGTTTTTTCACCAGCTAGCGGGTCTGCTAATTCACAAATACTAATAACAGGTACTGGACTAACTGGTGCTACCAATGTAAAATTTGGTATTACAACAGCTAGTTTCACAGTGGATAATGCAACACAAATTACGGCAACAGTTCCAAGTATTGCTGCAGGAAGTTACAGCATTAGCTTCACTGATGCTTGCGGTAATCTCGTTTCTGCAACTGGTAGTTTTATCGTTACTGTACCAATACCATGTGCAGTACCGGATGAGCAACCTACTAATTTTGTTGTGTCTAGTGGTTATCCAACTGCTATTGCATTAAATGCAAGCTTTACACCTTCTGCGGGAACTTCACCTTCAGGATATTTAGTTGTTAGAAGCACTGCTGCTTTATCTACCGATCCACAAGATGGTACTACATACACGGTAGGAAGCACTTTTGGAGGAGGTACAGTTATTCAATCTGCACTATCTTCAAGTGTATCATTAACAGGATTAACTGGCAATACGGGCTATATTATTACTGTATTTGCATACAATAGTGGTGGTTGCACAGGAACAAACCCAGTTTATTTAACTGATGCTCCTTTGGAATATAATTTTACTACTTGTCCAGCACCACCAACTTCAGTTTCAGCTACTCCTACTTCAAATTCATCAGGTAATTCTGTAGCATTTGCTTGGACAGCTTCAAGTGGTGGTTCTAAAAACGCTATCTCTTATTATATAGAAATAGCAACTGATGCGGCATTTGCAAGTCCAATTAGTGGTTCTCCATTTATTTCTAGTTCCACTTCTTCAACAGTTTCTAATCTAAATATAAGCACTACATATTATTATAGAATAAAGGCAAACAATGGTTGTGCTAGTACAGGCGTAACAGGAACTTTTGCAACAAGCTGTGGCACTATAACTGCTTTGCCTTTCAGTGAGAATTTTGATGTAACATCAAACATCAATTCCTCTACAAATCTTCCTAATTGTTGGTCTTATATTGACAACAATGCAGATGGATTTAGATGGTTAGTAACACAGCCTTTTACATCAACAAATGCTTATAGTTCTTTATACACACTTAGGTATAGGAACAACTCTACTAATACCACCATTTCGGCCGATGACTGGGCAATCACTCCTGGAATTTCACTTGTTGGTGGATCTAGTTATACCTTAACTTTTTATCAATCGGTTGGATTCTCTACTTCTATCAATAGTTTAGTTGTTCATTATGGTACAACAGCAAGTGTTGCTGGCATGGGGAGCAATATCATCTATGCGAATGGGGCAATCTCAAATACCACTCCTAGCTTAGTCACCACCAATTTTACTGCTCCTTCTTCAGGCATTTATTATCTTGGATTCCGTTGCAACTCCGCAGCTAACAAGTTTGAGCTAAACCTCGATAATGTGAAATTAGAATTGACACCTAGTGCACCAACTGCACCAACCAATTTAACTTTTAGTGCTATTGGGTCAAGTTCTATTGGTGTTAATTGGACAGACAATGCCACTACAGAAACTGGCTATAACATTTATTATTCTACTGATGGCATCAACTACACATTGTCAGGCTCTGCTGCTGCAAACGCAACAAGCTATACGGTGAGTTCTTTGCAAGCAAATACTTTGTATTATTTTAAAGTAGCTGCTTATAATGTGGGTGGTGAGAGTGCTGGTTTAGTTGGTACTTCAACTACCTCTAGCTGTGGAAGCTACACTACCAACACTTGGCAAGGAACCCTTACAGCTGGTTCTGTAGTTGACTTCAATGTTGCAGGAAGTTGGTCACAAGGTAGAGTGCCAAATTCATGCGACAACGTAGTGATTAGTCCAACTACTTTGGCAAATGGCACGAGCTACCTATATATGAATGCACCAGTTTCGTTACATAACCTTACGATAGCACCATCAAATGGAACTGCTGGCGCAAGAATTTTTGTTTGGACACAAGGATATAATCTTAGTATTGGAGGTGATTTAAATGTAAGTTCTGGTACCACTACTACTAGTTATGCATACTTAGTATCTGGACCAGGTGCGATAACCGTTCAAGGTGATGCTAATTTAGGTGTAACTGGGGCTGGCATAGGCTCATTTGGTTCTGGCGGAGCTTCTGTATCTCCTATTTATTTCAAAGGAAATCTTACCTTAGGTACAAGGGCATTTATCAATGGTGGCGGGTTGCTCAATTTTGTCCTTGATGGTGGAAACAACCAAGTATTTACTAACAACAACGCAACTGCTGGCAATACCGATATTGGTTATTTCACCATTGGTTCTAGTGCAACTCCTTCTGTAACTTTCGCTGGTTCAGGTTTATCTACTACTAGGATTTTGAGTGACTTAACACTTGGAGCAGGAGCATCGTTGAATTTACCTGCAACTTATACTTTAAACAGAACTGCAACAGGTGGTACATTAACACTTGGGGCAAACAGTAGCCTGCAATTAGGTGGTGTTTCTGGTGGTGTAGGAACTTCTAATTTCCCATCTAATTTTAGTACCTACACTTTCGATAACAGTAGTACGGTGAAATATTCAGGAGCAACAAACCAAACACTGGTAGCTACTACCTATGGAAAATTAATAGCCTCAAATACGGTGAGCCTTACTTTAAATGGTAATACTACTGTTAACAACTCGTTTACTTTAACTTCAGGTAAAATAATCACAGGAAGTAATATATTAAGCCTTGGTGTTGCAGCTACATTTACTGGTGGAAGTAGTACTAGTTATGTATTTGGTAATTTACTAAAAGGCATTCCATCTGCCACTTCAACTAAAACTTTTGAAGTAGGTGATGCTACTTACTACACACCTGTAACCCTTGATTTCATTGGAGGCAGTACAAATGCAACTGGTTCTTTCAAAGTAAGTACTACCACTGGAGTACATCCTCAATTAGCTGGTTCCGGCTTGGATGTAGCCAATTATTTAGGTAGGTATTATACTTTAGTGAATACTGGAGTGACTGGGTTCACTACCATCAACCCAACCTTTACATACAATGCAAGTGACCTAGTGGGTGCTTCTGACAACAGCGCCTTTAAGATTGCCAATTACTATAATAGTGGTTGGGGTATAAATAATACCACTGTTCCTTCATCTGTGAGTTCAAAAGCAACAGGATTAATTTTGTCCTCTGGAACTACTACTGATTTTGCTATTGGCAATTTAGCTGCATTACCTGCACCAACGGTAAATGACCCATCAGCAACACCAGTTTGTGAAGGTTCTACAGTTACTGTAACTGGTACCAATTTCACTGGAGTAAGTGCGGTTACTGTTGGGACTGTTAATGTACCAACTTTCACAGTAAACTCTTCAACATCTATAACACTTACATTGCCTTTATCTGCATCTCCAGGAGGGCAAATATTTATCACCAATAGTGGTGGAACAGGCAATAGTTCAGCATCATTGAATGTAAAACAACAACCGCAAACCACATTTACTCCATCTACGCAAACTATTTGTTCTGGTGACGCAATTACAACTATTGTATTGGGCAATTCTGATAATTTAAGTAGTGTTACTTATACTTGGACAAGAGTGGGTGGATCTACAGGTACGAATGGTACTTCTGGTATAGGAAATATTTCTGGAACATTAATTAATGCGGATGCCGTTTCCGATGTAAATACCTATACTGTAGTTTCATCTTACAATGGTTGTACAGGTACTTCAGTTAATGCTACGGTAACTGTTAAAAGTTCTCCAGGTACTATAACTGTAAGCCCAACAACTGCTTCACTTTGTCAAACATCTGTACAAGCAATAGCTGCTTCTGTAGTTGCTGCAACTGGAGCTTCAACTGGTTCTAATAGCACTAGTACTACAATTACTGTGACCACTGGTGTAAGTGTAACGAGTAATATTGCGGTTAGCGATATACCAACGGGAGCGGTTATCACTGGAATAAGTGTATCGGTTAATGCGACTACTCAACGTAATAGTGACTTCACTTACAACTTAGTAGCCCCTAATGGAAAAGTACTCAATTTAATTAATCAAAGAGGTGCAAGCACCAATACTGGAGCTGGCTTAACAAATGTTGTGGTTAGTTCTACTGGAGTTACTACCTTTAGTACAACTGACCCATCGGCTGGTACTTATGCAGCTGATGCAGCTCAATCTATTAGTATTTCATTCCCTTCAAATGCGCTTTCTTTTGCAGATTTATATTCTGTGGCCAATGGAACTTGGAAATTGGCAGCTGCGAATGCAGCTTTAAGTACAAGAACAGGTTCAATTACTTCTTGGTCAATAAACATCAGTTACAAATTAGCTCCAACTATTTCTTGGTCTCCAACAACTGGATTATTTAGTGATGCTGGTTTCACTGCTTACAACGGTACAAACTTGAGTACTGTTTATGCAAAGGGTGTTACAAATACTTATAGTGCTGTTGCTTCTTTTAATGGTTGTTCAGTAACATCTAGTAATAGTGCTGCAATAACTGTAAGTGCAACTCCTGTTGCAACTGCTACTAATAGTTCACAAACCATTTGTTCAGGAAGCTCAATAGCTAGTATTGTATTAGGAACAAGTAATTCAGTTTCAGGTACTACTTTTAGTTGGACAAGAACAACACCTTCTGGAATTTCTGGTATTGCTTCTAGTGGAAGTAGCGATATTACAGGTTCGCTCACTAATAGTACTAGTTCACCTATTACTGTAACCTTTACAATCACCCCTACTAGTCCAGCTAGTTGTATTGGTTCTGCTATCACAGCTTCTATTACTGTGAAACCAGTGCCTGTTATCAGCATTACCCCTACATCTCAAACCATCTGTTCTGGTAATACTATTACCGCATTGGCTTTAAGCACAAGTAACAGTGTTTCTGGAACGACATACAATTGGACAAGAGACAATACAACTTCTGTTACTTCTGCAAGTGATATTGCCGCTAGTGCAACAGGAAATACAGGAAGTATAAGTGGAAAACTTACTAACACTACCTCTTCTGGAGTTACAGTTACTTTCATAATTACCCCTATAAGTTCAGGATGCTCTGGTACATCAAGCACGGCTACTGTTCTTGTTAATCCTTCTGTAACACTACCAGCAATTACAGGTTCTTCTTCTGTTTGTGTGGGTGGTTCAACTACCTTCGGCAATACGGTTCCAGGCGGAACATGGAGTAGTGGAAATACATTAATTGCTACTGTAGATAATAGTGGTAATGTTACAAGTATTACAACAGGGTCTATTCCTATTAGATATACATTAGCTGTGTCAGGATGTCCTTCACAAGTGGTTTCAAAAACACTTGCAGTAAATGCTTATGTAAATCCATCAGTAACAGTTAGTTCTTCTGCAACTACTGTTTGTTCTGCAGGGTCAGCTACTTTCACTGCTAGTCCTACTTTTGGAGGAACATCACCAGTGTTTAACTTTAAAGTAAATGGATCAACTGGCCAAAATAGTACAAGTGCTACTTATACTAAAACTGGTTTCACTGAAGGAGATGTTGTTACAGTTCAGATTACTTCCAACTACGCTTGTTTGTTAACTACAAATGCAACTTCTTCCAATTCTGTAACTATGCATACCTTAACTACTACAACATGGACAGGTAGCACAAATACTAATTGGAATAATGCTGCTAACTGGAGTTGTATTGTACCATTATCTACATATGATGCGATAATTCCTACATCTGTTTCTAGTGGAAATTATCCAATACTTACTTCTAATGTTACATTGAATAATTTAAGTAATAGTTCATTCCTTTCACTTGGAGGGTACTCACTTACTTTAAATGGCACTTTAACAGGAACAGGTTCATTTAAAGGCTCATCTACTTCAAGTTTGGTCTTGAATGGCAGCAGTACGCCTACTCTTAATTTTAATGCTGCGGTAAATGATTCACTACTATCTACCCTTACAATTAATGGTAGTGGTGGTGCTAAATTGGGAACCAACCTAGCAATAACGAAACTCCTTTCAGTAAATGCGGGTACTTTCAACTTGAATAATAAGATTTTAACTTTAAAATCTAGTTCAATTACCAATTCAGCGATAGTAGGTCCAGTTGCTTCTGGAAGTAGCATAAGTGGTACAGTAACTGTAGAGCGTTACATACCAAATGGGTATAGAGGTTATAGAGATATAGCACCTGCAGTAGCCAATGCAGGAAGCATGTTTACCAACTGGCAAGAAGCAGGAGCTTACACAAGCGGAACAGGTATCTTCATTACTGGTGAGGTAGGAACAAGCAAAGGCTTCAATGCTACAACTGGTATTGACTATTCAGCTAATGGCCTAAACCCAGCTGCATTCTTTGATAACGCTAAATCAACTGGTAATTGGACTAATATTTCAAATACGAAAACAACTACTCTAGATCCTTACCAACCATATCGTGTATTGGTAAGAGGTGATAGAAG
>Ga0114959_10002314_pt1 | contig 15840 bp, 15 predicted proteins | sample C_130625_EF_Meta_FD_87317 | JGI IMG/M metagenome (GOLD analysis project Ga0114959, IMG submission 87317) | Freshwater microbial communities from Lake Croche, Canada to study carbon cycling - C_130625_EF_MetaG | ecosystem: Environmental > Aquatic > Freshwater > Lake | place: Lake Croche, Canada...
TCTATTCTAGGTCGGCCTGCGCCCCCTCCCAACGTTATCCAAGATATGCTTGCAGCTGATCCAAAATATGAAAATGCTTATAAATACTTTAATAATGTTCATTTAGGAGAAACTATATACCTTCATAATAATGGTTATCCTTTTCGACCTCCATACATTATAAAGTCAATCAAAAAAAGATTTATTAAAGTTTTGAAAGAAGAACCAACTGCTTTACCATTAAAATTACAAAGTATTGAGGCAATTAATGCATTAGACTCAGAAAGCTTCGCAAAAGCAGGGATAAAAAAACAATTCCAAGATTGGCCTTCTTTTACCAATCGTCAGATGATGGATTTTATGAAGGCGGAGGTTTTGTCACCTGCGGCAAATACTCCGCCTACCGAGGAAGATACACGAGCTATCGATATATTTATGGGATATAGACGACAACCTTGTGAAGAACAAGCAGCAGAATTATCTTTATTATTAGCACCAGCGCCACCTCCATCCTCGGCATTAGCTCCATCATCGACAATTGCAAAATCATCTCTAGTAAAATCTTCAGCATCTGCATCAGTTCCATCCTCAACAATGTCAAAATCATCTCTAGTAACATCTTCAGCATTAGCTGCGTCATCGGCATCAGTTCCATCTTCTACAACATCTTCTGCAACATCTTCTCTAACCGGAAATAATTATCAACAACTAGTATCTTTATGTAAAACTATAGTACCAAAATAATCATATACGCACATTCTAGTTTTTTATAGATAAAATATATAAACATGAAAATAAATTTTACATTTATAAAAAAACTATTATTGGACTACAAATATCTTATTTTAGGAATGTTACTAATAATAATATTCTTCAGTTTTCCTGTCTCCGTTTCTAGAGAAGGATTGGACACGTCAAACTGCGATTATAAATATTTAGATCCTCCATCCAAAAGCAAAGATGGCTGGGACTATTGGAATGAAAATACAAAAAGACAATTTATAACTAAGTATCTGGAGTATAAGAAAAAGGTTGGTGGTACGATACCTTCTATATCCGAAAAAATCACGAATGAGCTTATTGCAGGAAGTACGAATGATCCATATTATGCCGTTTTTCTTAAACAGCTAAAAACAATTCATATAGGAGAAGCTGTATACTTTTTTAATTATGGCTTTTTTTTTAGACCACAATATTTTCTAGACAAAATTAGACCACTTTTACTTGGTTTATTAAAAAGTCGACCATCATCATTTCCATCGGAATTAAAAAGTGATATCGCGATTGAAAAAATAAATTCAGAAGGCTTTTCAAAATTGTCGGGTGTTTTGGGGTTGGGTATAACTCTTCCTAATATTCCCTTCATGGAAATATATATAAAGCAAGTTTTTAGTGGTTATAATGATGATCCTGAAAAAATTGCTCTTTCTATAATAAAGGGAACTGCGCCGCAACTATGTTATTCGCAAGCTGAAGAATTATCTTTATTATCACCAGTGTATCTAATAACATCTTCGACTCCACTACCATTACCAACTCCACCATTACCATTACCAACTCCACCATTACCATTACCAACTCCACCACTATTACCAACTCCACCACCATTACCAACTCCATCATTACCAACTTCGTCATTACCAACTTCGTCATTGCCGAGTCCATCATTACTAACTTCATCATTACCAACTCCATTAGCTGTGTCAGAATTATCGTCAGTAATATATACAAATCCAGCTCCATTAGCAGCAACTTCGACATTAGCAATGAATGATTTATCATCTATAACCGATAATACTTGTCAACAAATAGTTTCTTTGTGTAAAATTACGGCATCAAGTAATGAGAAAAGAACATATCAACCTCCAACTTCAACATTAGCTGCATATCAACCTCCAACTTCAACATTAGCTGCATATCAACCTCCAACTTCAACATTAGCTGCATATCAACCTCCAACTTCGATATTAGCTGCGTATCAACCTCCAACTTCAACATTAGCTGCATATCAACCTCCAACTTCGATATTAGCTGCATATCAAGCTCCAATAGTGCCAGTGAATAATGCCTCAAAAGGACAATCAAGTGCACCAGAAAACTAATAGTAATCTACGCGATAAATATAGACACAGATCCTAAGTTTTTTTATAGATGCAATTTATAAAGATGAAAATAAATTTCACATATATAAAAAAAATACTATTGAAGTACAAATATATTGTATTAGGAATATTAGTAATAATAATATTTTTCAGTTTTCCCGTTCCCGTTTCTAGAGAAGGAATGCTCGCGACTGACTGCGAATACGTATATTTAGATCCTACAACTTCGACTATAACTGAAAATGATAAACCAATCAAGGATGGCTGGGACTATTGGCCGGCTGATATAAAACAAAAATTTGCTGAAGCTTATTTCGCTGCAGATTGGAATAAACTATCCGCTGATGAAAAAAAAATAATTCTTAAAGCTACAGAGAAAGATCCAAAATATGGAGACTTTATTAAATTATTTAACGATGTTCATTTAGGAGAAGCTCAATATTTTATAAAAAATGGAGCAATATTTAGACCACCATACCTATTGAAAAGAGCTAAAAAAAGTCTTCGTGACCAGCTAAAAAATAATCCACAAAGTTTACCCCCAGGGTTCCCTCTCGACAATGCTGGTATTGAATCACTTGACTCAAAAAGTTTTCAAAAATTATTTCCAGGAAATAAAACTTTAAATCGTCAGTTAATGGCTGAGATTGTTAAAACGCTATCTCCGTCCGATCAACTTCCGGAAGATAAATTGGCGATTTCTATTTATAATGGAAGTAAAGGACAGCCCTGTCTTTGGCAAGGAGTAGAATTATTAGATATGACTGGAAAATTACCCCCAGAAAAGTTACCACTAGCAAGATTTACAATATCTAAATTAGGAGGATCACTATCAACTACAGAACCAACTGAAGTAGATTCAACCAAATTAACATGGTCATCAATACCAGGTCTATTCTCGGAATTTAAGTCATTAGCATTAGCTTCGCCTCCTCCATCGGCTTTAACTGGAAATGGTTTTCAACAATTTTCGTCTATATGTAAAAACGTATTACCAAATTAATTTAGCAAAACCAATTTAATTTAGGGAATTATTTTTTTTGTTAATTTTTCAAATATAAAAATATTTATTAATAACATGTATCTTGTAAGTGTTATTCTATTAATTCGCGAGGGAGAAGAATATATAAGGTACTTAGACTCACATTTTTCGGAAATCGAGAATAATTACAAGAATATATTAAAATTCGAATATTTTATGTACGAAAATGACTCGTATGATAAAACAAAAAAGGAAATAAAACAATTTTATGAAAATCGATCTGGCAAATATTTATGTGAAAGTGTACCTAATTCAAAAATGATGTCAGGAATAAGTATGGATCGTGGTTTAACTATGGCAAAATTTAGAAATAAATTGAAAAAATATCACGGACGTCTCAGATCTGATTTTGTTTTGCTTCTTAATTGTGATACTGTGTTTTTACCGAGTTCTATAATGGAGATGATAAATAATATACTAACATCCCGTGAAACCGCAATGGTTACTGGATATCCAATGTGTTTCGGTTCCTATATTCAAGAAAATGAAACAAACCACTATTATGACTCACTTGCTCTAATAACAGAGAATAATATCAGTTACATTGAAAACGGAAATAGCTGTATTTTTTCAAAATGTGCTAGATGTAAAATACACAGATCAGCAAATGGCATCAATATAGAAGACTCTAGCTTATTAAATCCTAAAAATATTATTAATGTAAAATCTGCTTTTGGTGGTCTGGCGCTGATTAAAACAAATATTTACAATATTGTTGAGTGGGGAGAATCAATTTGTGAACATCATTCTTTTTGCAAGAATATTCATAAATTTGGAAATGTTGTTATTAATCCAAGTATAAAATTTTTTACAACAAAAAAAATTTACTCTTTGCGATACAAGGTGATTCAACGAATATTAAAAAATATTATTAATAATGATATATTAATCAAGAAGAAGATTGAAAATAATGATGATGATGAAGAGAGCGATGATTCTGAATATTCGAGTGACGAATTTAACGATGTGGAAGATGAAATAAACAACATGATAAAAAACAAAAAGCCGGAAGAAGAAAAAGTAAAAATAATTCTTGACAATGATAGTGATAATGAAGAATTGTTAAAAAAAACAGAAGAGCAAAAAACAAAAGTTGTTATCAAAAATTCTCTTTTTGACGAACTTTATAATTTGCAGAAAATAAATAGATTTGAAGAAAATTCTAATAAAACGGAAGAGACAATTATTGAAATTTCTATGCCAATTGAAGAACAATGTGAAGAAGTTAAAATTTCTATACCAATTGAAGAAGAAATAATTACACTTCTAGATGACGACGAAATTTTTATTGAAAATAAAAAAGTTGCTAATATAAACCCGTTTCAATATACTTCTGAAAAAATAGAAACTAATATTGCTTTTCCAAATTTTTCTTTGAAAGTCCCAGAAAATATTAAAATTATTCCAAATCTTTACGAGTAGTTTCTATTTACTTTTGCAGATCTCTTTTTTTTCCCTCCTTTTTTAACAGATTTATTTTTCTTGGATTTTCCGCCAACGTCAGGCGCTTTTTCCGAACACTTAAATTCAGCAGGAGATATTGAGTTTATAAGTTCAGTTATTTCATCGTTTGTTCCACACACGTCAATATCAACCGGATCACCAAGTTTACAAAATACGCGGAGGCAAACAACTACATCAACTATTGCGTTATGGAGTGCTGGACCACTAGGTTCATAATCAAAAAGCGTCTTATATGCTTCTTTCAATTTTGGAAATTTAAAATACTTCTTGCCAAATTTAGTTACCGCAGTAATTTTGCAAATATTTATCATTTTCATCATTGTACAAGTAAAATTATCATTTGTTAAAAATTCATCAAATTCAGATTCCATATTTAAACGTTTTAGTTCCGCGAGAATCATTTTAATGTCAAAATCAATATTATGACCGACTACATAATCACATTCTCTTACATCCTTAATAAATTCTTCAAGAGCGGTGGAAATGTCCGTCACTTTTTCTGGTTCTGCTTCCTTGATTTTCTCTAAAATAAATATATTTGAAGTTTCAGGGGTAATAAGAATTCCGGTTTCTTTATCTTCTATATTTTTTTCAATTACATCTTTATCAGATTTAAAAATTCTTGTTATTTCACTGCTTTCTTTAGATATTTTTATTTTAGAAGGGATTTCGATATACTTATCAAATATTTTAGCTTTTTTTGGTTCGTTGGTGTCATATACAATATATCCAAGTTGAGTAATATAAGGCCACAGCGGAGCCCAATGATCCCAGTATGTTTTTGCTAGTTCAACGTCCTTTCCAACAAGAGCATTTTCGATTACTTTTTTTTCGTTGTAGGAAAGACCGGGAGCATTACCAACTGGTCCCACATTGGTTGTTTCTGTATCAAACACGAGTATTTTAACCATTTTATTATATATATACTACTTTACTATAATAAAAAATTTGAATCAATTTTTATTTGCGAAATAGATGTAAATTAAACGTCGATAAATTGTTTGCAAATACCAAAAGTGCGTCTATGCCATATTGTTATTCCGTGTTCTTTTATACCATCTAAATGTTTCTTTGCACCATATCCTTTATTGCTATCAATTCCGTATTTTTCAGATAACTCGGGGTTTTCATAACAAAGTTTTTCAATATATTCATCTCGCGCAACTTTTGCTAATATAGATGCTGCTGCTATGCAAGTATACTTATTATCTCCTCCTTCAAAACATGTATGAGGTATCGTTTCGACAATTTGTCGTGTCTTATTATAATGAGAATAGGGATTGAAATAATTTCCGTCTATAAGTAAATGCAGTTTTTCGTTCAGTGTTTTTTTTTCAGTTATAGTGGCGCATATTGATTTATGCATTGACTTTTGTGTTGCCTGAAGAATATTAATTTCATCTATGACTTTTTCATCTTCGTACGAAATAGCCCAGGCTAATGCATGTTCTTTAATATAATTTGAAACTTCAAGTATTTTTTTTTTTGAATGAAATAGTTTGCTGTCTTTCATTCTTAAATGGTCAAAGGTCTCGTCTTTAGGTAATATTACTGCTGCAGTATAAACGCGCCCGAAAAGAGGTCCTCGTCCTGCTTCGTCTACTCCAATTTCAAATATACTTTTATCTTCAAAATGACACTTTCTTAGTACGATCGCTTCCTTCTTTACTCTTTTTTTAGGAGCTTCGTCTGCTTCAATAACTTGCTTATTTGTTCTCATTTTTTATTCTACAAAAATCTATTTTGCAAATATTGAAATCAATTATTTTCAAACTTTTTTCACTATATAAATTATACAATGACAACAAATAATCAGGCATTATTTCTCTTTCTAATTTTAATGACTGGACTTGTTTTATGTTCTTTTTTAGGAGGAAATTGTTGGAAAGAAGGATTTGATCCTACCCCAACATACACGGGAGTGAATACCGGCAAAAGTTCTAGTCCTTCTCTGGGTGGTCAAGGAAATGTATACACGGGGAAATCAAACCCGGTTACTACTAATCAAGCACCAGGATTTGATAACTATAATCATTTTACTGGAACGTCCACACAGCCAAATAGTTTTCCCGGAAAGAACGGGACAATTGGGCAAAATCCTTACTCTAATGTATTAGCACAAGGAATTCCGAAAAATCAAATAGTCCCTGGCCGCGAAGATTTATATATACTAAAATCAGAGATTGTTCCTCCAGTTTGCCCTGTTTGTCCAGTTATGACAGCATCATCAGAGATTTCGCAAGAAAAGTGTCCTCCTTGTCCTGCTTGCGCAAGATGTCCTGAACCATCTTTTGAATGTAAAAAAGTCCCTAACTATAATTCAATGAATAGTGATTCATTACCAGTTCCTATACTAAATAGCTTTACTAGTTTTGGAATGTAAAAATTATTTTTATTGAAAAATTATTAATAAAAATATATTTATCTTAACGACGAGACTTTCTTTGACCTTGCTTAAGTGTACGCTTTCTTCTTGCTATATTATATAAAAATTCTTATATTCTTGTTTTTACACACTTTTTGTCCATCTGAAAAGTAGATCCTTTTTCTCCCTGCGGAACAATTTTAAGTATGCACTTTGATTTTTTTCCATAGAGTGGTTCTGTGCATCCCTTCTCTGTATCTTTTCTAGCTTTACGCGTTTTATTTTGTTTTTCCTTCTTAAATAATTTAAGTTTTTCCTCTGTACATCTAGCGCGAAAATGTTCATATCTTTCTCTCACATCGCAATACGACAAATTTGACTTTTTATGCAACATTCTATTTATTAATTCATGAAGCTCATAAATATATCGAGAAAATGATTCTCGATTTTTCATGTCTTCCATAGTTATTGGAAGTGTCTTAAAGTTTGTTTTTAAATTAATTCTACAATATTTACATGGTAACACATATTGCAAATTTGTGACAAAATCTTTATAATGTTTTCTTTCTTCTGTAGTCGGATTAATTGGATAATTAAAGCTCATTGTGTGTAAATAATGCCAGAGTCCTGGTCCCCATACTGTAGTAAGCATTCCATCTCCCGCATCATAATCTTTTTTTGAATAAATGCGCCTTTTTTTTGTTTTGTTAGTCATCCTATATTATACATTTAAAAAAAGTATATCAAAACTTTTACTTTCAATCTGCGCAAGTTTTACTCTATTCGATAAATTCTCACTTTATACGTTTTCTAGTAGAGAATTTATCTCAAGTTATTTACATAAGTATATTCATAAACTTCAATCAAACAAATAATTCTTTCTAAAACTATTATATGAGCGACTCAGGAAGTATATTTTTAAATGAATATTCCGATGGAACAAAAGTTGTATGTCTTTGTATTATAATATCATTTATATTAATTTTGATATTTATCATAAGCCCTATTAGCAATTTTTTAGTTTCCTCTATACTTGGAAAAATAGCAATATTACTTCTACTAGGATTTTCTTTATACAAAAATTTTGCAATAACTTTTTCTTTTTCGAAAAATGTGTCATTTTTGGATGGCAGTTGGAGTAGTTTAAAAACTAATATTTTATTAAGTTACGTTTTCTCTCTTTGTATTATTATTCTCATTTTCTCGGTATTAAACAGATTACTTAGATAAATTATTTATTATTTTTGAGAAATCGATTTTTGAATAGCCATAGCTGAAGAATTAACACCTTTAGGATTATTATTTACGATGTTTTTTATTTGCAAAATCTTTCTATAGTAAATGACATCATTTTTAAAATCATATCTGTTTAATTCGACTAATTTTCCTTGGTAATTTCTGAATAGCATAATAAGATACCTTGAAAAAGCTTTATATTCGTTAAAAGATATTTTTATTTCTTCTCTTTAACTATATATACAAATGACAAAATCATTCTTTGGGGGTATGCCTTCTTTTACATTAAACGGAGGTGCCGGTGATTTTTTTTCTAGAATAAGAAATAGCATATCATTTGGAACTCTGGGAATTATACTTGTAATTATTATTTTTCTCGTTGTAGCCATTTACTTTTACTACAAAATTGTTTTACCAAAAAATCCAACATCCTATTATGCAAATAATGAAAATAAATCTGTAAGTGGATTTTCTGGAGGATCAAAACAAGCAGAATTATTATTATTCTCGGTTGACTGGTGTCCTCATTGCAAAACGGCAAAACCTGAGTGGGATAGTTTAAAACAAGAATATCAAGGAAAAACTATTAATGGGTACGTCGTAATTTTTACTGACGTAAATTGCACAAAAGAGACGCCAGAAGTAGAAAAACTTATGAACACTTATAAAGTTCAAGGGTATCCAACAATAAAGTTATTGAAAGATGGACAAGTAATTGAATATGATGCTAAACCCACAAAGGCGACATTAGAACAATTCTTGAACTCTGTTCTCTAAAAAAAAGTTGTGCCTGAAAAATTGTTATTGTGTTTTTTTATTTTCTTTTTTTGACAGAAACTCAACTGCGGAATCAATTCCTATTTGCAAAAACTCTTTTCTTATCTCTTTTGACGATAGAACAGATTTTATATAGTCCAGAGACAAATAATCATGTGCGCTGTAAATAACTTCATTTTCAATTTTTGCAACATTAGTATCGGACTTTAACTGAAAAATAAGTTTGTACAAGAAGAATATTACATAGTCTAGAAGAGTAGATTCATCAGTTATTTTACTAGATTCTTTTTTCTCTCCATAATAATTTTTAAATCCGAGTATTTCATCAGTATTTTTTATAACTTCTAAACAGAATTTTAGTGGATAGTTAGAAACAACTGCTCCGTCAATAAAACATTTTCCATCAATGCAGACAGGCGATATAATTATTGGAACCGCAGAAGTCATCTGTAAAGCAGAAAGTAAAGGTAAGTCCGGATAGTTTATATGTGAAATAGATTCCATTTTAAAATTATTAATTTCGAACGAATGCATACATAGCTGTATTTTTGAATATTCATAAAATTCTTTTAGTGTAATATCAAGTGACAAATCTTTTCCAAGCAAGAGAGACTTGAAGATAATTTCCATGGAGTTTCTTCCGAATATTCCGCGGTTTGCATATGCATCTAGAATAGATTTAATGCTAAAAGTAAATGCCTCATTCCACGGCCTCTCTATAATATATGTATTTAAAGTTTCCCAATCATATTTTAAACATAAAATTGCTCCTACTATTGCCCCAGCTGAAGTGCCATATATGGTTTCTATATCTTCAATTTTCCAAAAATTATTTTTTTCCAAGTGTTGGCAAGCCCCCAATGATTTTATCATTGTTGGTCCCCCGCCGGAAATTACCAAATGTTTTATTGTCATTATTATTATAATCTTGCAAATTATTTAATACATTTTATCGCAAACTTTTTTTTCTTTCTTTTAAATATCTTTACTCATGGCAAATATTTTTACTCTTGAAAATGTTGCAGACTTTTCTGAAAAATTAAATATAGACGATCTTTACGAAAAGAAACATCAGTATGATCTACAAAAACTTGAGTTATTCAACAAAATTTTAAACAGAATTCATGTCAAGATCAAAACAATATCAAAGCAAAAGATTGATGAGCAGTTTTGCTGGTATGTTGTTCCTGAAATTATTATTGGAGTTCCGAAATACGATCAAGGAGCTTGCATTGCATACATCATGGATAAATTAAAAGATAATGGTTTTATTATTCGATATATACATCCAAATACACTTTTTATTTGCTGGAAACACTGGGTTCCCTCCTATGTTCGATCAGAATTGAAGAAAAAAACTGGAATAGTTATTGACGAGTTTGGAAAAAAGATTGACGAAGCAAATGAAAATATCTCATCCGAGCAAAAGAATATAAATGAAATTATGTTTAAAATAAAGGATCCCACTACTTCTTCAAAACCGAAAAAACAAGATAATTCGCAATACAAACCTATAAATGTTTATAAACCATCTGGTAATTTTATTTATAACGATGATCTCATGAATAAACTTGAAGATAAATTCACATAATATCTTTATAAGAAAATAAAAGTATAGTATAAGAATGAAATCAAAAAAATATACAAATAAAAAAACTCAAGCAAAAACTAAAAAAAATATAGAAAAGGCATTAGAATCTTTATCAAAAGATAAAATTCAACAAATTTGCAAAGTTTCCGCAAACACATTTAGTCGTTTCGAAGACGAATATGAAAAATCTGAAGCTTTTATAAAAAAAGGCATGATCACAAAAAGCGAAGTTGAGAATAAATTAATAAATATGATTGAAATTGGATCTCAAGATAAATTGCGCCCACAAGACGATTTTTATGGTCTAATAAATAATGTTTGGGTAAATGATGCAAAATTAACAAAAGAACAGCAATATATTGTCCAAATCGACGACTTTCGTTTGGTTCAATATAAAGTATACAATGAATTAATTGAAATTATAGAAGATTACATCAAAAATAATAAGAATAATTTATCTAGGCAACTCAATAATTTTTACGCTTCGGTAAATAAAGGATTAAATGAGGAAAAATTTAACTATTACTGCAAAGAATATATAGAACAGCTGGATGATCTAAGAAAAGACAAAAAAAATATATGGAAGCTTTTGGCTCTAATTAATAAAAATGAGTTTGTCAGATTGGGATCTCCTCTCGTTTGTGAAATAACCCCCGATGAAAAAAACTCAAAAATTTTATCACCTCACATAAGTTCGGTAAAACTATCTTTAAGTGATCCTCAAGTTTATATAAGCAACGGAAAAGATACTTCGTATAAAAATAAAATCAAATCACGATATTTTAAATTCATTCGACAACTTTCAAATATAAAACTTAAAGAAAATAACGTAAATAATAAAATAAACCCTAGCGATGTATTTGATGTAGAGTATAATTTATTGCTTGGTCTTGGATGTGACGAAATCAAAAATGAAGCACCTGACCACTACAATAAAGTAATGGCGTCAGAGGCTTTGAAAAAATACAACTTTGACTGGCAAACATATTCGAGAGAGTTGGGATACAAAAAAACCCCAACTTATTTTGTCGTGCAAAATTTGAATTATTTAAAGTGCACCTGCAACCTCTTATTAGCTGAATGGGATTCTGAAAAATGGCGAAGCTATTGGATATATTTATTTATGAAGCAGATAACAAGATCATATGATAAAACAAATTTTTTTTACTTTGACTTTTTTAGCAAATTTTTGCAAGGACAACAACTTCTACCAAATTTTTCAATAAGTGCAGTTGCGTACACAAGTTTGCCTTTTAATACCTTTTTAACAGACGAGTATGTAAAAAAATATCAAAAAAAAGAAAATTTAGAATATGTTGGAAATATGGCTTATGATTTACGAGCTGTTTTTAAACGAACAATTCGCAATAATGATTGGCTTTCGCCAAAAACAAAGAAAAAAGCATTATTGAAACTGGAAAATTTAAAAATAATAATAGGTTCATCGGATATTATGCAGCCAGACCCCGACTTAGAATACGAAATTAACGATTTTTGGAAAAATATGAATAAAATATTTGAATGGAGACTTCAAAAACTAATAAATCAAACATACAAGGATAAATTTGATTTTCCAGAACTAGACTTAACCCAGTCTCCTGCCAAGTTTGTGGGAAAGCAAGCCTATATTGTAAATGCTTTTTATACACCTATCGAAAATTCTATTTACATACCTTTAGCATATATTCAAAAACCATTTGTAGACTTAGGAGAAAGAGGTATTGAATATAATCTATCGCACTTGGGATTTACTTTAGGCCATGAAATGTCGCATAGTTTAGACGATTGGGGAAGTCAATATGATGAAAAAGGAAATCTAAATAACTGGTGGACAGACCACGATAGAAAAATTTTTAAAAAAAAACAAGAAGATGTTATCGCACAATATGAGGCATTCGCTTTGCAAGATGGAATAAAATTCGATGCGAGGCCTAGTATAGGAGAAGACTTGGCAGATATTTCCGGTTTAGCAATATGTGAAGAATATTTAAGAGACTTTCAAGATAAAAACGAAGATATTGTTCCCGTTCGTATTCTTTCTTTTAAAGTTTTTTTTGTCTACTACGCATTTCAAATGAGACAGAAAATAAATAAAAAAGCTATTGCCGCACAACTTCACACAAACCCTCACCCCCTAGACAAGTATAGAACGAATGTTCCATTATCGCGTTTAGAACTATTTAGGGCACTTTACGATATTAAAAAAGGCGATAAAATGTATTGGCCTTCCACAGACAAGATTTGGTGATCTCGGTTCTTTAACTTTAGTAAAAAATATTTCTTTAATTAAAAAATATTTTTTTGTGAAGTATATATATAAAATGGCTACTCGCAAACATCGTACTCGTCGCACTCGTCGTGGGGGAGGAAAGTCTAAGGCTATGAAGAGCGCTATGAAGAGCGCTAAGAAAAGTGCCGCCAAATCTGCTTCTGTCGCCGCCGGCCGTGCTCGCACTGCTTCTGCTGCTGCGTCCGCTGCCGCTAGCCGCGCTGCAAGCGCTGCCAGATCTGCTTCCGCCAGTCGTGCCGCCGCGGCCGGTCGTTCTGCCGCCGCTGCTGCTTCCCGTGCTGCAAGCGCTGCCCGCGCCGCTTCCGCTGCTGCCAGCCGCTCTGCCGCCGTTGGTCGCGCGTAAATATCTAACTAATATATAATTTATTATTCCAGTAATAAATTATTTAGAAGAATTGAGTTATTTAATTATGTTTTATTTACGGAATAAACTATAATTTATACGATTATATTTTTTGTTCTGGGGTAAAAAAATAACGTTTTATTTTCTTTCCAACTTCTCGGGAATTATATCGGGCTCTTCTTGGTGGTATTGAATCGGTACGGATGTCATTGGTTGAAGAGAACTTATTTCTAATTCTTTCTGAGGAAAATTTTTAGACATTTCGTTAGTCGGCTCGGTAACAGATCTTTTTGGATCTAAACTTATAAGATTTTCAGTTTCTTTTTCAAGAACATTTATTTGTTTTAATGTAGTATCTTTTATTTGTTTTTCAACAATAGCTTGGTACAATTTTACACCCATAGCATAGTCATTTTCACATTTTAAATAAAGATTAACAATAATTTTTCTTGTTCTTACTACAATATTTTGAAGTTCTGTTTCAGATAAATTTGGATGAACAATAATTCGTCGTTTTTTTGTCTGTGGATCTATAACATACGTAAATAAAAAATTTATAATAGATAATAATTCATCCTGATTATTGTTTGTTGTTTGAACCATTTGTTTTAAATTTTCAGCATAATCTTCAAATAACTTTTTCTTTAGCTTATCTTCGTTTATATTTTTATCTAGCTGAATATTTTTTCGCAATAGTCCGTCGCTTCCATTACAACTCGATAGTTTCTGATAATCTTTCAGTTTTATCTCACTAAAACTCTTTATTTCCGGAGGCATAACATCATTTCCCGTAAAAATTGTGTAAAATCTTTTTAAATCTGCATTAAATTGCCTTTGTGTTTCTTCTGTCATTCCTACAAAATTCCCTGTTGTATAGTCATACTTATCATAATAAAGCTCCATTAATTCTGGAATTCCCGGCTCATCTTTTAAACTTTTTAGCTGTTTATCTTCTCCAATATTTATGCTACAAATATTTGGATGAATATTTTTAACGGAATCTGTATCCATATCTTGTCCTCGCTTTAACGAATTAATTCGATTATCGCATATTCCTAACTTATAAAGTTTTCTTTGCACATTGGGAGGTATCTGATCTTTTTCAAATAGTTTTTTTTTTCTAGTATTACCATCAGTATCCCTGTAAACATAAACTGGATTTATTGTTGTAACAATTGAAGCAAACACATGTGCAATTTTAATATAAAATTTTGCAATTCCTATACAAACTCTTTTTTTTTTAATAGAATTAGAAATATTAAAATTATCTAGGTCACTTTTGTTAAAATAAACAATCTTATTTTTATCCATTTCATTCACTTCTACTCCATCTTTTATTCTTTGTGATAAAAATGTAATTTCTGTCTCTGTGAAATAGCGTTCTAAAATATCTGAAGTTAAAACAATTAAGTTATCACAATATTGCTTATCATTAAGTTTTCTTAAGCTTTGAAAATCCATAGTCAAAATGTAATATGTTGCTATATAGTCCAACACTTGTCCAAAAGTTGGCCCCCTCTCTTTTTTATTTGATTGAAACGTGGATGATATATTTCCCATATAAGATAATGATATAAAAATAAAAAGAATAAAATTGATTTAAAATTTTCTTTTCTAACAGAAGGAATAAAGAATCATGAGCAATGAAAAAAGTAAAAAGATGAAGATAAATAATATAAATTCTGCGAAGTTATGGAACATTTTCAATGAAGAAATAAATCCTGAAAAAAGAGTAGAGCCACTGGAGTGTATGTATCGATCGTGTGGAGATAGAGAAAAATGTGAGCGATGCGAATTTAATTTAGCATTTTCGGATGAAGGATTTTTGACCTGCACAAATAGAAATTGTGGCATTATTTATAAAGACATAGTTGATCAGTCTGCAGAATGGAGATACTACGGAGCCGATGATAATCAAAATAGTGATCCAACACGCTGTGGTATGCCTATCAATCCGCTTTTACAAGAATCTTCTTATGGTTGTAAAGTACTTTGTTTTGGCTCGACAAGTTATGAAATGCGAAAAATAAGACGATATACAGAATGGCAGTCTATGCCGTACAAGGAAAAGTCTCAATACGATGAGTTTCAAATTATTACTACAATGGCTCAAAATGCTGGAATACCAAAACTTATAATTGACGATGCTGTTAGATATCACAAAAAGATATCAGAATACGATTTAACTTTTCGAGGAGACAATCGAGATGGTATTATAGCGGCCTCTATCTATATTTCTTGTAGAATCAATAACTATCCAAGAACTGCAAAAGAAATTTCAAGTATCTTTCATTTAGATGTTACAAGTGCGACAAAAGGTTGTAAAAATGCGATTTCTATTATAAATAATATTGAGAAAGATATGGATAATAAAGAAAAAACAAATTTCTGTAAAACAAAACCAGAAGCATTTATAGAAAGGTACTGCAGCAAGTTGAATATAAATAATGAGCTTACCAAGGTATGTCAATTTATTTCGATGAAAATTGAGAAGCAGAATATTATGCCGGAAAATACGCCGCACTCGATTGCAGCTGGAGTTGTGTATTTCATATCTCAAATGTGCAAACTGAATATCAGTAAACGAGATGTGAAAAATGTTAGTGAGATTAGTGAGGTGACTATCAATAAGTGTTTCAAGAAATTGGAGA
>Ga0114959_10002316_pt1 | contig 15832 bp, 15 predicted proteins | sample C_130625_EF_Meta_FD_87317 | JGI IMG/M metagenome (GOLD analysis project Ga0114959, IMG submission 87317) | Freshwater microbial communities from Lake Croche, Canada to study carbon cycling - C_130625_EF_MetaG | ecosystem: Environmental > Aquatic > Freshwater > Lake | place: Lake Croche, Canada...
CAAATGTCAGAATCATTAAGACCATCACGCCAAATGGCACGCGGTAGCGAACATCAAGCGCCTTGCCGCTATAAAAACGCGCATTTGAAACCATAGTCAAACCAGCATAAACCGCGATAAAGAAGGTAACCCAAGGAATTGCGGTGTCGCGCACCGGAATCTTGTTGTCATCAGCCAACCATATAAACCCAGCCATCAATGCACCAGCCGCCGGGCTTGGTAAACCCTGGAAGAATTTCTTGTCGACAACACCAGTGTTCACATTAAAACGTGCTAAGCGCAACGCTGCGCCAGCGCAATAAGTAAAGGCAGCCAACCACCCCCACTTACCTAAATCCTTTAAAGCCCACTCGTATGCTACTAAGGCAGGTGCAACGCCAAATGACACCATATCAGCTAATGAATCGTATTGCTCACCAAACGCACTCTGTGTATTTGTCATGCGCGCTACACGGCCATCCATACCATCCAATACTAAAGAAGCAAAAATGGCAATTGCTGCAACTTCAAACTGGTGGTTCATGGCGTTTACGATAGCGAAGAAGCCACTAAATAAGGCAGCTGTTGTAAACGCATTCGGGAGCAAGTAAATACCTTTACCGCGGGGGCGAGGTTTTTCATGCAACTCTTCTACATCAAAATCAATCCCATCGCCCAAATCTTCGGCCCACTGTTCTTCTGCAGACCCTAAACGTCTCTGCGAAAGGCGACTGCGATCAATACGGCCACGGCGGCGAAATGTTGTCAATGAGTGTCCTGGTGATAAGTTCTAATCAGTCCAAGCCTAGCAAGCGGGCTAAGGCAGTGTTTGTTGCAAATACTTTATCACCAACACTGACCATTGGCACAGCAGTCAGCGGCAAATAAACATCAACCCTTGAACCAAAACGAATAAAGCCATAGCGTTCGCCCGCTTTAAGGCGATCACCAACATGGATGTAGCAAAGAATACGACGCGCAATAAGGCCTGCGACTTGAACTAAGGTCACAGTCTGCCCATTAGCATCAATGACAACGGCGTTACGCTCATTCTCGGTTGATGCCTTATCTAAGTCCGCATTAACAAATTTACCTGGGAAATATTGAATCTCTTTCACCAGGCCATTAATTGCGCTGCGATTAGAGTGGACATTAAATACATTCATGAAAACACTAATTTTGAGCGCTTCACGACCAGCATACGGATCATTGGCTTTCTCGACCACTACAATCCGTCCATCAGCTGGCGATAAAACCAAATCACGACCTAAAGCAGGAATGCGCTGTGGATCGCGAAAGAACTGCAGAACAAAGATAAAAATGATCCAAAGTGGCCATGACCATGCAATGCCACCTAGAAAGTGAACCAACAAAGTCAGAGCCCCCACTAGCGCTAAATACGGCCAACCTTCTTTCGCAATAATGGGGTGCGGATACATCATCTTTGTTCTGAGCCTTTTGTTTAACTGCTTTTGTTTGAATGCTTAGTTTTTGGTTTGATCAACTAATTTGTTCTTAGCAATCCAAGGCATCATCGCACGCAACTTAGCGCCAACAATTTCAATTTCGTGCTCAGCATTCAAGCGACGACGAGAAATCAGGGTTGGGGCACCTGCTTTGTTTTCCAAGATAAAACTCTTTGCGTATTCGCCAGTTTGAATATCTTTTAAACACTGACGCATCGCATTTTTAGTTTCTGCCGTTATAACGCGCGGACCAGTGACATACTCACCGTATTCAGCATTGTTAGAGATGGAGTAATTCATGTTAGCAATACCGCCTTCGTAGATCAAGTCAACGATCAACTTAAGCTCGTGCAAGCATTCAAAATAAGCCATTTCTGGAGCGTATCCAGCTTCAACCAATACTTCAAAGCCAGTTTTGATAAGGTCAACTGCACCACCACAAAGAACAGCCTGTTCACCAAACAAGTCAGTTTCAGTTTCTTCGCGGAAGTTGGTTTCAATAATGCCGGCACGGCCGCCGCCATTGGCTGTTGCATAAGAGAGGGCAACATCACGTGCAGAGCCAGATTTATCTTGGTACACAGCGATCAAATGCGGAACGCCGCCGCCTTGTGAGTAAGTACCACGCACAGTATGGCCAGGTGCTTTAGGAGCAATCATGATCACATCTAAATCAGCGCGTGGCTGAACTTGACCGTAGTGAACGTTAAAGCCGTGTGCAAAAGCAAGGGCTGCACCCTGTTTGATATTGCCATGTACTTCTTTGTTATACACATCAGCAATTTGCTCGTCTGGCAACAACATCATGACAACATCAGCATCTTTAACGGCTTCAGCTACCTCTTTTACTGTTAAACCGGCATTAGCAGCCTTACTCCAAGAAGCGCCGTCTTTGCGCAAACCGACGGTCACATTAACGCCAGAATCTTTAAGATTCAATGCGTGTGCGTGGCCCTGTGAGCCATATCCAATGATGGTGACTTTCTTGCCCTTAATCAGGGACAAATCAGCGTCTTTATCGTAAAAAACTTTCATGCTCTTTCCTTGTGTTGAAAATGTATTTTGTTGCTTAATGAATCAGTTAAAAAAATTAAACCTTGAGGATGCGTTCGCCGCGCCCAATACCAGATCCGCCTGAACGAACAGTCTCCAAAATCGATGCACGATCAATCGAATCAATAAATGCATCCAACTTAGCACTATCACCAGTTAATTCAATGGTGTAGCTCTTATCCGTCACATCAATAATGCGGCCTCGAAAAATATCAGTCGTACGTTTTAGCTCTTCACGCTCTTTACCAACGGCACGAACCTTAATCATCATGAGCTCACGCTCAATATGAGGACCTTCGCTGAGATCAAACACCTTCACTACCTCAACAAGGCGATTCAAATGCTTAGTGATTTGCTCAATCACATCATCTGAACCAATGGTAACAATCGTCATACGTGACAAAGAAGAGTCTTCGGTAGGCGCAACACTTAAGGTTTCAATGTTGTAACCGCGAGCTGAAAACAGGCCCACTACGCGCGATAGTGCGCCAGGTTCGTTCTCAATCAATACAGAAATAATGTGTCGCATTAGAGATCCTCGCTACCCAAAAGCATTTCTGTAATTCCTTTGCCCGCTTGAACCATAGGCCAAACGTTTTCTTCTGGATCAGTTTGGAAATCCATAAACACAGTGCGATCCTTCAAGCGAATGGCTTCCTTGAGTGCGCCCTCAACATCAGACTTCTTCTCAATGCGCATACCAACATGACCATAAGCTTCAGCCAACTTCACAAAGTCAGGCAATGAATCCATATAAGAGCTGGAATAACGTTTGTTATAGGTGAGCTCCTGCCATTGACGAACCATACCTAGGTAACGGTTGTTCAACGAAACAATCTTCACTGGAGTGTTGTATTGCTTACAGGTAGAAAGTTCCTGAATACACATCTGAATAGAGCCTTCACCAGTAATGGCGAAAACATCTTGGTCTGGAAATGCTTTTTTAATACCCATAGCATATGGCAAACCAACGCCCATGGTACCAAGACCACCCGAGTTAATCCAACGACGTGGCTTATTAAATTTATAGAACTGAGCGGCCCACATCTGATGCTGACCAACGTCAGAGGTGATGAATGCATCACCGCCTGTCAGTTCCCATAACTTCTGAACAACATACTGTGGTTTCACAATTTGAGACGCTTCATCGTATTTCAAGCAATCCTTTTTCCTCCACTCATTAATCTGCTCCCACCATGCGGCAACTTTTTCACCGTTCTTACGTGGACCAGCAGCTTTAAGTTGCGCGGTCATCTCAACCAATACCTCTTTGAGATTACCAACAATCGGAACATCAACCTTCACGCGCTTAGAAATGACGGAAGGATCAATATCAATGTGAATGATTTTGCGCGGATGACTTGCAAAATGTTGCGTATTACCGATTACGCGGTCGTCAAAACGAGCACCAATCGCAATCAACACATCGCTGTGTTGCATTGCCATATTGGCTTCGTATGTGCCATGCATACCAAGCATGCCCAAAAACTGTGGGCTTGTGCCCGGGAAACCGCCAAGACCCATCAAAGTATTGGTGACTGGATAACCTAATAGGTCAGCAAACTCTTTGAGCTCTGGCGCTGCATCGGCCAGAATGATGCCGCCGCCGGTATAAATATATGGTCGCTCTGCTTCTTGCAGCAAAGCTACCGCTTTACGAATCTGACCACTGTGACCTTTTACTACTGGATTGTATGAGCGCATCTCCAGAGTTTCTGGATAAGCGAATGGGCCTTTTGCTGCCGACACATCCTTAGGGATGTCAATCAACACAGGGCCTGGACGACCTGTCTGCGCAATATGAAAAGCCTTCTTCAAAACTAATGGCAAATCTTTAACGTCCTTTACCAAGAAGTTATGCTTCACAATTGGGCGAGTAATACCAACAGTGTCAGCCTCTTGGAATGCATCCTCACCAATTGCATAAGTTGGAACGTTACCGCTGATGATCACCATCGGGATCGAGTCGGTATAAGCCGTAGCAATTCCGGTAACCGCGTTGGTTACACCAGGACCAGAGGTGACTAATGCAACGCCAACCTTACCGGTTGCACGCGCATAACCATCGGCCGCATGAATTGCTGCTTGCTCATGGCGAACAAGGATATGTTCAAACTTATCTTGCTTAAAAATTTCATCGTAGATAAAAAGAACAGAACCGCCTGGGTAACCCCAAACAAATTCAACTCCTTCTTTATGCAAAGCTTGCACAAGCATCTCTGCACCAATTATTTCTAGAGGTGCCGCTACGGCATTTGGATTTACTGTGTCTTTGTTAGCTTTAGTAGCTAAAAATTCGGCGCTGCTTGTATTCATTTTCTTTCGTCCTTTGCAATTTTCGGCAAAAAATTGTTTGGTCTGTTCTATCTCCTGCTTGTGGCCTGAGTTCGAACGGCGCTGCTACCGGAAAAACCACTTCTTGAATGAGAATCTAGGTAGTAAGCCTTATATTCTATAGCAATCCCCTAAAATATCCCAATTCTTACCGATTCAGGTCTAATCCATTGCATGGCATCAGCCCAAGAACTATCTGACTTTTTGAGTAGTGTCGAGCAGCGCGCTTTCAAGCAAGCGGTGTATGCCGTGCGTGATGATGACGCAGCGATGGATATTGTTCAGGACGCAATGATTAAGTTGGCAGAAAAATATGGCGATCGTCCAGCTGCAGAGCTTCCCTTAGTTTTCACCAGAATCTTGCAAAACCGAATCCATGACTGGTTTCGTCGACAAAAGGTTAGAAACACCTGGGTGACCCTCTTCTCCAGTATGGGCATGAAAAGCGATGAAAGTGATGATTTTGACCCTCTGGAGTCTCTTGCTGCGCCTGATGACAGCGAAATTCACCAAGATGGGGCCCAAAAGCTTGAACAAAGTCAGCTTTTACAGGCTTTGGAGTCAGAAATTGCTAAATTACCTGTACGTCAACGAGAAGCCTTCCTGATGCGTTATTGGGATGAGCTAAGCATTACTGAGACCGCTAAAGCAATGAGTTGTAGCGAAGGAAGTGTCAAAACCCATTGTTCTAGAGCCACTCAGACTCTAGCTAAAGCATTGAAATTAAAAGGAATTACGCTGTGAAATACCTAAATGACCCACTAACCGAGACCCAAGCAGACCAATTTGGTCGTGCTAGCGCTGCCTTACTTAGTCAGGGAGCCCAGAATCTGCCTGCCGGCATTCAAGGTCGCCTCCATGCGGCCCGTATGAAAGCGCTTTCTGTTAGAAAAGCAGAAAAAATACTTGTTCAAAAACCAGTATTTGCAGGTACAGCGGGTAGCTGGAGTTCTGGATCCAATGGGATTTGGGACACAGTGGGTTGGGTAGCACCTTTAGCAGTCCTAGTATTTGGGCTCATTGGCATTGCTCAATGGCAGGATGAATCGCGCATTAACGACATTGCAGAGGTAGATGCGGCGCTATTGTCCGATGATGTGCCACCAGATGCTTATGCAGATAGCGGCTTTTTGGCCTTTCTTAAAAATGGCCCCCTATCTGATTCTGGTGACAACGCTTCAGACTCAGTTCAAAGCAAATAACTACACCCTTATAGATGTCACGTATACCGAAGTTATTCATTGCTAGCGTTTCCATAGCGCTGCTAACGTGCACCTCTCTTTTGGTTAGCTCTCAAGCGCAGGCGGAACCGGCAGCTACTGCTGCCCATGGAAAAGCAGCCGCGATTCCAGAAAAAAAACCAGATGGCACTTGGGAAAACTTAAAGCCTGCACAACAACAAATTCTGGCACCACTCGAGAGTGATTGGGACTATATGCTTCCCGATAGTCGTAAAAAATGGACTCAGGTTGCTAACATCTACCCAAAAATGAGTACGCAAGACCAACAGCGTTTGCAATCCCGCATGACCAGCTGGTCAAACTTATCTCAGAAAGAGCGTCGGATTGCACGGGAGAACTACCTTAGTAGCCTAAAGTTCCCTGCCGAGAAAAAAGCTGAGGCCTGGACTGCATATCAAAAGCTCAGTGATGAACAAAAGAAAAAATTGGCTGACACGGAAGCCAAGAAAAAACCTAATGCCATTAATGCGCCTACACTTCAACAGCATGCAATTAACCCAAACACCACACCACCACCTCCAGCGCCAAAACCCAGAAGCATTCCAGCCGAAGGCGTTGCGCCAGCTGCTGAGACAACTGCGCCTACTAACTAGTCTTCTTTACTCTGAAGCAGCACTATGACGCCTGCTGAACTCAGTGCATTACCCTCACCCCAGTTTTGGCGGCGCGTTTCATGCTCTCTATATGAGCAACTCGTACTTCTTGGAGTTATCGCATTCATTTTTTTATTGCCTAATCTTGGCCTTGGCATCTTATTCGGCGTCTCACTACCAAGCTGGTTAACCTTTTTATATCTCTACACAGTATTAGGCGTTTACTTTGTTTGGTACTGGACAAAATCAGGCCAAACACTAGCCATGCAGACCTGGCGCGTTCGAATGATCGATCAGCAGGGTAATACCCTCAATAGACGTCAAGCCTTGTGGCGCTACATTTATGGCTCTCTGTGGATCATCCCTTGCGTTTTATTGCAGTGGGCATTTCATTTGGAGAAGTGGCAAATCATTGAAATGCTTTTTACAGTAGCCCTCTTTTTTTGGCCACTCACCATTTATTTAGATCGAAGAGAGCCGATGCACAGACAAGGTTTAGCGGATCGCTTTGCAGGCACTCGCCTAGTAGAGCTACCTAAGCAATTAGTGACTCTCTCTTAAGCATTCGATTGCAGTCGCAGTCTGAATTCTTCGGCCAAATCGATAGCCCGCCGCTAGGCAAGCAGTCATCCCAAAACAAATGCCCATGAAGAGTGATTGCGCAAAGGCATTAAATTCAATCTCCATGACATAGCGGCCTAAGGCCCATGCAGCCGCACCTGCTGCAAACCCTGCCAATGTACCCGCAACGACACCAATGACGAGAAGCTCAACACGCGCAATACTTGCCAAGGTCTTTCTTGAGGCCCCGATAGCCTTTAGCAAGGCAGCGTTTCTGAATCGCTCATCCTGAGTTGCCGCAATAGCAGCCATCAGAACCAATACCGCTGCAGCAATCGTAAATGTGAAAAGTAAACCCAATGCAGCAGAAAGTTTATTTAAAACATCTTGTATCTGCCTCAATGAGGCCGAGACATCCACAACCGTAAGGTTGGGATAAGCTTGACTCATTTGAAAATCAAGCATCTCTTGATCTGGCGTTTGATAGTAAGAAGTAATCCATGACTGTGGCAAAACACTTAATTGGGAAGGCGGCATAATGACAAAGAAATTCACCCGCATTGATCCCCAGTCTAATTTACGCAGCGAGGTTATGGGTGCTGTGATTTTTTCTCCTGCTACTTCAAAAGTGAGCTGGTCACCCATTTTCAGTTTTAACGTTTTAGCAATGCCGGTCTCTATCGAGATTTGTGGGCTATCGCCTGCGATCCATTTGCCGTCAGTAATGCGATTGCCTGGCGGCAGTTGCTCTGTATAAGAGAGATTAAATTCCCGATCTACTAAACGCTTAGCATTATCTTCTACGAAATCACTAGGAGAAATGTCACGCTGATTGATTGCAATTAAGCGACCTCGTATCATGGGATAAAAGTCTGGAATTGGCACTCCTGCATTTACCAAAGATTGGGTAATGGCAGACTTTTGCTCGCCCTGGACGTTAATCATGAAACGATTCGGGGCGTCTAGTGGAATATTGCCTTGCCAGGTACTCAGCAAGTCTTGACGCAGCAACAAGATCATTAATAGCGCCATTAAGGCTATGCCTAACGCGGTAATTTGCATCACCGCAAAGCCTGAACGCCTGCTTTGTACAGTAATCGCAAAGCGAATGGCAAAGTTCCGTGTCTGAATTTTGGACAATAACTTCAGAATCATCCAAGCACATCCAGAAAAGAGAATAATTGCCCCGCCAAAACTCAGGCCAGCCCAAAAGGCCAACTTCCAATCGCGTGCTGCTAGTGCAATTAAAATGGCGGCGGTCCCCAAACCAATAATCGCTATCCAGATTGCGGAGCGATTGATAGCCTCAAACTCTTTCCGAATCAATCGTATCGGTGAAACTTTCACCAATGCATACAGCGGAGGTCCAGCAAATCCAATTAATAAGAACCAGGCAAAAAGTGAGCTCCAGATAACCGGCCATATCGAGACGCCGGGCAGATTAGTAAGAATTAAATTGCCTAATAAAAAAGTGAGGGCCAGCTGCACTAGGTAACCCAATACTGAACCAAGGGCGGCCGCCAAGATCCCTAAACTCAGTAAAGTCATGAGTTGTTTTTTGAGAATAGTAGCAGCCGTAGCACCAAAACATTTCAGGACGGCACACCCGTCTGCTTGTTTAATGGCATAACGCCGTGCTGATAGTGCAATCGCTACTGCTGCAACCATAGCCGTCAATACAGCAATTAAAGACAAGAAGCGCTCTGCCCGCTCCAAGGTCTTGCGCATCAAGGGCTGGGCATTTTCTAGCGTCTCAATCCGTAAGCCCCGCAGTCCTTCTGAATCAATATAGGTCTTTACCCACTTTTCATAAGACTGGACTTGTTCGTTAGCACCAGCAAGCAGTAAACGATAAGTTACCCTGCTACCAAGACCAATTAAGCCTGTTGTGGGTAAGTCGTCCAATGACATCATGACGCGAGGTGCAAAGTTCATGAAGCCTGCGCCGCGGTCAATCTCACGCTCGAGCACGCCTGCAATCAGAAATGTTTTCTGCCCAAGCACCATTTGATCACCGAGCTTTGCCTGCAAACTTGCCAGCATGACTGGGTCAAGCCAAACAGAACCAGGAGGCGGCCCGGAATGAAACCTTACATTGCCCGATAGAACCTGTAGCGCACCTCGCAATGGATATGATGGGCTCACTGCCTTCAATGAAGCTAGCTTGCTAAGGGTCCCAACAGTTGCCATACTCGGGAACACAATCGTTTGCGCTATCTGCAGCCCTCTGCCGCGCGCTTCTAGAAGAAAGTCTTCTGGTATTGGCTGATCTGCAGCAATCAGAATATCTGAAGCAAGTAATTGGCGGGCATCAAACTGAAATGCTCTTTGCATTCGATCAGCTAGAAAGCTCACGCTAGATAAGGCGGTTACTGAAAGTGCAAGCGCCACAAACAACCAGACCAGCTCTTGAGAGCGTAGCTCTTGTCTCAAACCCCTAAAGAAGCTTGTGATTAAGCGCTTCAAATTGCCTGGATCTGACCGCCATCAACGCGCATGACGGTTCCCGTAATAAAGGATGCATTTTGACTAACCAAAAAGGCTGCAGCATCTCCATACTCTTTAGGGTCACCATAACGACCCATCGGAATTTGCTTCAGCATCTCTTTCACAACATCATCATAGTTGGCGCCTTCACGCTTTGCTTTCGCTTCATCTAATTGACGTAGACGATCAGTAGCAATCCGACCCGGCATGATGACATTGACTGTAATACCGTCATTAGCAACCTCAGCAGACAATGTTTTTGACCATGCCAGCAGTGCAGCCCGCAAAGTATTAGAGATTGCTAAATTTTTGATTGGGGCAATTGCGCCTGAGGTAGTGCTAGTAATAATGCGGCCCCATTTACGCTGGCGCATGCCGGGCAAAACACGATCGGTAATAGCGATGAGCGAAAGAACCATATCGTTAAAACTTTTTTGCCAGAGCGCAGGATCTTGTCCGGCAGCCAAGGTAGGAGGCGGGCCACCAGTGTTATTAATTAGGATGTCGATTGGACCCAACTCTTGCTCAACCCGAGAGACCAAACCATCAATGACAGATGCATCAGACAGATCCCAGCTAAGCGCTAGGGCTTCACCGCCAGCAGCTTGAATCAACTCAACTGATTTTTGTAGGCCCTCTGGATTGCGTCCCGTCACTGCCACCCTGACACCCTCGCGCGCCAACGATACAGCCATGGCTTGGCCTAGACCGCGACTTGATGCCATAACTAATGCAATTTTACCTTTGATTCCTAAATCCATCTTTTCTCCTAGACAGCTTATCTTAGCCTTAATGTCCTAAAGGCTTGGGTAGATTGGCTGCATATTGATCCAACTGAGCTTCATATTCCTTAAAAATCTCAGCCAATGCCTGTTGTTGACCTAATACCAGCGCCTCGGGTGTATTGTCTTTCAGTACCACGCGCTTAGTGTAACGATTAGAGCCAATTAGTGGATTGACCTTAGCCCCGTTTTCTACGGTGAGGAAAAATTCAATACTGACAACTGCCTCAGGCCTTACACGATAGTCGCCGTAGAACTCATTTACTGTAGCTTGCAATGTGTAATAAGGGAAAAAGCTATTGCTCTGCCCAACTGCCGCCGAGAAAATGCCAGACTTATTAATCCATTGACGCTCCGCATTTGAAATCATGTCGGCAGGTAGTGTCGTGTATACGTTATAGAAATCTTTTTCAAAACGTTGATCACCCAGACGATAAACCAAAGACCGGCCATCGTATGGTGGCGCTACAGAAACAGAGCCAATCTTCAGCCAATAGGCAGTGCGAGCCTTGAGAGCATCTCCGCTGCGCTCAGGATTCACCATAAAACTGTTAGGGACCACAGGAGCGCGGGATGGTAATGCGCAGGCGAATAAAGCTAAGACCGCAAAAGATAGAAGAATGCGTTTGATCATTTTTGAACTCCAGCTTGTCCTTGCGTGCCATTCATGGGCAGCACTATTTTTGGAGGGGGTTCGCCCCAAATCAAACTCGATGGCGATTGACTGGCAATGCGACTAAATTCATTTAGATTCTCGGTGGTTTGCCTGAGATTTTCAATCGTCGCACTAGTGTCCCCTTGAATACTAGTAACTGTTTGCCGTAAGGCCACCATAGTGCCAATTAATTCTCGCATCAAAATATTGAGCTCATCCTGATCTGTTACTTTGGCGATACGCTCGATAATGACATTCAAGGATTGAACTGAACGTATCAGACCCTGATTGCCCTTGCCATCACCAGCCATTAATGAGTTTAGATTGGCCAGAAGTTGATCGAATTTTTTCTGAGTCTCATCAATGTTGGCATTATTGAGTGCGGTAACAAATTTTTGAACGCCTGAAATGATTTCATCGGCTTGATTTGGGAGAGACGGAATAACTTGTTCAGCAGGTATCCAGCTATACGGCAGCGGAGTGTAGCCTGAAGCACCGGTGGAGAAATCGAACTCTACATAATTAACGCCCGTGATCCCCATAGATTTAACGCGCGCGCGCAAATTATTTTTTACAAACTCTTCTATCTGATCTTCGGTTAACTTATCACCAAAAATCTGCATACGCACAACCACATACTGCAGACGCTTTTCAAAGGGAACGTCTTTTTCGTAAATATCGCCAGATAAACCAATCATGGTTACTTGACCAACCTTCACCCCCCTAAAACGGACTGCAGCTCCTGTATCTAAGCCAGTAACGGACTGCTTAATATAGGTTTCGACCATAAAGGATTTTTCAAACAGCTGCCCTGATCCAAAGATCAAAATAATGGTTATTAGCACTCCGACTGCGGCAAGGACAAAAACGCCTAAACGGAAATAATTTGGGTTTGAATTATTGCTCATGCTACTTCCTTGCTCATCATGCGATTAAAGAATTGATGTACTCGTGGGTCAGGGCTGCTATCTCGTAATACTTTGGGGTCGCCTTGAGCAATAATGCCCTTTGCGCTTTTATCCAACATAATTACCTTATCTGCAATAGCATAAATACTCGCCAACTCATGCGACACAATCACAAAAGTAATGCCTAAATTTTTAGAGAGATCGAGGATCGTGCTGTCGAGATCTGCTGAAGTAATAGGATCAAGACCTGCTGAGGGCTCATCCAAGAATAAAATCTTAGGATCTAGCGCCATGGCCCGAGCAATCGCAGCACGCTTTTGCATGCCGCCACTAATTTCACTGGGCATATAAGTCTCGTAAGGCAAGAGTCCCACTAGATCCAACTTACAACGCGCTAATAAGTCCATCTGATCTTGGGTCAGATTGGTGTACTCCTGCATAAACAGCGTCACGTTATCTAAGAGACTCATGGATCCAAACAGAGCGCCCTGCTGATACATTACCCCAAAACTCGTCATGATCTTTTGGCGCTCTGCGCCAAGCGCAGTAGTAATGTTTTCCCCTTCGATTAAAACATTCCCCGATATGGGCTGATACAAACCAAAAAGGTTCTTGAGCAGACTAGATTTGCCACAACCAGAACCACCTAAAATCACAAAAATCTCGCCATAATTTACTGAGAAATTAAGATCTTGCAAAAGAATGTTTGCACCGTACCCAACAGTCAGATTCTGAACATCAATCGCGAGTGCGTTCTGATCCATTAAAAGCCCGTCTTATAAGAGATGTATGCAAAAATGCCATCGACCAAAACAATCATGACGATACTACTGACTACGGCACGCGTAGCAGAGATGCCTACTGCTGCAGCACCAGTACCTGTTTGCATGCCACGAAGGCAGCCAACAGCTGAGACCACCACTCCAAACAAGGTAGCCTTAATGAGTCCAGAGCCGATATCTTCAATGGATACTGTCTGTAACATGCCATTCCAAAAGTTAATAAATGGAACCTCATAAGCCAACATAGTCACCATTGAGGAAAAAATACTCACGATGTCAGCAAACAAGGTAAGAATTGGCATTACCAAAATTCCGGCGAGTACGCGAGGAACAACCAAGAAACGGATTGGACTAAGACCGCCGGTTACCAGAGCATCTACTTCGCTATTCACAGTCATCGTGCCAATCTCCGCAGCAAATGCTGCAGAGGAACGACCCGCAAGTAAGATGGCGGTAATTAAGGGGCCCATCTCACGCACAATACCAAGCGCTGCTAATGGGCCGACAAAAGAAACTGCGCCGAATTGCTGCATACCAATCGCTGCCTGGAAGGACAGAATGACCCCAATCAGGAAAGAAACTAGCCCGACAATTGGCAAGGCAGCGATGCCAGCCTGGACAGCGGCATCAACAAAATCACCCCAACGCACTTCCCTTGGATGTCGCAAGGACCAAAAAAGATCGTCAGATAAATGCCCTGTAAATGTGATCAAGCCTTTTGCGTCATCGATTAAGTTTTGCGCAGCCATTCCAGTACTAACCACAAAACTTCTCTTAGGCTTAGCCACTGGTAGCGGGAATAAATCAGTGATTGGATCAAACTCTTTGAGCAAAGGTTCATAGCGAGGATTTAATCCTACGATTGAAAATTTACCGCCAGCTGTTTGTTGGGCTTTTTCAATATCAATTAAAAATGCAATGCCCGAACCATCAAGCGAAGAGATATTGGAAGCATCAAATATCAAAGAATGATTGCCTGAGCTTTTTAGCCAGTTATCTTGTTGTTCACGCACCTGGGTCCATACACTTGCCAATGAATAGACATCCACCATGCCAGTAATAACAACTTTTGCCGTTTCTGCATTAACCGGTACCCACTTTGCAATGGAAGCATCTGCGCTGGGGTTATCTTTACTGATGGTCATTATCAAAAAATGTTTGGCAGGCCTGTGAAGTGCTGATACTCGTGATGATAGGATTTCAACCAAGGTCTCAAAATCATCTTATCCCAACTATAAGGGATCTTGATGAAGGGCAGTAGAAAGTGAAAAGGGCCTAGTTTCTCAACTAGGCCCTCAATATGATGGTGCGGCTGGCAGGAATTGAACCCACGACCCCTTGGTTCGTAGCCAAGTACTCTATCCAGCTGAGCTACAGCCGCAACAGCCATAATTATGCCATGGAAGAGAAAAACTACATTACACCTGCTGGTCACGAACGCATCAAAACCGAGCTTCTACAGCTCTTGAACCTTGATCGGCCCGAGGTCGTAAAGGTAGTTCACTGGGCTGCCTCCAACGGTGATCGCTCAGAAAATGGGGACTATATCTATGGGAAAAAGCGTCTACGGGAGATAGACCGCCGCATACGCTTTCTGAACAAGCGCCTTGAATTTGCCGTAGTTGTCGACAATTTAGCCCGAAAAAATGGGGATAGTGATGCCGAACAAGTCTTCTTCGGAGCTACGGTCACCTACTCGCCAGTCGAGGGGCTTGAGGCTGGAAAGAAGACTGTAATCACTATTGTGGGAGTCGACGAAGTAGATCTTGAAAAGGGTCACGTGAGCTGGGTATCACCAATCTCTAAAGCACTAATCAAAGCAAGACTGGGAGATTGTGTTGCAATCCAAACACCAACTGGACCTTGTGAAATTGAAATACTGAACGTTCAATATCTTTAAAGCGATCGGATTCGGGTCACTCGCATCACATCATGATTAGTGCGAAGACTGCGCATGACCTTTGATAGATGCAAGCGATCGTATACCTGGATCGTAAAACGAATGGTGACAGAGTCTTCCTTATAGCGATCATCCATCGATACATTCATGATGTTTGAGTCTGCAGAAGTAACGCTGCTAGCAACCCTTGCCAATACTCCTTTACCTTGACGGGTATCAATCGCTAAATCTACTTCAAATTCACGATGAACTTCTTTGCCCCACTCGACTTCAACCCACTTTTCACCATCTTTGGATAACATGCGTAAGGCAACCGGACAGTCATTGGTGTGAACTTGAAGTCCTTCACCCTTACCTAGGTAGCCAATAATATTGTCACCCGGTATTGGATGGCAACAAGTCTGAAAACTGATCGAGTTACCTTCACGTCCGTCGACCAAAATAGCCTGACGCTGATGGTGACTCACTTCTGGTGTGGATGCAATCCAGTCAGCGGCACCTAAACGCATTTGATCGCCGCCACCTTCATCATCAATCAATATCTTCAAACGAATAGCCAGCTCTTGAGGTGAGCGACGACCTAGAGCAATATTGACACAGGCTTCTTCACGGGTTTTATCACCAGTCCAATGCATGAGCTTCTCCCAGATCTCAGGAGATAACAATGCTGCATCAACGCCCTGCTGGCGCAGGCCATTGGCTAATAAACGCTCACCCAGTTGCAATGACTCGGCATAGTGTTTAGTTTTTAAAGAATGTCGAATAGAGGCACGTGCCTTACCAGTGCGCACAAAGGCGAGCCAACCAGGATTTGGTTGTGAATTGGCGGAAGTGATCACTTCAATAATGTCGCCGTTTTTCAGTTCACTGCGTAGCGGTAGTTGTAAGCCATTGATCTTCACGGCAACACAGGTATTGCCCAGATCGCTATGAATAGAGTATGCAAAATCAAGTGCAGTTGCCCCTCTTGGTAGCGCTCTAATTTGTCCCTTAGGCGTAAAGACATAAACTGCATCAGGAAAAAGATCAATCTTGACGTGCTCTAAGAATTCTTGGGAATCACCACTGCTATCCTGAATATCAATCAAAGA